>SMEN01000266.1_pt1 | contig 16214 bp, 14 predicted proteins | sample 2456271 | NCBI WGS metagenome assembly SMEN01 (sample SAMN10132593, study PRJNA489261) | soil metagenome | isolation source: day1 control-loamy sand soil ammended with raw manure from dairy cow... | place: USA | collected 2015-04-01 | reverse complement strand
ATGTTCATCCCCTGCAGGATCCGCAGCACCTCGGGCCTGCCGAGGGGGCGGTTGCGGTCCTGTTCACGCACCTGGCCGGAACGGCGGGTGTCCCGGTTCTCCCTGCCATCATCACGACCGCGATCGCGTCCCCCCTTGGCGCGAGTCCGGAAGCCCTCGCCGGAGCGGTACTCGGAGCGCCCCGGTTCGCTGGCCTGTGAGTTGAGCCGGTCGATGGTAGCCTCCAGCTGCTTGTTCAGGCGACCGTCGGTGCCGGGTTCGAACAGGGGCAGCACCTTGCGCTGGACCATCATGTACTGATCCAGGGGTACGGGTCGGTGCTCGGTGACGATCACCTGGGTGTCACCCCGCACCGTGGTCAGCCATTCGCCGAATTCCTCGGAGTTGGACACGGTGGCGGACAGGCCGATGATCTTGACGGACTCGTCGAGGTTGAGGATGACCTCCTCCCACACCGCGCCACGGGAGGCGTCAGCGAGAAAGTGGATCTCATCCATAACCACATGGCTGAGGCGTTCCAGGGCGAAGGACTGCCCGTAGATCATGTTGCGCAGCACCTCGGTGGTCATCACCACGATCTCAGCGTCGTGGTTGATGGAGACATCACCGGTGAGCAGCCCCACGGCATCGGCGCCGTGTTTGGCCACCAGGTCGTGGTATTTCTGGTTGCTCAGCGCCTTGATCGGGGTGGTGTAGAAACACTTGGTCCCCCGCGACAGCGCGAGAGAGACGGCGAATTCACCGACGATGGTCTTGCCGGCACCGGTGGGTGCACACACCAGCACGCCGTGGTCACCTTCCACCGCCTGACAACCCTGGATCTGGAAATCATCCAGGTCAAAGCCGAGGTCGGCGACGAATTCTGATAGATGGGTACCCGGTTCGGGAGTGAAACTCATGTCACCAGGCTACCTAACCGCCTCTCAGAGCACGTCGTCGAAGGCCGATCCGCCGTGGGTGAAGCGTGTCGACGTCCGGTTGTCACCCCGGTCAGCATCGACCGGGGCCGGTGGTTCCACCGGCTGGGGTGCCCCGGCACCACCGGGAGCATCATCCAGCGGGGAGGCCGAGAGATCATCGGCGTCCAGCCACTCGGGGCGCTGGCGGTCGCGACGCTTGTCGTTGATGCGGCAGAACTGGATGGCGATCTCCACCAGGAGCGTCAGTGACATGGCGAGCACCAGCATGGAGAAGGGGTCCTGGCCGGGTGTCATGAAGGCTGCAAAGAGGAACAGGATCATGATGATCATGCGACGCTTGTCCTTGATGGCCTCATACTGCAGGATGCCGACCACATTGAGCATGATGATGATCAGGGGCACCTCGAAGCTGACGCCGAAGATCAGCAGCAGGGAGAGCAGGAAGTTGAAGTAGCGTTCACCGGTCAGGGCCGCCATGCTGGCCTCATCACCGATGGTGAGCAGGAAATCCAGACCGAAGGCGACCACGAAGTAGGCCAGGACCGCACCCGCAACGAACAGCAGCACGGCGATGGAGACGAAGACGAAGGTCCACCGACGCTCGTTCTTCATCAGCCCCGGGGTGATGAAACCCCAGACCTGGGACAGCCACACCGGGGAGGCCAGCACCAGACCGACCAGACCGGAGACCTTCAAACGCAGCATGAAGGGATCAAAGGGGCCGGTGGCCAGCAGGCGACAGTCATCAGTCTCGGAGGCCGAGAAGGATGCGCGTGCATCCGGTGGCAGCGAACAGTAGGGCTCGCGCAGGATCTGACCCAGGCTGGGGGTTCCCCACAGGGAGGTCTGATACCAGATGAAAGCGAGGATGGTGCCGACGAGGATGCCGGCCAGGGAGATCAGCAAGCGCCGACGGAACTCCTGGATGTGCTCCACCACCGACATATCCCCTGTGACGGAAGTTTTCTTCCCACGCCGCAGCAGCTTCTTCCGGGGCTTACTAACCCCGGCCCTCTGTGAATCAGACACTTTCTGCCACCCTCATCCGAAACGGTGGTCCACACCAGCGTGGGTGTGGACCGTGTGATCAACCGACAACGCACCGCAACTTGGTATGACTGCTCGTTACGGTGCGCCTGACAAACATGGTGTTACGCGGTGCGGTTGGGATCCTCGTAGTTCTGGCGGTAATCCGGCTGCTGTGGGTTCGGAGCCTGCTGAGGCTGGTTCTGATAATGCTGCTGGAAGTTGGGCTGCTGCAGATTCTGGGGAGCCTCGATCTGCTGCGGCTGTGGGGGCTGGTAACCCTGTGGCTGCTGGGGCTCTACCGGGGTCTCATCATCCTTCTGCATCTCCTTGACCTCGGACTTGAAGATGCGCATGGAGCGACCGATGGAACGGGCCGCATCCGGAAGCTTCTTCGCGCCGAACAAAACGATGATCAGCAGGACGATGATGGCGATTTCCCAAGGACCGAGACTAGGCATTGGTGTGTTACTCCAAATTCACGTTGTACAAGCAATCCTGACACCACGTTGCCGGTGAGAGCTAGAGGCAGCCGGTGACACTTGTGGATAGATCTACCCAGGGTAGACGAGCTGTTTCTTACTTTAGTTGATGATTGTATGCAGACAAACCTACGGATATCTTCGCTTCGATGGATTCAACCAGAGTTGTCGGTCCGGTTACCTGCATCCGGTCTGCCTGACTGATACTAAACCTGATGAACCAGTCCCGCGAGTAGAGCGGTCGCGATGCCGGCACCCAGACAATGCCGTCAGCATCAGTGACGTACTCCGACTCATCGGATAGGTCCATGGACATGTAGTCGGCCAACCAGGTGGCGTCCTCCCGCAGGAGGAATGAAACCCGGTCGGTGTTCTCACCGGCATCGAAGGGATCATCGGCGGAAAAACGCAGGCGGGCCAGATGCGGCTCGGAGGTCTCGGCGGTGATGGTGATCTCCCGGATCCGGTCGATACGGAAGTTCCGGTGGTCCCCGGACTCCTCCTCCCAGGCACGCACATACGCCTCGCCCTCATGGGTGAAGATCCGCGCCGGGCTGACCTGACGGAGCTTCGTGGTATCGGAGCTGTGGGAGTGGTAGGTGAAACACACCTGCTTATTCTGCTGCATGGCATCGCGAAGGACCGACAGGGTGGCATTATCCCCGTCGTCCTCACCATCAGCGACGGAATCATAGACAGCGGTGGTGTAGTCCCCCATGATCCGGCGCAGTTTCTCCGCCGCAGAGACCACCGCCTCCTGATCGGTGAGCCCCGGGAGGTTCTCCAGGGATTCCAGAGTGAGGAGCAGGACACCGGCCTCCGTGGGTGTCAAACGCAGGGGCTTGTCCATCCCCTGGGCGTTGTGGATCTTCACCGAGGTGTAACTGTGCTCGAGTTCCACCAGATCACCGGGCAGCAGACCGGGCAGGCCACACATCCACAGGCGGTTGAGGTCCTCCATGATCTCCGCGGGCTGCAGGCCGAAGTCACGGGCGGCCTCCATGACGGTGCGGTCGGGATGGCGCTGGAAATACGGCAGCAGATTCAGCTGGCGGGTCAGCTCATCGATTCTTCGTGCGGGACGGGCCATGACGCTAGATCATCCTCTCGTGCGCGGTGGTCAGCAGTGCGACAACCTCGTCGATGACATCCCGGGGTTGCGTGACGACGGCCTCCGGGGCGTGGGCGGCGGCGGTGCGCACCAGCCAGTTACGGTCGACATCCTGGAGCAGCCACCTGTTGTCACCGAGCGAGGTACCCTCCGAGGTGAGGGCCACGGCACGACCCTTCTCGACGATGAGGTGGGCGTCGACAAGCTCACTGCCGCGACGCAGGTTGGCGCGCACGACCTCCTGGAGGTCCGCGGCGGGTGGCGGATTCTCAGCCTGTTCGCCGAGCACCTCCACCTGGTCTACGCGGGTCACGCGGAAGCAGCGGACCTGATCTCGGTCGATGTCGTGGCCGACCAGATAGATGCGGTCACGTTCGGGCACCAGGCCCCAGAGGTCCATGGTGCGGATTTCCGGTGTCTCGGTGCGGTTGCGGGTGTAGGCAAAACGGACACGGCGCCCGAGCCGCCGGGCGTGCAGGATGGCATCGAAATCACCGGCGGACAACCACCTCAGATCACCTGCGGTGGACACCGCCATGCCGGCGGCCCCCAGATCCCGGTTGGCACCGCTGGCGGCGATCTTCGTCCACCCGGAGCGGGCAAAAGCACCGAGTTCGAGCTCCTGCCCCATCTCCCCGGCCAGGCCCAGAACGGCGGCCTCCTCCGGGGTGAACTCGATGTCCTGGAGTTCATATCCCTCTGGATCAAGGCTGTAGGATTGTTTACCTTCATCGGGTCCCGAGGTGACCGTGTGGTCCTCGATGGGCACCCCGATCTTGCGCAGGGTCGCCAGGTCCCGCCGCAACGCCTTGCGGAACGCGTCACCGGACAGGTGCCGGTAGCCCTCCAGGTTGGTGTGGATCCACGACTGGGTCAGATATTTCCGGTCATAGGACTCCGCGCTGAGGAAGGCGAAGGTGAGGTTGATCTGACGTTCAAGGTCGTCTCTCTTGGTGGCCATCCAACCTCCTGGGCTGATCTTAAGTGCGGTAGGTCTCCGCGTGGGCTTCCATATACGCGATGAGGGCGTCAACCTCCGCATCCACCGGGGAGAAAGGATCAGATAACTCCACCAGCTGCGGATCCGGTCGGTTGACCTTGTGACGCATCCAGTCGACCGTCACGGGTGATCCCAGCTTATCGGCAGCTTTTAATATCCGCCCGCGGAGATGCGCGCGTGTCGTCTCAGGAGCATGATCCACGGCGTGGTTGATGGCCTCATCGGTGGTCCAGCGGGTGATCATCCCCCGGTTCTGCAGGACACTGAACAGGCCACGGCCGGGACGGATGTCATGGTAGGTCAGGTCGATCTGGGCGAGACGGGCATCATCGAGGTTCAGATGACCGCGGGCCTGGTAGCGGTCGATGAGCTTCTTTTTGATCACCCAGTCGATCTCCTGATCCACCTGGGAGAAATCCTGGGTCTCAATGGCGCTAAGCGTCCGGCCCCACAGGTCAACCACCCGTGCCATCTCCTCATTCGAGGTGCCGCGGGACTCCACACGGTGATCCAGCCAGCGCCGGGCATGGTCGAACACGACCTGCTGGATCTCCAGGGCGGAGCGGGTGGTGCCATCTTTGAGCTTCAGGGGGATCCTGCCGGTCTGATCGCGGGCGATCTCCCGGATGGATTCGATGTCATTGGACAGTTCCATATCCGGCAGACCGAAATCGGCCTCGATCATCTCCAGGACCAGCAGCGTGGAACCGACCTTGAGGGCGATGGTGGGCTCGGCCATGTTCGCATCACCGACGATGACATGCAGGCGGCGGTACCGGTGGGAATCGGCGTGGGGTTCATCGCGGGTGTTGATGATGGGCCGCGACCGGGTGGTGGCACTGGAGACCCCCTCCCAGACATGGTCGGAGCGCTGGGAGATGCAGTACCCCAGGGGGAAACCCTCCCCCTTGGACATCGGGTTCGGGTGGTGGATCATCCCGGCGCCGCTGATGAGCTGACGGGTGATGAGAAACGGCATGAGGCGACGGCCCAGTGCCTTGAGGGACACCTCACGGCGCACCAGGTAGTTCTCATGGCAGCCGTAGGAGTTGCCGATGGAGTCCACATTGTTCTTGAACAGGTAGACCTGCCCCCCGATGCCCTCCCTGGCCAGGGCGGCCTCAGCCTCAACGGCCATGCGGTTGACGATCACATCCCCGGCCTTCTCGGCGTTGATGAGCTGGGTGAGGTTGTCGCATTCAGCCGTGGCGTACTCCGGGTGGGAACCGACATCGAGATACAGCCGTGAGGCATTGGGGATGAAGATATTCGAGCTGGAGTATTTATCCACCACGGGGCGGAAGAGATACTTGGCGATCTCATCGGGGCGCAGCCTACGCACCTCCCCGTCCATGCAGGTGATGCCGTATTCGGTTTCCACCCCCATGATCCGGCGCGTCAGGGCGCCGGTCTCGGGGTGCTGACTGGTGTGCGTGACCTCAGCGCTCAAGGGAACTACTCGCCGCCCTTTTGGACATAGGAACGCACGAACTCCTCGGCGTTGTTCTCCAGGAGGCCGTCGATCTCATCGAGGAGGTCATCCACGCCCTCGGTGTTGACCTGGACCTGCCCGGCCGACTGGACCTGATCGTCGTGGTCGTCCTCGCGTCCGCCACCGGCGGAGATCTGCGTCTGCCTGCCACTCACAACATCACACTCCTGATCTGGGTTGTTCCCGGTTGGAACATGCTTATTAGGTTCACTTTAGTTGCTGTGCTGAAGGAGCAGACGTTAGGTACCTCACTTCCGTCGGTCACAGTTGACGTAGCTCCGTCAGGTTCCGGGAGCGCAGGGCCTCCAGCACCTCATCCACATCTGCGGCTGTGTCGAGGATGGTGCCCACCTCCGCGCCGGTGAGCCCGCCCAGCTCGGTGGTGAGCACCCGGACCTCGCTGCCCGTGGCGGTGGTGATGATCAGCGATTCCCAGTTCGCCGCGGTGATCGACTCCGGGAAGCGTTCGATCATCCGGCCCCGGAAGAAGGCACGGGAATCCTCCGGTGGTGTGGCCGCTGCCCGGGCGATGTCCTCGGCATCCACGAACTGGTGCATCCGGCCCTTGCGTACCAGGGCGTGGTGGAGGCTGCGCGCCGGGTCGATGTCGGCGTACTGCAGGTCCACGAGCTTGATCTTGGCGTCATCAATCGCCAGGCCCCGGCCGAGGAAGGACTGGATCAGTGCCCACTTGGCGGTCCAGTCCAGCAGGTGGGAGGTCTTGAGCGGATCCTCGGCGAGCAGGTCCATGACCTCCTCCCACAGCGCCAACACCCGGATGTCCACCTCGGAGAGACGATCGCCGAGGGCGGTGACCACCCGGTCGCGGTAGGCCCGGAGGATCTCAAGCGCGGTGAGGCGGCGGGCGTCGGCAAGCTCGAGTTGGTGGGTGAGGGTGAGGTCGTGGGAGATCGCCGAGACCTCGCGCACGGGTTTCTTCAGCTGCAGGTCGGTGAAGTCGCAGCCGGCCTCGATGGCGTCGAGGACCAGCGAGGTCATGCCGAATTTCAGCAGGTTGGCGGTCTGGGACATGTTGGCATCGCCGATGATGACATGCAGGCGACCCCAGTCCTCGGCGTTGGTGTGCGGCTCATCGCGGGTGTTGATGATGCCGCGGTTGAGGGTGGTCTCCAGGGAGATCTCCTGCTCGATGTAGTCGGCGCGCTGGCTGATCTGGAACCCGGCGCGCTCACCCTGCTGGCCGAGGCCGACACGGCCGGCACCGATGATCACCTGGCGGGTGACAAAGAACGGGATGAGTGCCTGGGCGATGACCTCGAAGTCGATGTCCCGGCGGTAACGGTAGTTCTCGTGTGCACCGTAGCTGGCGCCCTTGCCATCGACGTTGTTCTTGTAGATTTTCAACGGTGGGCAGGGATCAAGCCCATCGAGGACGGATTTTCCCTGGCTGGAAAATGCGGCTGTGTCCGCGACGGCCTGCATGAGGATATGGTCGCCGGCGGCGTCATAGACCATCGCATCCCAGGCGTTGGTGACCTCGGGTGAGGAATATTCCGGGTGGGCGTGATCGACATAGAAGCGTGCGCCGTTGGTGATGAACACATTGGCCACGCCGATGGCATGCGGATCAACCACGGGTGCCTGGTGGTAACGGCGCAGATCAAACCCGCGGCTATCGCGCAGGGGGGACTCCTCCGAGAAATCCCACCGCACGCGGTGCTCCCCGAACCCGCGCGCGCTGGCGTAGGACACCACCGCGTGGGTGGAGGTGACGATCGGGCTCACATGGGTATGCCCGGGGGTTGCGATGCCGTATTCGGTCTCTGAACCGATGAACCGTTCCATGGGTGACAGCTTATCGGGGTGGGTGGGGGCGTGTGATCAGGGCTTGGTGCTCACAGGCCAACAGATGAGAGTGATGTCTGGGTTAACGGGGCTGAAAACTGCGCAGTTGTTGTCATGGGAGCGGATTGTGGCCCCTGACCGCCCCAGCGGCCCACGCATGCAGGTGCATATGCTCACAGGCCAACAACTAAGAGCGATATCTGGGTTAACAGAGCTGAAAACCCCACAGCTGTTGTCCTGGGAGCAAATCCCAGCCCACGACAGATCCCCCACACAGGCTCATGCTGGCCCCAGCGCTCACAGGACAACAGATGAGACTGATGTCTGGGTTAACATCCCCCAAAACCCCACAGCTGTTGTCCTGTGAGCAGATCCCGCCCCAGGGACGGCACCAGGGCCCCTACACCACCTCGACCTCAGCGACCCGCTTGCCCTGGCGGCCGATGATCCGGGTCCACTCATCGGGGTTGGAGGTGTTGGGCAGGTCCTCGCTCTGCTGGTTCTCCTGGTCGATGGCGTGGATGAGGTGCTCGGCGCTCAGGCCGGTGGTGCGGCCGTCGATGTGGTCCTTGATGGCGCTCTTCTTGGCGCGGTCGACGATGTTGGCGATCATCGCGCCGGAGACGAAGTCGTGGTAGTTGAGGGTTTCCACGGTGCCGTCGATGAGGGTGAGGCGCACGTAGGGCCGTGGGGTGAACAGGTGGGCCACGGCGGTGTCGATGAGTTCATCCACGGGGGCGGCCAGCGGGATGGCGTCGGTGATGTAGCGGGCGAAGATATCGCGGGCACCGCTGCGGTTGGGGCGCTGCACACGGATCTTGATGTCGAGGCGTCCCGGGCGCAGGATGGCGGGGTCGATGAGTTCCTCACGGTTGGTCGCGCCGATGACGATCACATTGGACAGGTCCTCCACACCGTCGAGTTCGGCGAGCAGCTGCGGGACCACGGTGGTTTCCATATCCGAGCTGATGCCGGAGCCGCGGGTGCGGAAGATGGACTCCATCTCATCGAAGAAGATGATCACGGGGCGGCCGTCACCGGCGAGTTCGCGGGCGCGTTCGAAGATGACGCGGATCTGGCGTTCGGTCTCACCGACGTACTTGTTGAGCAGCTCCGGGCCCTTGACGTTGATGAAGTAGGAGGTGCCCGCATCGCCGATGCGCTGGGACAGGGAGTTGGCCACCGCCTTGGCGATCAGGGTCTTGCCACATCCGGGAGGCCCGTACAGCAGCACACCCTTGGGTGGGTGCAGCTGGTAGGAGCGGTACATCTCCGGGTGCAGGAAGGGCAGTTCGACGGCATCCTGGATCAGCTCGATCTGATCGTCCAGGCCACCGATATCGGCGTAGGAGACATCGGGGGCCTCCTCGAGGGCGAGTTTGGAGATCTCGGTCTTGGGGATGTTCTCAAACGCGTACCCGGCGCGCCGGTCCACCAGGAGGGTGTCGCCGGGGCGGGGCAGTTTGCGGGTGCGGTCCATCAAGGGGCCGGCGAGTTTGACCACGCGTTCCTCACCGGAGCGATCGGAGATCAGGGCGCGGTCGCGGCCGATCATCTCCATGAGGGTGGCCAGATCACCGGTCTGCTCGTAGTCGCAGGCCTCGAGGATCTGGTTGCCCTCGCCGAGGCGCACCTGAACCCCGGGCATGAGGTCACCGGCGCACAGCATGGGTGACATGGCCACGCGCATGCGTCGTCCGCCGGCGAAGATCTCAGCATTGGTGCCGTCCGTGGACATCTCCAGGAAGGTGCCGTACAGCGAGGGTGGTTGGGCCATGTCCTCGAGCTGCTGGTACATCATGGACAGCTTGTCGCGGGAGGATTTGAGCATCTCCGCCAGTTTGGTGTTGCGGGCGCTCAAATCCTGGTTGGTGCGCTGGAGGGAGCGCACGTCATCGGCGAGTCTGGTCATCTCCTCCCGGTTGAAGTCGGTGAAGGAGTTGTGTGCAGCGGGATCTGTCGATGAGGCCATGTCCCCCACTGTAGTCCCCGGGTTTCGGGGACTTGGGCGTTTACCGGTGCTTATCGACGCGCGCGTCGCTGGGGGCGCGGTGGGGTGACGCCGTCGGCCAGGCGTCGGGCCATGACCAGGAATGCGGTGTGGGCGTTCATGCGGTGCTCGGGGCGGGTGGCCAGTCCCTCGACCTTCCAGTCGCGGATGAGGGATTCCCAGGCGCGGGGTTCGGTGAAGCACTGCAGTTCACGCAGGCCCTCCATGACCTTCATCAGCTGGGGCACGGTGGCCACGTAGGTCATGAACACACCACCCGGGATGAGGAGGTTCTTGGACACCTCGAGGCATTCCCAGGGCTCGAGCATGTCCAGGACGATGCGGTCGACGGGGCCGCCGAGGTCCTCGACGGTGGCGTCCTTGAGATCACCCAGTCGGGGGTCCCAGGTGGCGGGGCGCTGCCCGAAGTACTCCTCGACGTTGTTGACGGCGAATTCGAGGTGATCCTCGCGGATCTCATAGGAGATCAACTTGCCCTCATGTCCGATGGCCCGCAGCAGGGCCATGGACAGCGCACCGGAACCTGCTCCGGCCTCCAGGACGCGGGCACCGGGGAAGATATCACCCTCCACCAGGATCTGGGCGGAGTCCTTGGGGTAGATCACCGCGGCACCGCGCGGCATGGACAGCACATGGTCGACCATGAGGTGACGGAAGCACAGGAAGTCCGAGCCCATGGTGGACTGGACGACGGTGCCCTCGTCAGCGCCGATGATCTCGTCGTGGGGGATCTGCCCGCGGTGGGTGTGGTAGCTGCCTCCCGGTTCCAGGATGATGGTGAAGTGACGACGCTTGGCGTCGGTCAGCTGAACACGGTCGCCTGCTTGGAACGGACCGGAGTAGGGCATGCGGGCCCTCACTTTCTTGAAAAACGTGCGTGGAACAACAGGGGTGAACCGGCGTTAATGTACCAGATAGGCCTCCAGGGCCTGTTCAAACCATCCCAGATCCTTCACCCCGGCCATCTCCCGGGCCGAGTGCATCGACAGTAGAGGGATGCCGACGTCCACCGATGGGATGCCCAGGCGGGTGGCGCTGATGGGGCCGATGGTGGACCCACAGGGCACGTTGTTGCGGCTGGCGAACACCTGGTGGGGCACACCGGCGGCCTGGCAGGCGCGTATCCACATGCCTGAGGTCACGGCATCGGAGGTGTAGCGCTGGTTGGCGTTGACCTTGAGCACCGGCCCGCCGCCGATGATGGGGTGGTTGACGGGGTCGTGTTTACCCGCGTGGTTGGGGTGGATGGAATGCGCGGCATCCGCAGACACCATGGTGGACCGGGTGAACATGCGGCGTCGTTCGTCCTCATCGGCACCCAGGGCATGCGCGGTGCGGTGCAGGACATCCTCCAGCAGTGGGCCACCCGCCCCGGTGGTGGAGTTGGAACCGACCTCCTCGTGGTCGAAGGCGGCGAGGATGAGGATGTCATCGCCGGTGTCCTCCGACTGTGCTGCGGCGATCAGCGCGGTCATCGACGGCTGCACCGAGGACAGGTTGTCCAGACGGCCCGCGGCGATGAAGTCCCCGTGCGCCCCGAAGATCTCCGGGACCTGCGTGTCCACGGTGATCAGATCATGGGCGATGATGTCCTTCGGATCCACCCCGGCGGCCTCGGCGAGCACATCCGCCACCGACAGCTCCGGGTCCCCCACCGCGAGCACCGGCTGGAGGTGCTCCTGCGGGTCGAGGGTGAGATTGGAGTTGACGGTGCGGTCCAGGTGGATGGCCACGTGGGGGATCCGCATGATGGGACCGGTGTTGACGAGTTTGATCGACCCGTCGCAAAGCGCGACCCGGCCGGCCAGGGACAGCTCCCGGTCGAGCCAGGAGGCGTAGATGGGACCGCCGTAGACCTCGACGGCGGCCTGTTGCCAACCGTGGGAGCGCAGATCGCCACGCGGCTTGAGCTTGAATCCGGGTGAGTCGGTGTGGGATCCGATGATGCGGAAACCGGAGTCCGGGGAGGCGTTCTCCGGAACCCACCAGGCCACCACCGCACCACCGCGCACCAGCACATGCCCGCCCGGGGTGGCATCCCAGGCCTCAGTTTCGTCCTGACGGACAAACCCCTCATGGATCAGGCGTCGCGCCACGGTCTCGGCGGCGTGGTAGGAACTGGGGCTCAGCGCCAGGAAACTTAGGAAATCATCAGTGACATGCATGGATCCAAGGCTAGCCAATCAGGTCGCATCACCGCAGGACGATGCGGGGAATGGTGCCCGTGTCCACCGGAACCACTAAGGTGTCAGTCATCATGACCAGCACTGACAACGTTGTAGACACCACCGCACCCGCTCCTGACCGCAAGCCCCGCCCCCTGGCGCTGTCCCCCTCGCGCGCCGGGGACTACCAGCAGTGCCCCCTGCTCTACCGCCTGCGGGCCATCGACCGTCTGCCGGAACCCAAGACCGTCGCCCAGGTCAAGGGCACCCTCGTGCACGCGGTGCTGGAGGAGATGCACAAACTCCCCCGCGACCAGCGCGACTACCCGGCAATGGTCAAACGCCTCAAGCCACACTGGGCGGACATGTGCGCCGAGGACCCGGACCTGAATGAACTGGTCCCGGAGGATCAGCTCTATGACTTCCTGGTGGAGTGCCGGACCCTGCTGCGTGGCTATTTCGAGATGGAGAACCCACAGGGTTTCGATGCCTCCGATGTGGAGATGTATGTGGACACCGTGCTGCCCAATGGTGTGCCCGTGCGTGGTTTCATCGACCGCGTGGATACCGCCCCCACCGGTGAGGTCCGGGTGGTGGACTACAAGACCGGCAAGAAACCCAAACCGCAGTGGAGCCAGCAGGCGCAGTTCCAGATGCTGTTCTACGCGTTGGTGTACTGGCGTCTGTTCGATCAGATCCCGGCGCAGCTGCGCCTGATGTACCTCAAGGTCAATGACTCGATGTTTCTGACCCCCTCCCGGGAGCAGCTCGAATACTTCGAACGTGATCTCGGCGAACTGTGGGCCAGGATTGAGATGGACGGCAAGGCGGGGAAATTCCGCACCAAGACCTCCAAGCTGTGTGGCTGGTGCCCCCACCAGTCCCTGTGCCCGGAATTCGGTGGCACGCCCCCGGAGTACCCGGGGTGGCCGGGCAGCACGGCGGATACGCCCTAGTCCGTGGTGGGTGGTCATTCCAAAGGATGATCTTGCCGTGCGGGCGTCGGTGAGATGGGACGATGCAGGCGGATGCCGGGCAGTCGAGGTTGCGCAGCTTTATTTAGACAATATTATAATAGTTAGCTCTTTGACTTAGTTTGCCCTATTAGTTACCCGGTGTTCCCGGCACCGTGCCCATTTTCCCGAAAGGAGTGTTGACGATCTCACACCCAATCCGGACACCGCAACACCCTGGTGAGGTCCTCCAGGAACGGTTCCTCACGCCCCGTGGAATCAGCCATTATGACCTCGCCAAGAGTCTGCACGTCACCGAGGCCACGATCTCCAACCTGGTGAACCGCCGCAGCACCCTCACCATGGGCCTGGCCGTGCGCCTGTCACGGGCCTTCCCGCTCAGTGCCCAGGAGTGGATCGCCCTCCAGCGCACCTTCGACCAGGCTGACCGCCAGCCGGCCTAGAGTTTCCCACCGTCACCGTGTCCCCCGTCGGGGACACGGTTTTTTCCTGCCCGGTTACCGGCGCGCCCACAACCGGATGGCCAGGTAGTAGCAGCCTGCCACCACTACCCCGCCGGACAGGAGGAGATAGAGGGTGCCATAACCGACCCAGCCGAGGACCACGCCGAGCAGGATCGGCCCGAGGCCGAATCCGAGGTCGACGAACAGGAACAGGGTGGACAGCGCGGTACCCAGCTGGTGCGGGGCGACGGCCTGCACCGACATCGCCTGGGCGGCCGGCATGAGGGTGCCGTATCCCAGTCCTGTGCACACACCCGCCACAATCACCAGCCAGTCCGTCTCGGCCACGGCGAGGATGACCAGTGCCACGGCCATCCAGATCAAACCGAAGACCACCACCGGGGTCGGCCCGTGCCGGTCCTGGATCCGGCCCAGGAAGGGGCGGGTGAGCAGCATCGCCACCGCATAGGCGATGAAGAAGAAGGCCGCACCGGTGATCAGTCCCCGCTCCTCGGCGTAGGGGTTGATATAGGTGAGCACACCGGCATAACACAGGGCGATGATCATCATGAACACCGCAATCGGGAACACCGACGGGTGGGCGATGGTTTTCAGGCTCCACCTGATGGAGGTGTTGCCACCGTCCCCGGCGGGGTCCCTGAGGAAGAGGGCCACCAGGAGGGACACCACCGAGGTGGCGAGGGCAACCCAGAAGAGCACGTCGTAGTTGTAGGCGTCGACAAGCAGCAGTGCCAGCGCCGGCCCGACGGCGGCGGCAAGCGTGGTGGTCAGGGCGAGGTACCCGGTGCCCTCCGCGCGCCGGACCGCCGGGATGACCGACTGGACCAGCGCCATGACCGAGGTGCTGGCCAGGCTGAAGGCCAGACCGTGGAGCATCCTCACCGCGATGAGGAATACCAGCGAATCAGCCACCAGGTACAACGAGGAGGCGAGGACGGCCAGGACCGCGGAGATGAGCAGGATCCGGCGGCGCCCGAAACGGTCCACCACGTATCCGGCGAATAATCGCGCGATGGTGGCACCGACCACGAAGGAGCTGGAGGCGAAACCACCGGCGAGGTCCGAGGCCGCGAACTCCCTGACGGCGTAGAGGGCCATGACCGTGATCAGGTAGTAGAAGACCAGGAAGAACAGGAAGTTGACCAACCAGCCCAGGGCGAAGGTGGGGGTGAAAAGCCTGGGTTGGGTCGCCGTTTTCCGGCTTGCGACCTCAGTCGTGGGTGCTGACAAGGACGATCTCCTGTTCTCGTGACGTGCCAGGCGGCATCATGCCCGGTGATTAGGGGATTGTATCATGCAATTGTATGATACAAATTGCACGGCGGTCAGCAGCCCTGCACACCCACGGAAGGATCATTCTTGGCGGAGTTCAGCCCGTATTCGAAGCTCTCCTACGAACACATGCTCTCATCGCGCTACGCCCTGTACAACGCCGCACCGCATGGGCGGGACTGGAGTCTCGACCGCAGCGCCACCCTCCTGCTCTCCCGCCTGGACGTGCAGGGTCCGATGAGCGTGAGCGAGCTTGCCGACGCCCTGGACCTGGACATCTCCACGATCCACCGCCAGGTGGCCGCGGCCATGAAGGCCGGTCTCATCGAGCGGATCCCCGACCCCGACGGCGGTCAGGCACGTAAACACCGCCCTACGCCGGAGGGGCTGGCCCGGCTGCGCGAGGAATTCGACAACCGTGATCACCTGTCCCGGCAGATCACGGAGTCCTGGGACCCCGCGGAGCTGGAGACCTTCCTGACGCTGCTGATCAGATTCAACCAGGACCTGGAAAGCCTCCGGGGCTCCACGTGGCCCCGCCCCTACCCCACCGGGCGGGACGAGAGCCACTGACCTACTGATCCAGGTACAGCTTGCCCCGGAAGATCGGGTGCATCAGGTTCTCCTTGGACAACACGGTATCCAGGGTCGCCTCATCCATGAGGTTCTTCTCCAGGATCAGCTCCCGGACGGACCGGCCGGTCTCCGCGGCCTCCTTACCGATGGCATCGCCGATGTCATGGCCCAGGAACGGGTTGAGATAGGTGATGATACCGATGGAGTTCTCCACATAGGACCGGCAGACATCCGCATTCGCGGTGATGCCCGCCACGCACTTCTCCCGCAGGGTCTTGCTCGCATTGCCCAGGATCCGGATCGACTGGAACAGCGACTCCCCGATGACCGGTTCCATCACGTTGAGCTGCAGCTGGCCGGCCTCGGCGGCCATGGCCACGGTGAGGTCATTGCCGAAGACCTTGAAACAGACCTGGTTGACCACCTCGGGGATGACCGGGTTGACCTTCGCCGGCATGATGGAGGATCCGGCCTGACGCGGCGGGAGGTTGATCTCATTGAGTCCGGCGCGCGGGCCGGAGGACAGCAGACGCAGATCATTGCAGATCTTGGACAGTTTCATGGCTGCACGCTTGACCGCGGAATGCGCCAGGACGTAGGCACCGGTGTCCGAGGTGGCCTCGATGAGGTCCCGGGCGGATTTGATCTCCAGACCGGTGACCTCGGAGAGGGAGGCGACCACCTGGTGGCGGTATCCGGCCGGGGTGTTCACGCCGGTACCGATGGCGGTGGCACCGAGGTTGACCTCCAGGAGACGGTCCATGGAGGCGCGCAGCACGGACTGTTCCTCGGCCAGGTTCGCGGCGAAGGCCTGGAACTCCTCACCCAGACTCATCGGCACCGCGTCCTGGAGCTGGGTGCGGCCCATCTTGATGATGTCGATGAACTCAGCACCCTTCTCCCGGAAGGCGGCCT
>SMEN01000265.1_pt1 | contig 16217 bp, 14 predicted proteins | sample 2456271 | NCBI WGS metagenome assembly SMEN01 (sample SAMN10132593, study PRJNA489261) | soil metagenome | isolation source: day1 control-loamy sand soil ammended with raw manure from dairy cow... | place: USA | collected 2015-04-01 | reverse complement strand
ACCGCCACGCGACCTATTACAAGGCCAGCGAGGGAGTGAAGCACCTGTGAACCACGACGAACTGGATGCCGAGCTCGACAGCTTCGGCGACGCGCTCGCTTCGGCCACCCGCGTCACTCCGGGCAACGCACTGCGCCCGGAGGACATCGCCGTGGGCGGTGCCAAGCCGAGCGAGGACGTGGCACGCTACGCACTGACCTTGGGCGACGACGCACTGATCCTCGCCCAGCGCCTGTCGCACTGGATCTCTCGTGCACCTGAGCTCGAAGAAGACATCGCCCTGGGCAACATCGCTCTGGACGTGCTCGGACACGCCCGTTCGTTCCTGACCTACGCCGGCCTGGCATGGGACAAGACCGAAGACGACCTGGCCTACTGGCGCGAAGAAGACGACTTCACCTCGCTGTGGATCGTCGAACAGCCTAACGGCCACTTCGGCGTGACCATCATCCGCCAGCTGATCGTCTCGATCTTCCAGCACCTGCTGTACTCCAAGCTGACCGAATCCGCCGACGAAACCCTGGCCGCGATCTGCGCCAAGGCCGTCAAGGAAGTCGACTACCACCGCGACCACGCCATCCAGTGGACCGTCCGCCTGGGCCTGGGCACCGAGGAATCGGCCGCCAAGATGCGCCATGCGCTGGAAATCCTCTGGCCGTACGTGGACGAGATGTTCCAGGATCAGGAACTGCACCGCAAGCTGGACGGCATCGCAGTGCTTCCGTCCTCGCTGCGCGAAGACTGGGACAAGGAAATCACCGCTGTCCTGGCCGACTCCGGCCTGGAAATCCCGAAGACCGGTCAGGCCATGGCCAACGGCCGCGGCGGAGAGCACTCCGAGCACCTCGGATTCATCCTGGCCGAAATGCAAGTCCTTGCCCGCAAGCACCCCGGTGCGAGCTGGTAGCCACCACACCAACCCTTTCGCCCGCTAAGGGGGAGCAGTCTTGAGCAACCTGATCACCAACACCGAAGATCTGTTCGCCATCGCCTCGAAGGTCACGGATCCAGAGATTCCCGTGCTGACCATTGCGGACCTCGGCATCCTGCGCGACGTCCTGCAGGACGAGGATGGCGCAGTCCATGTCGTCATCACCCCGACCTATTCGGGGTGCCCGGCCATGGACGTCATCACCGAGGACCTGTACCGGGTCTTCCACGAGGCCGGCCACGAACAGGTCGACGTCCGTTTGGTGCTCACCCCCGCCTGGTCAACCGACTGGATGACCGAGAGCGGCAAGGCCAAGCTGGAAGCCTACGGCATCGCCCCGCCCACCGGGCGGGGCCATGCCGGACGCGTGACGCTCGGCATGAGCGTCAAGTGCCCGCGCTGCCATTCGCTGAACACCCGCGAGCTGGCGCGCTTCGGCTCGACTTCCTGCAAGGCGCTCTACACCTGCAAAGACTGCCTGGAACCCTTCGACTACTTCAAGGTGCTCTCATGACCGACCAAACCACATCAACTCGTCGCCGGGCGTCCTTCCACCGGTTGACCGTCTCCAACGTCCGCCGGCTGACCAAGGACTCCATCGAAGTCACCTTCGCCATTCCCGAGGAACTGAGCGCGGAGTACGACTACGTTGCAGGCCAGTACGTGGCGCTGCGCAAGGAAATCCCGAACGCCGAGGGCGAGCTGCAGGAACTGCGCCGCTCCTACTCGATTTGCGCCGAGCCGACCGGCAGCGAGATCAAGGTGGCCATCAAGCGCGACCTTGGCGGCCTGTTCTCCACCTGGGCCAATGAAAACCTGACCGCAGGCGACCAGATGGACGTGATGAGCCCGGCTGGTGCCTTCATTTCCAAGCATCGCCTGACCGAGATCAACGATCCGTCCAAGATCGACACCGAGGCCCAGGACCGCTTCGTAGCCGTGGCCGCCGGCTCGGGCATCACCCCGGTGCTGGCCATCGCCCGCACCATCCTGGCCGCGAACGAGAACACCCGCTTCGACCTGATCTACGCGAACAAGGCAGCCATGGACGTGATGTTCCTGGAGGAACTGGCGGACCTGAAGGACCGCTACCCGTCCCGTCTGGCCCTGCACCATGTGCTCAGCCGCGAACAGCGCATCTCGCCGCTGCTTTCCGGACGCATCGATTCGGAGAAGCTCTCCACGCTGCTTGACACCGTGGTCCAGGCCCCGAACGTCGACGAGTGGTTCCTGTGCGGCCCGTTCGAGCTGGTGCAGCTGGTCCGCGACCAGCTGACCGGCATGGACATTCCGGCCGAGAAGGTCCGCTTCGAACTGTTCTCCACCGGCGAGCCGAGCAAGCCCCAGGGCCACATCGGCCGCCCGGTCAAGGTCGAGGAGGACGAGGACAGCTACGAGATCAGCTTCACCCTCGACGGCCTGCAGGGCGAGGTCAAGTCCCCGGTGCGCGCCAACGAGACCGTGCTGAACGCCGCCCTGCGCGTCCGCCCGGACGTTCCCTTCGCCTGCGCCGGCGGCGTATGCGGCACCTGCCGTGCCAAGGTCACCAGCGGCACCGTCACCATGGCTGAGAACTACGCCCTGGAGCCTGACGAGGTGGAGGCCGGCTACGTGCTGACCTGCCAGTCGCACCCGACCACCGAAAAGCTCAGCGTCGACTTCGACGCCTAGAAACGGCAGGATGACTTCATGATCGAACTGACGATTGCCGACTCCATCGCCCGCGTGGTGCTGAACGCGCCAAAGAAGATGAACTCGCTGGACGAGGCGGCGCTCGCCGAATTGTCCGAGGCCTATGACCAGGCTGCGGCGGCCGTGGAAACCGGAGAGGTCCGCGCCCTGGTGCTTTCTGGCGAAGGCCGCGGCTTCTGCGCCGGACGCGACATCTCCGGGGTCAACCCGGCCGATGACGACGTCATCGGCTACCTCGAAGGCAAGGTGCAGCCGCTGCTGGAGAAGATGTCCAGCTTCCCGGCTCCCACCTTCGCCCTGGTGCAGGGTGCCTGCCTGGGTGTTGGACTTGGCCTGGCAGTCGCCACCGACGTGGTGTACGTGGCGGAGAACGCGAAGATCGGTTCGCCGTTCGCCAACCTGGGCGCAACCCTGGACTCCGGGGGACACTGGCTGTTCACCGAACGCCTGGGTGCCCACCGCACCCTTGACATGATCTACACCGCCGAGCTGATTTCCGGCGCCGAAGCGGTGCGCTCGGGCCTGTTCTCCCGCGCCTTCCCGGCCGAGGAACTCGCCGAGCGCGGCGAGGAGATCATCGCCAAGGTCGCCCAGGGCGCCACCCAGGCCTTCGTCGCCTCCAAGCAGCTGGTGGCGGAAATCCGCGACCAGCGTGTGGGCCTGTGGAACTCCATGCGCACCGAGAACCGTGCGCAGGCAGCGCTGTGCGACACCACGGACTACGCGGAGGGCTTCAAGTCCTTCCAGGAAAAGCGTCCGCCGGTGTTCACCGGCAAGAAGTAAACACCTGTTGCCAAGCGCCCGCCAGAATCAATCTGGCGGGCGCTTGGTGTATCCAGATCGGCTTGAACATACGTCCACGGCGAAAAGCCATGGACGTTTTTGCGATCTGTCCAAGATCAAGGCGCATTCGCCACAGATTGGTTGAGCAGACTTCCGGACGGTGGCTGCAGCAACGGCCTCCGAATGAGTTTTTTTGAACGCAGTCTGCGCGTTGGATATGCATCCTTCAGCCCCGTAGTAGTAGATAACGAACCAAATGGTTCGTTAGTATGTGTGGGTGAATTCAATTTCCTCTGCCCCGCTGCGTGCCGGACGCAAAGAGTGGTCCGCACTGGTCGTACTGATCCTCGCAGTAACGCTGCTGGCCATTGACGGTACCGTCCTCTACATGGCAGTGCCCGCCCTTACCGCCGATCTCGCGCCAACAGCGACACAAATCCTGTGGATCGGCGATATCTATTCCTTCGTATTGGCCGGCTTCCTGGTCACCATGGGCAACGTGGCTGACCGGATTGGGCGCAAGAAACTTCTGATGATCGGCAGCGTGTGCTTCGGGCTCGCTTCGGTTCTCGCGGCATTTGCGCCTAGCCCCGAAATCCTCATTGCAGCCCGCGCGCTGCTGGGCATCGCCGGAGCGACGATCATGCCCTCCACCTTGTCGATCATCCGCAACCTATTCCATGATCCGATCCAGCGCTCCCGCGCTATCGCCATCTGGTCGGCCGGAGCCATGGCAGGCGGCGCTGTAGGCCCGCTGGTCGGGGGCGCCTTGCTTGAACACTTCTGGTGGGGCTCGGTCTTCCTCATTAATGTCCCGGTCATAATCCTGATCGTCGTTCTGGGTGCCATGCTGCTGCCCGAGTCCAAGAATCCCGATGCAGTGCGGATCGACCTCGTCTCGGCGGTCCTCTCGGTCTGTTCCATCGTGCCGGTGGTCTACGCCATCAAGCATGTAATCAGCGACGGGTTTGACTATCTGGTGCTGGGTACCTTGCTGTTCGGATTGGCCGCGGGCTTCCTGTTCATTCGCCGGCAGCGGGGTCTCACCACACCCTTGGTGGATATTTCCCTGTTCAAGATTCCTGCCTTCAGCGGCGCAGTGGCTTCCAATGCGTTGGCAATTTTCGCTTTCTTCGGGCTACTGTTCTTCTTCTCGCAATACCTGCAGTTGGTGCGCGGTTATTCGCCATTCTGGGCAGGCATGGCTGAAATGCCAGCCACCATTGCCTCATTGGCAGTCGTGCTGCTGGTCGGGGTAGTGCTATCCCGACTGGGTCTGGGCCGCGCTATCGCCGCAGGTTTGCTGATCGGTGCACTCGGTCTGGCGGCGCTGGGCCTGAGCGAAGGGATGCCGGGCTACATGGGTCTGGGCATTTCACTGGCTATCATCGGCTTAGGCACCGGGCTGGCCATGACCCTCTCGACAGATGCAGTGGTATCGGCGGCGCCGCCGGCACGCGCTGGTGCTGCATCCTCGATTTCCGAGACCGCGTATGAAATGGGTATCGCCTTGGGTATCGGCGTGCTCGGGTCGCTTCAGACGGCGATCTACCGAGCGAACCTACAGATACCAGAGGGCACTCCGGACCCGCTTGCCGAAGCCATGAACGAGTCCTTGGCAAGCGCCGCAGGAGCGCTGGGCTCGTCCGACGCCGAGCTGTTGGCAGTGGCCCAAGGCGCTTTCACCCACGGTATGCAGATCACCGCCTACATCGCATCGCTGCTGCTGGTCATTGCAGCTTTCATCGCCTGGCGGCTCATCCCCTCAACGCCGATCTCCAAGGAGGAAACCCGTGCCGAGCACTGAACCAGTCACCGGGCGTGATGCTACCCGGGATAAGGAACGCACACGACGGGCGCTCATCGATGCGGCCACCGCACTTTTTTCTACTCACGGCGCCGGAGTGAGCTTGGCTGACATCGCAGCCCGGGCCGGGGTGTCCAAAGGTGCATTGACCCACCACTTTGCCAGCCGCAGCGCGCTTGAAGAGGCAGTGATGACTGACGGCGCGCAGCAATTCTGGGATGAGGTTCACGCGCATATCGACCTCGCGGAAAACCGCCCCGGAATGCTTATGCGTGGATATATCAGGGCGCTGACAGGGAACAGCGCGATCATGAGGCAGATCTTCTCGCCAACTTACCTGCTCCAAATCATGGGCAATGAGCAGGTGGCCCAGAATCTCATGGAGCAAGATGCCGCGTCTTGGCGTGAAGCATTTGCCGCGGACGGACTGAGCCAGCCCGCCTCGCTCATGTTGCGTTTTGCCGCGGAAGGGATAGCCATGTCAATGAACTCTCCATACATAACCGCCGAGGAGTTGGACGTAACGCGTCAGTATTTGCTGGGGCTGGCTGAGAGCGGCAGACCCAGCCTATTGGATCCTTCTCGGCCGCCAGCGGATACGGTGTGAACTGACAGTCTCCAGCCTGCATCCCACTGAACGCCAACGGCGATGATTGAACCTGGAAATGCTGGGTCGCGTCGAGCCAGCTGGTAACGGTTTAGCCACGATTGCGCCGGAGGCGCCGCCTTAGAATCGATGCAGGGGCCAAGTGGACCCGCAGTCCAGTGCGAACCGTTCATTTTGATCCCGCACCCGGTCGCCGATCTCCGAGATTTCGTGAACAACCGGGACAACCACCTGAGGAGCAAGTTCGGCGAACCCGAGCGCGAGGCCGAGATGTGGAGCCATAGGCCAAAATGCAACTCCGCGGCAGCGCAGGTTTCTCCTCTCTGCCGTATGACTGGCATGACTTCGTCCCCGCGAACCTCTGGGACGAAGCCTCGGGAATTCAGTTTGAACTGGCTGAAGAGCTCATGCTCCCGGAGGAGGCGGACCGGGTGTTTCCAGACATGCCCACCCTGCTATGCATGCGCGGCAAGACACGCCCGACGCTCTTTGCTGCCGAGGCCCAAACCGTCATCGTTGATCCCAAGGAGTTCATTCCGGGCATACTCGAAGAGGCGAACTCTACTATTCAGTGGGTTGAAGCCAACAGAGGAATGGACGAATCTGGGAATCTCCAGCGTATCCATTCAATTCGCGAAGATTTTCGTGACTGTGCGCCATACCTCTGGGGAGTTCAGGCGCGCTGGCCGCGTTGCACCGATAGCAGGCGCTTTTTGGCAACGACAAAATGTCCGCTGGATCTGATCCGGCGGACGTTTTGTCTTCGGGTGGTTTGCCCGCTTAGCGGGTGTCGGTGTCCTCGAAAATCAGCAGCGTCTGGGTATCCAGCACCGTGGGAAGTGCCTGCAGCTCCTCGAACACCACCCGGCGCAGATCAAGATTGTCCTTGGCACGTACAAGCAGGATCACATCGAAGTTTCCGCCGACCAGACCGATGTGGTGGACCTCCGGGATCGACGCCAGATGGTCGCGCAGTTCGCGCCAGGAGTGCTGGCGCAGCTTCAATGTCACGTAGGCACTGGCCTTGAGGCCAGTTTTCACCGGATCGATGACCACCGTGTAGCGGGTGATCACCCCGGCATCCTGGAGCTTGGCGATTCGCGAGTACGCGTGGGCTCGGGAGACGTGGACTTTCTGCGCGACGGTGGTGACCGACTGCCGGCCGTCGCTGGTGAGTTCGGCCAGGATTGCGCGGTCGACATCATCCAGTTTCAGTTCCGCATCGGCGGCCATCTGTACTCCTTGCAAGCGGGTCGGACGAGTCATCGTCAAACTCATTTTCTTGATACGAATCGTCTACAAGTATACGTATCCCATGCTCAACTTTCCATGATTAGCGCCGGGAGTGGATACAGATTGCCACTGATACGCATAATTGGTTGCAAATGATGTTTTGGTGAAGCCAGTCACAGGTATGGGTGACGCAGGACCTTCGCAGTACTACGAAAGGTGGGAGAACATGAGCACCGACGCACACGCGGATCGCATGACTGAAGTCAGCGACAAATTCGGGATCACCCCGGAAGACTACATGCTGCCGGCGCGGCACATGATCAACCTTCTGGATCCGGATGGAACCCTCCGTCCGCAGGACAAGCAGGGCACCGAACCGGGCCACGAGTACCCGCTGCCGAGCCCCGCCCGGCTCATGGAAGCCTATTCCGCGCTGGTCACCGGACGCCGCGTCAACGACCAGAACTCCGCCCTGGTGCGTCAGGGCCGCATGGCCGTCTACCCGTCCAGCCACGGCCAGGAAGCCTGCCAGGTTGCCGCCGCGCTGTGCCTTGAAGAGGGCGACTGGCTGTTCCCGACCTACCGCGACACCGTGGCCGTGCTGACCAAGGGTGTTGCGCCGATGGAAGTCATGACCAGCTTCCGCGGCGAATGGCACTGCGGCTACGACCCGAAGGCCTACAACTGCGCCCCGATGGCCACCCCGCTGACCACCCAGCTGCTGCACGCGGTGGGCGTCGCCCACGCGGCCAAGTTGCGCGGGGAAAACACCGTTGTGGTCGCCATGTGCGGCGACGGCGCCACCAGCGAGGGCGACTTCCACGAAGCGCTGAACTTCGCCGCGGTGTTCAACCTCCCGGTGATCTTCTTCGTGCAGAACAACAAGTACGCGATCTCCGTGCCGTTCTCCCAGCAGTCCGCCGCCCCGTCCCTGGCCCACAAGGCAGTGGGCTACGGCATGGCCGGCGAGCGCGTGGACGGCAACGACCTGATGGCGCTGATGTCGGTCATGACCCGCGCCGTGCGCCTGGCCCGCGAGGGCAACGGCCCGCTGCTGGTCGAGGCCCACACCTACCGCATGCAGGCCCACACCAACGCGGACGACGACAAGCGCTACCGCGAGGACTCGGAGGTCGCCGAGTGGAAGGCCAAGGACCCGGTCATCCGCATCCAGTCCTACCTGGATGACGCCGGGCTGCTGACCGAGCAGGCCGCCGCCGATATCTCGCAGAAGGCGGAGGCCGTGGCCAAGACCCTGCGCGACGGCATGAACCAGGACGCGGACACCGATCCGCTGGAACTGTTTGAGCACGTCTACTCTTCCAAGACCCCGCAGATGGCCGAGCAGCAGGCGCTGCTCGCCGACGAACTAGCCCGTGAGGAGGCCTAGCATGACTACCACCACTTCGCGGGTGAACCCGAACGTCTCCGACGCGACCGCCCGTGCAGCGGCCAAGGCCGCCAACGAGAACCAGCCGGTCACCTTCGGCAAGGCATTGAATACCGCGCTGGCCGATGCCCTGACCGCCGAGCAGTCGGTGGTCATCTTCGGCGAGGACGTGGGAACGCTCGGCGGCGTTTTCCGCATCACCGACGGGTTGACCGCCCGCTTCGGCTCCGAGCGCTGCTTCGACACCCCGCTGGCCGAATCCGGCATCGTGGGCATGGCCATCGGCATGGCGATGAACGGGATGCGCCCGGTCATCGAAATGCAATTCGACGCGTTCGCCTACCCGGCCTTCGAGCAGATCGCCTCGCACGTGGCCAAGATGCGCAACCGCACCCAGGGCCGCCTGCCGCTGCCGATGGTCATCCGCATCCCTTACGCCGGCGGCGTGGGCGGCGTGGAGCACCACTGCGATTCCTCCGAGGCCTACTACGCCCACACCCCGGGCCTGAAGGTCTTCACCCCGGCCACCGTGGCCGACGCCTACCTGATGCTGCGCGAAGCCATCGATTCCGAGGACCCGGTGGTCTTCTTCGAGCCGAAGAAGCTGTACTGGTCCAAGGAACAGGTCAACCTCGAAGAGCTGGCCCAGCAGTACGAGTCCGGCAAGGCGGCGCGAACCGAGGGCAAGGCGCGTATTGCGCGCGCCGGATCCGACGCCACGCTGATCACCTATGGGCCGAGCGTGTCCACCTGCATGCAGGCCGCCAAGGTCGCAGCGGAGGAGGGCATCAGCCTGGAAGTCATCGACATCCGCACCATCGTTCCGTTCGACGACGAATCGGTGGCAGCTTCGGTGCGCAAGACCGGCCGTGCCATCGTGGTGGCTGAAGCCCAGGGCTTCGCCTCAGTGGCCAGCGAAATCGTTGCCCGCGTGCAGGAGCGCTGCTTCCATTCGCTGGCGGCCCCGGTGCTGCGTGTGACCGGCTTTGACATCCCGTTCCCGGCGCCAACGCTGGAGAAGTACAACCTGCCAAGCGTCGAGCGCATCCTGGATACGGTCGACCAGCTCCAGTGGGAGGCCTAAATTGAGCATTAAGACGTTCCTGCTGCCCGACCTGGGTGAAGGGTTGACCGAGGCGGAACTGGTGCGCTGGATGATCGCCGAAGGCGATTCGGTCATCGTCGACCAGCCCATTGCCGAGGTGGAGACCGCCAAGTCGCTGGTGGAGATCCCGTGCCCGTTCGAAGGCGTGGTCTCGACCCTGCACGGCGACGCCGGTCAGATGATGCTGGTGGACGAGCCGTTCATTTCGGTGAACACCGCAGGCGACGAGCCGGAAGCCGCGGCCCCTGCGGCCACCGAGCCCGCCGCTGAACCGTCCTCCGAGGGCGCGCTGTCCTACCGCGAAGAGGAAATGGCCGGCGCCCAGGCGCCGGAGGAAGCCGATGCCGACGAGGCCAGCGGCAACGTGCTGATCGGCTACGGCACCGGTGCCTCCAAGCCGAGCACCAGTCGCCGTCGCCGCCCGCGTGCCGGCATCACCACCGCGGCCGCGTCCAGCGAGACCTCCACCCAGGCCGTGCGGGTCATCAACCCGCTGGTGCGCAAGCTGGCCCGCGAGAACTCCATCGACATCCACGCCGTGAGCGGCACGGGCCCCGAGGGCCTGGTCCTGCGTGCCGATGTCCAGGCGCTGATCGTCCAGGGGCAGCCAGCCGCAGCTATTGCCGCTGCACCGGCAGCCCCGGTGGCCGCTCCTGCATCGACCGCTGCACCGGCACCGGCCACACCGGCCAAGGCCGCTGCTGCCACTGCCGCTGGCGAAGACAAGCGCACCGGCCTGCCGGTGGCTTCCAGCCAGGTGCTCGCCGGCGTGCGCAAGACCATTGCCGCCGCCATGAGCACCTCGCGCCGGGAAATCCCGGAAGCGACCGTGTGGGTGGACGTGGATGTCACCAAACTGCTGAAGCTGCGTGGAAAGATCAAGGAATCCGAGGGGCAGGCGCCGAGCATCATGGCGCTGATCTCCCGCTTCGCCGTGGCCGGCCTGCAACGCTTCCCCGAGCTGAACAGCCGCATCGACGTGGAGTCCGACGGCTCGCTGCGGCACACCATCTTCGACGGGGTCAACCTGGGTTTCGCGGCTCAGACCGACCGCGGCCTGGTGGTTCCGAACGTGCGCGACGCCCACAAATTGAACGCCAACGAGCTGTCGGCCGAGTTCGCCCGCCTGGCCGGGGTAGCCCGCGAAGGCAAGGCCGGGGTCTCCGACCTGTCGGGCAGCACCTTCACCATCAACAACTACGGGGTGTTCAACGTGGACGGCTCCGCGGCGATCATCAACTACCCGGAAGCGGCCATCCTCGGCCTGGGCCGGATCGTTGAGAAGCCATGGGTGGTCAACGGAAAAATCAAGGTCCGTTCCATCTGCGAACTGACCCTGAGCTTCGACCACCGCGTTTGCGACGGCGGCACCGCTGCCGGCTTCCTGCGCTACGTGGCCGACGCGATGACCGATCCGAAGAAGGCCCTGTCTACCCTGTAGACGGCCTGGCGCGGGCCCCGCTGCCTGGGAACATTTCCCTGGCGGCGGGGCCTTTCCCGTCTCCTCCGGCCGAGCGCGCGTTTCGGGGGATTAATTGGCAAGTCAAGGGACATTTCCTAGACTTGAACATGACTTATCCGGCGGACTGCCCGACAACGGGCGGCCCGTCGATGCCGAAAGGGGCAGATCATTTCCAGCGAACGCGTTGAGGCCAGAAACCGCACAGCATTGCTTATCCTGCTATTCCTGCCCATCGCGGTGATCGCGCTGACCCGGACGCTGCTGGGGGATTCCCTGCCCAGCATTACCGCAACCCACTGGTCGGACAGTGCCTTGCCGGACGGGTTCACCGACAGCGCGGTGTTCTTTACCGCCTCCATGACCTTCGCAATCCTCGGAAGCCTGGTCGGGTGGGTTTCGCTGTATCTGACCCGTAAGCCCATGGTGCTGCTGGGGCTGCTCTTCGTGGGAAGCCTGACCACCTGGACCAGTGCAGGGGTCTACGTTTCCAGTTCGGTGCCTACCGCGCTCGCCGGGGACCCGACGCAAGCCGTGGCAGGACCATGGATCTTTGCCAGCATCGCTGCGACCCTGGTCAGCCTCGTGCCGCTGTGGATCTGCGGAGTCTTCCAGCAATACCAGCTCAACCGCCAGAACAAACGCCGCGACCGCCTGGCCCAAGCCCGCGGGAAGCAGCCGGCGACCGCGGTCGAGACCTCACCGGTGGTTCCGGTCGAACCCGGGCAGGAGTTCAGCGAAACCATGAATGCCCCGGGCTGGTTGTGGTTGCTGGGGCTTTTCATGGCGGGAATGGGCGTTTTCATGATCGCCATGAACGCCAGTGGAGGAGGCGACACCGTCAGCCTGGTCATGGGCATCGCCTTCATTGTTCTGCTCACCCCGCTGGTCTTCGGACTGGCCAGGATCCGTGTGACGATTGCCGGCGGCAGGCTGCGCGTTTCCAGTGCCGTATTCGCTTTCCCGCTGCGCACCATCGATGTCAAGGACATGGAATCGGTGCTCGCCGAGGAAATCCAGCCCATGGAATGGGGCGGCTGGGGATGGCGTTTCTTTCCCGGCGGGTCAGCCGTGGTGATGCGCCGTCATGAGGGCCTGGCGGTTGAATTGAAGGACAAACGCCGCTTCGCGGTCACGATCCCGCGTGCCGGACAGGCCGCCGCACAGCTGAACGCATTGATCAACCAAGGACGCTAACCGGTATCGCGGCGAGTCAGCTGCGGGCCGGGCCGATGACGGCGGAACGCAGCACCAGTCCGGAGACCAGTGACGCGGCCACCACATGCACAATGCCGAGCACCGCGTAGGCCACCAGCAGCTCCTGCGGCACCTTCTGGATATGCGGGTGGGGGAGCAAGTAGGACAAGACCAGCACCAGCGCCCAGACGGCGAGGCTCATGATGCCAAGGCTGCGCGACCAGCTGGTGGTGCTGACTTCGCCGCTCAGCGGCTGGATTCGTTGCAGCACCGCGCTTGCGAGGACCATCCAGAACGCTGCGACCATGAAGCCTGCGGCGATGTCGCTGGGACGGTGCCAACCGCACACCAAGGTGGCCACACCGGCGGCCGTGGCGAAAATCCACGCGATGGGCTGGACCACGGGCCGCAACTTGGGTGGAGAGACCAGATACATCAGTCCCATGGCTGCGGCTGCTGCCGTGGTGTGCCCTGAGGGGAAGGAGTTTCCCGACGTGCCGAAGTTGAAATCCGGGCGGACCAGGATCAGGTGCTTCAGGATTTGTGTTGTGGCCATGGCGGCACCGGCCGCAGCCACCGCAATCAGCGCCCGGAGGAATCTCCGGTCGCGGATGACCCGGTAGAGCAGGAACACCGTGGCGATGGCCCCGCAGATCAGCGGCAGGAAATCCAGGAACCGGCGGACCGGGTTGCCCGAATTGGTGGACGGCCACCACTGGGACCACACGGTGAAACCCACCTGGTCCGCCCACTGCCCGGCGCGCAGCTGGACAAAAAAGACGTACTCGACAATGAACAACGCCAGCAACAGCAACCCGCCTGACCACCACTGCACGTGGCGCGGCTTCAGGGTGGCGGAATGGCGGCTCATGTATCTAGCCTGTCATAACTCACGTGCTCCACGGCATGCTTTGGGCATGTAACTATCGCCACCTTGGCTAGGCTGGGAATATGAACTTTCCCCTGCCTGCCTTGGAAGAAATCCTCGCCCACAGCCACGTAGTCCAGCTGCCGATGCAGGTGAAATTCCGCGGTGTGACCCGGCGCGAAGCGCTGCTGATCGAAGGGCCTGCAGGCTGGGGGGAATTTTCCGCCTTCCTGGAATACGGTCCGCAGGAGGCATCCCGCTGGCTGGCTGCCGCGATCGAGGCCGCCTACCAGCCGTTCCCGCAGCCGTTGCGGACCAGCATCCCGGTCAATGCCACGCTGCCCGCCGTACCAGCCAACGAGGTCGGGCGCGTGCTTGAACGCTACGATGCCCCGCATACCATCAAGATCAAGGTGGCCGAGCAGGGGCAGAGCCTCGACGAGGACCTGGCCCGCGTGGCCGAAACCCGGCGCTTGTACCCGCAGGCTGCGCTGCGCGTGGACGCGAACACGGGATGGGACATCCCCACCGCGGTCGCGGCACTGGCCCGGCTCAGCGACTTCGACCTGCAGTATGCGGAACAGCCGGTGCCCGGCATCACGGGACTGGCCGAGGTGCGCGCGCAGCTGCGGTCCGCAGGAATCCCCTTGAAGATCGCCGCGGACGAGGCAGTGCGAAAGCACACCGACCCGCTGGAAGTCTCCCGACTGGGCGCCGCCGACCTGATGGTCATCAAGGCCCAGCCGCTGGGAGGCATCCAGGCCGTACTGGACATCGCCGCTCAGGCCGAGCTGGATGTCGTGGTCTCCAGCGCCTTGGATACCTCCGTGGGCCTGGCCCAGGCCGCCGCGCTGGCCAGCGCCCTGCCCGAGCTTCCCTACGCCTGCGGGCTGTCCACCGGGACGCTTTTCGCGGACGACGTGACCGACGAGCCGTTGCTGGCCACGGCCGGGTACCTGCCGGTGCGCCGCGTGAAGCCGCAGGCGCACAAGCTGGCCAAGCTGCATCCGGGGCAAGAACGTGAAGCCTGGTGGCACCAGCGGGTTCGGGACTGCTACGCGCAGCTGCAGGCGGAGTAGGGGCGCCACCCCGGGAATTATTCCTGCGTTAACCTTCTGTACGGCTTTTGACCACTTCCGGATGAAAACCTCGAATCGCTTCACCCCCTGAAAAGCGAGCCATACCGAGGAAGTGACGGATCAATGAATCCCACCCGTACCCTGCTGCCGATGCTTGGCCATACCCGCGGCGGGCGTTCCGCGGCGACCTGCCACTTCAAATGCGGGGATGCCTGCGTCAAGCCGGATTGCAACAACTCATCCAACGCCTACTTCCGCGACATCGCCGACTCCGCGCTCTCACGCCGCCAGATGCTTGGCCTGGGCGCCATCGGGGCCTCCGCACTGGTTGTCGGCCCGCAGCTGTTCGGCGCCCCCTCGGCCGCTGCGGCAGAAGTGGCCGTCGCCGGAAAACACGGTTCCAACGGCGGGAAGCTCGGTTTCCAGGCCATCGCGCCTGTCTCGCGTTCGGTGGACTCCATGACCGTGCCCGAAGGCTACGACTGGCACAGCATCATCCGCTGGGGCGACCCGCTGTTCAAGCGCTCACCGGAATTCGACGCGCAGAAGCAGACCGCACGCAAGCAGGCCGAGCAGTTCGGCTACAACTGCGACTACCTGGACATCATCGTCGACAAGTACTCCGGCCGCACCGGCGTGCTGGTCGCCAACCACGAATACACGAACGAAGACATGATGTTCGACGCCGACTGGTTCGAAGCGAACAAGGACGAAGCCCGCCGCATCGCCATGAACGCCCACGGCTTCAGCGTCGTTGAGGTCTCGCGCAAGAAGAACAACAAGAAGTGGACCTACGTCCAGGGCGGCGAACGCAACCGCCGCATCACCGCGCAGACCGAGTTCACCGTTGACGGGCCGGCGGCAGGCAGCGACCTGCTCAAGACCGCAGCGGACCGCACGGGCACCAAGGTCCTGGGTACCTTGAACAACTGCGCCGGCGGCACCACTCCATGGGGCACAGTGCTCTCCGGGGAGGAGAACATCGACCAGTACTTCCGCGGCCGGGGCACCGCAGAGGAAGCCCGCTACGGCATTGCGGCCAAGGCCACCGAGCGCGGCTGGGAGGACACCGACCCGCGCTTCGGCCTGCACCACGAAGGCTTCGAGAACGAGGCGAACCGCTTCGGTTGGGTTGTGGAAATTGATCCGCAGAATCCCAAGTCCACCCCGGTCAAGCACACCGCCCTGGGGCGTTTCAAACATGAGGGCGCCAACGTGCGCATCGCCAAGAACGGCAAGGCCGTGGCCTACTCGGGCGACGATTCGCGCTTCGAATACATCTACAAGTTCGTTTCCTCGGCGACCTACCGGAAGAACGACCGCCGCCACAACATGACCCTGCTCTCGGACGGCGACCTGTACGTGGCGAAGTTCGCCGGCAACTCGCCGACCGCTGAAATCGACGGCAGCGGCGCACTGCCGTCGGACGGCGCATTCGACGGCACCGGCACCTGGCTTCCGCTGGTGCGCGGCGGCAAGTCGATGGTCGAGGGCATGAATGTGGCAGAGGTGCTGGTGTACACCCGGCTGGCCGCTGACAAGGTCGGTGCCACCAAGATGGACCGTCCCGAAGACGTGGAGCCGAGCCCGGTCTCCGGCAAGCTGTACGTGGCGCTGACCAACAACTCCGACCGAGGCAAGGCCGGGAAGGAAGGCGCCACGGAGCAGAACCCGCGCGTGGCAAACCGCGACGGGCACGTCCTGGAGCTGACCGAAGCGGGCAACGACGCGACGGCCACGAAGTTCACCTGGAACATCCTGCTGGTGGCAGGCGACCCGAAGGTCAACTCCTCCACCTACTTCTCCGGCTACCCGGCGCAGAAGGTCTCCCCGATTTCCTGCCCGGACAACCTGGCCTTCGACTCGGCCGGCAATCTGTGGATCTCCACCGACGGGGCCCCTGGCACCATCGGCTACTCCGACGCGCTGCACAAGGTGACGTTGACCGGCAAGGACCGCGGACGCGTGGAGCAGTTCCTCGCGGTGCCCACCGGTGCCGAGACCTGCGGCCCGGTCATCCATGACAAGGACGGTTCGGTGTTTGTTGCGGTGCAGCATCCGGGCGA
>SMEN01000391.1_pt1 | contig 16365 bp, 12 predicted proteins | sample 2456271 | NCBI WGS metagenome assembly SMEN01 (sample SAMN10132593, study PRJNA489261) | soil metagenome | isolation source: day1 control-loamy sand soil ammended with raw manure from dairy cow... | place: USA | collected 2015-04-01 | reverse complement strand
GGTTGGCGCGCGGGGCGTGAGCGGTCAGCCGGGTGCGTCCGGCGGCCGGGCGCTCAGGCGGCTGCATGATCCGCCTCGATGATCCCGGCGGCCAGCGTGCGCCCGGTGGCGGGGTCGATGAGCAGGAAGCTGCCGCCGGCGCGCGAGTCCCGGTACGGGTCGACCGACAGCGCCGCGGAGCTGCGCACGCTCACCCGTCCCAGGTCGTTCAGGCCCAGGGTGTCGGCGGGGGTGCGGGTGTAGTCCGCCACGTTGAGCACGTTCGTGATCTGCGCGATCTTGGCGGCCGCGACCTTGGTGCCGTGCTTGAGCAGCACCCGCTGCCCCGCGGCCAGCGTGGCCTGGGCCAGGACGCAGAGCTCCGCGTCGAATTCGCGGACCGCCTGCGGCGGCGGCCCGGACACCACGGTGTCCCCGCGGGCGATGTCCACCTCGTCGGCCAGTTCCAGCACGATCGCCTCGCCGGGGTGCGCGGTGTGCACCGGCCCGGTCGGCGTGCCGATGGCCTGCACGCGGCTGGCCGCCGGGTAGCCGTTGGACAGGATGCCGACCGTATCGCCCACCGAGAGGCTGCCGTCGGCCAGGGTGCCGGCGTAGCCGCGGTAGTCGCGGTATTCCTCCGCGTCCAGTCCTGGGGCCAGCGCTCCCTGCGGGCGGATCACGTACTGCACGTCCAGCCGGGCCGCGCCGGATGGCTGCGCCGGCTCCAGTTCCTCGAGCAGCCCCAGCAGGGTGGGGCCGGCGTACCATGGCGACGCGGCGGAGGGGTCCACCACGTTGTCCCCGTGCAGCGCGCTGACCGGGACGACGGTCGCGGCCTGGACGCCCAGCTCCTCGGCCAGATCCAGGACCTGGTTTTCGATCTCGGTGAAGCGCTGCTCGTCCCAGCCGACCAGGTCCATCTTGTTCACCGCGAGCACCAGCTGCGGGACCCGCAGCAGGGCCAGCACGCCCAGGTGGCGGCGGGTCTGTTCCTGCACCCCGTGGCGGGCGTCGACCAGCACGATCGCCGCGTCCGCGGTGGACGCGCCGGTGACGGTGTTGCGGGTGTACTGCACGTGTCCCGGGCAGTCGGCCAGGATGAACGAGCGATGGGCGGTGGAGAAGTAGCGGTAGGCCACGTCGATGGTGATGCCCTGCTCGCGTTCGGCGCGCAGCCCGTCGGTGACCAGCGCCAGGTCCAGCGCGCCGGCTTCGCCGCCGAAGCCGCGTTCGGCGCTGGTGCGGGCCAGGTCGTCCAGCGAATCGGCAAGGATGGCCTTGGCGTCGTGCAGCAGCCGGCCCACCAGCGTGGACTTGCCGTCGTCCACGGATCCGGCGGTGGCGATGCGCAAAAGTGTGGTGGTCATCTTAGAAGTACCCTTCGGTCTTGCGGTCTTCCATGCCCGCGGCGGAAATACGGTCGTCGGCGCGGGTGGCCCCGCGTTCGGTCAGCGTGGCCACGGCCAGTTCGTCGAGCACCTTCTGGACGGTGTCCGCGTTGGAGAGCACCGCGCCGGTGCAGCTGGCGTCCCCCACGGTGCGATAGCGCACCTCGCGGATGGCCACCTGCTCGCCCGGTTCGGGCTGGCTGACCGCGGTGACCGCGCGCCACATGCCGTCGCGTTCGAAGACCTGGCGGCGGTGGGCGAAGTAGATGGAGGGCAGCGCGATCTCCTCGCGCTGGATGTAGGCCCAGATGTCCCTTTCGGTCCAGTTGGAGATCGGGAAGGCGCGCACGTGCCAGTCCGGTTCGTGGCGGCCGTTGTACAGGTTCCAGATCTCCGGGCGCTGGTTGCGCGGATCCCAGACGCCGAACTCGTCGCGCAGGGACAGGATGCGCTCCTTGGCGCGGGCCTTGTCCTCGTCGCGGCGGGCCCCGCCGAACACCACGTCGAAGCCGTTGGATTCGATGGTGTCCAGCAGCACCCGGGTCTGCAGCCGGTTGCGGGTGCCGTCGGGCAGCTGCGCCAGCTGGCCGCGGTCGATGTATTCCTGCACGGAGCCGACCACCAGGTTCAGGCCGTATTTGGCCACCACGGCGTCGCGGAAGTTCAGCACCTCCCCGAAGTTGTGGCCGGTGTCGATGTGCACCACGGGGATCGGCACGCGGCCCGGGAAGACGGCCTTGGCCAGCAGGTGCAGCACGACCACGGAGTCCTTGCCTCCGGAGAAGAGCAGTCCGGGCTTCTCGAATTCGGCGAGCACCTCGCGGATGATGTGGATGGATTCGGCTTCCAGGGCGTCCAGGACGCTGCGCTGGGTGCCGGGGCGGGCGGTAGCGGTGAGGCTCATGGGGATGTCCTTGGGGTTAGATGTGGATGCCGCATTCGGTTTTCGACAGGCCGGCCCAGCGTCCGGCGCGCGGGTCCTCGCCCTCGGCGACGGGCCGGGTGCAGGGTTCGCAGCCGATGGAGGGGTAGCCGTGGGCCAGCAGCAGGTTCACCGGAACCTGGTGTCCGGCGGCGTAGCCGATCAGCTCATCGAAGCTCCAGGCCGCCACCGGGTTGAACTTGAGCAGCCCGTGGGTCTCGTCGAAGGCGACCAGCGGCGTGTTGCCGCGGGTGGGAGCCTCGTCGCGGCGGACCCCGGTGAACCAGGCTCCGTAGCCGGACAGAGCGCGCTTGAGCGGGTCCATCTTGCGCAGCTTGCAGCAGGCGGCCGCGTCGCGGGCGAACAGGTCCTTGCCGTATTTTTCATCCTGCTGGGCCACGGTCAGCTCCGGGAGCACGTCCACCACGGTGACCGGTAGCCTTTCGGCGACCTCGTCGCGGGTGATGCGGGTTTCGGTGAAGTGGTAGCCGGTGTCCAGGAAGAGCACGTCCACCCCGGGCAGCTGCTGCGCCACCAGGTGCGGCAGCACCGCGTCGGCCATGGAGCAGGCCACCGCGATCTCGCGCACCTCCAGGTGGCGGGCGGCGAAGGCGATGACCTCCTCCGCGCTGGCGTCCCAGCCCAGTTCCTGTGCGCCCAGCGCCGCGATCTCGCGCAGCTCGGCTTCGGTTTTGGCGGTGCGGGGGCTCATGACAGGTCCTCCTCGGCGGCGCGGTGGGCCCAGGCGGCGAAGGATTCGCCGTCCCCGGCCAGCGCCGAATAGTTCTTCACCACGCGCTCGACGTAGTCGGGCAGTTCATCGGCGGCGACCTTCAGGCCGCGCACGGTGCGGCCCAGGCTGGCCTCGCCGTTCTCGAATCCGGCCAGCGTGCCGCCCAGGTGCACCTGGAACCCGGAAACCTGCTCCCCGGCGTCGTTGGTGATCAGCTGGCCCTTGAAGCCCAGGTCCGCGGTCTGCACGCGGGCGCAGGAGTTCGGGCAGCCGTTCACGTGCAGGGACAGCGCCTTGGGCAGCTTGCCCTCGTGGTCAGCCAGCCGCGCCTCGATCTGGCGCACCGCGTCGATGGTGGTGTTCTTGGTGTCCACGATGGCCAGCTTGCAGTACTCGATGCCGGTGCAGGCGATGGCCGAGCGGCGCAGCAGCCCCGGGTAGGCTTCCAGCCCCAGCGCGCGGGCGCCGCCCACGAAGTCCTCGACCCGCTCCGGCGCGATGTCCAGGGCGATGATCTTCTGGTGCGGGGTGGTGCGCAGCCGGGTGGAGCCGTGGGCTTCGGCCAGGTCGGCCAGGGCGGTGAGCGTGGTGCCCGAAACGCGCCCGGCTTCCGCGGTGAGCCCGATGTAGAACTTGCCGTCCTTCTGCTCATGCACCCCGGAATGGTCTCCGGCGGTTTCCGGCTGCGGTCCGGGGGCGATGTCCGGCAGCGCGTAGCCCAGGTATTCGTCCTCCAGGACCTGGCGGAACTTCTGCGTGCCCCAGTCGGCCAGCAGGAATTTCAGCCGGGCGCGGTTGCGCAGCCGGCGGTAGCCGTAGTCGCGGAAGATGGAGGTGACGCCCTCCCAGACATCCGGGGCCTGCTCCTGGGTGACGAACGCGCCCAGGCGTTCGCCCAGCCGCGGGTTGGAGGACAGTCCCCCGCCCACCCACAGGTCGTAGCCCGGGCCCAGCTGCGGGTGCACGATCCCGATCAGCGCCACGTCGTTGATCTCATGCACCACGTCCTGGCTGGGATGCCCGGAGATCGCTGTCTTGAACTTGCGCGGCAGGTTCGCGAATTCCGGGTTGCCGACGTAGCGGCGGGCGATCTCCGCGATCACCGGGGTGGGGTCGATGATCTCCTCGGCGGCGATGCCCGCCACCGGGGAGCCGAGGATGACGCGCGGCACGTCGCCGCAGGCCTCGGTGGTGTGCAGCCCGACGGATTCGAGCCGGCGCCAGATCTCCGGCACGTCCACCACGTCCACCCAGTGCAGCTGGATGTTCTGGCGGTCGGTGAAGTCCGCGGTGTCCCGGGCGAAGTCGGTGGAGATGCCGCCGATGACGCGCAGCTGCTGCGTGCTCAGCGCGCCGCCGTCGATGCGCACCCGCAGCATGAAGTAGCGGTCCTCGAGCTCCTCGGGGCTCAGCGTCGCGGTTTTGCCGCCCGGGATGCCCTGGGCGCGCTGGGTGTACAGGCCCCACCAGCGGAAGCGGCCGTGCAGGTCCTCGGGGTCGATGGAGTCGAAGCCCTGCAGGGCGTAGATCTCTTCGATGCGCTGGCGCACGTTCAGGCCGTTGTCCGCGGCCTTCATTTCCTCGTTGGCGTTCAGCGGGGTCGTGCCGTCGATCTTCCATTGGCCGTTGGGCTTGGCCGCCCGTTGGGGCCGGGCCGGTGTGGTTGTCTGCGTCATGTTTCCCAGCGTAGGAAACCGGCCCCGGGGGCTGGCAACCGCCGGAGGTCACATGAACACGCGAGTCCTAAAGACTTCGAACTTCGTCATGCGGCGTCATGAAACCGGCGGTTTCAAGGGCGGTTTTCAGTCGCACGAGGAAACATTGGGCGATCGTGACGTCCGGCAGCAGCGGGCTTGTGACGACCGCGGCGCCCGTGCTAGCGAGCTTGTCCTGGAAGAATCCGTCGGCCAGCAGGACGCTGAGCAGCAGCACCGGCCGGGACCCTGCCTCGGCGACGGCCTGGGCCACGTTCGGCTGCGCCCCGGCGCAGTAGGCCACGGCCACCTCCCGGCCCAGCAGGTCCTGCAGCTTGGCGGCGAGCTGGACGATTTGCTGCTGGCCCACCTCCAGCCGGGTCCCGGCCGCCGCCAGGATGACCAGCTGATCATTCTCCAGGTGCGGCCGGGCTCGCTGCGCCAGCACCTTCGCGAGGTCGGGCAGCGGGCCCAGCGGGTCGGCGGCAATCGTCCTGTCCCGCGAGGCCACGGCCTGGGCCACGTCATGCGTGGTGTGCACGCCGTCGGCCACCAGCAGCGGCAGCACCACGGCCGGCTCCCCGGCGGGCAGGCTCGCGAGGACCTGCGGCAAGGAGGGTTGCTGCACGTCCACATAGGCCTCGTGCCAGCGCAGCTCGGGACGCCAGTTGGCGCTCAGCCCCTCCAGCTGTCCGCGCAGCTGGTTGATCAGCCGCTGCCCGTCGGGATTGTCGGTGCCGTGCGAGGCGGCCACCACGTGGATGGCCGGCGGGATGCTGGTGCTCATGGAATGCTCCTTGCCGGAAGGCCGGCTACTTGTTGGCGCGGATCAGCTTGTGGTTGGCGGCCTGGGCCTGCGGGCGGATGACGATCTGGTCAAGGTTCACGTGGGCGGGGGCGCTGACCGCGAACCGGATCACCTCGGCCACGTCCTCGGCGGTGAGCGGGTTGTCCACCCCGGCGTACACGCTGTCCGCCGCCTGCTGGCTGCCCAGCCGGCGCAGCGCGAATTCCTCGGTCTGCACCAGGCCCGGCAGCACCTCGATGACGCGGATGCCGTGCTCGACTTCCTCCAGGCGCAGCGCCTGGGTCATGGCGCTCTGCGCGGCCTTGGCGGCGTTGTAGCCGCTGCCGCCTTCATAGCTGGCCAGGGCGGCGGTGGAAGTCAGGTTCACGATGGTGCCCCCGGTCTTGCGCAGCTGCGGCAGCAGTGCGCGGGTCAGGCGCATGGTGCCCATGACATTTGACTGCCACATGAAATCCCAATGCTCATCCACCGCATCGGCCCAGTATTCGGTGCCCCGGGCGCCGCCGGCCACGTTGATCAGGGTGTCCGCACCCCCGTGCTCGGCCACGGCCAAGGCCAGCGCGTCCACGTCGGTCTGGTTGCTGACATCGGCCGGGATCGCAATGGCGCCGGTCTGCTTGGCCAGGGCCTCCAGCCGCTCGGCGCGGCGGGCCACGGCGAATACGGTCCATCCCTGCTCGCGCAGGGCGCGCACGGTGGCCTGGCCGATCCCGGAGGAGGCCCCGGTGACGACGGCGGAACGATTGGACGAGGTGTTTTCCCAAAGAGTCATGGTTCTAGCTTAGGACTTCTGGGCCTCCACGCAGGATGTCGCGGCTTTCTCCTACGTTGCCCGGCCGCTTGTCTCCCGGCACAAACCCCTCCAGAAAGCCCGCCCGTTTAATGCAAAGGCGGCCTGGTGGCAAGCTCCTGGGCGAGGTCGGCAAAGCGGTAGTTGCCCTCATATTCGACTCCCGATATTCGACGTGTGGTGGCGTGGAACTGTGCCAGGAAATCTTCTCCGCGCGTTGATACCGCGGCTTCGACCAAAGCGCGGTAAATCCGTGGGCGGAAGCTGGGCATTTGAGCCGTATCCCGGCGAAATTCAGGCCGTCCTTGAAAAGCGATGATGCTGGCGCCGGAGGGAACCGAGGATTGGACCAGGTCGGCAACCTCAACTGCGTCATACTGCGCTTCTCGCCGCATCAGCATCCCTAATTCCGCCTCGGTGACCGGGATCAACACGCCGTTGATCAGTGCACCACGCTGCGGTGCGATGTCCAGAAAAAGTCCGTTGCATGCATACCCATCCTCGAAAATTATCGGCACCCTAATTTCCCAGTCACGCGAATACTCATGAAGCAGGCCAATTGGCATCTGTTGCCGGTCGATTTTCCTTTTCAAGGTCCGAGATACCGATTCTGCGGAGACGAGGGAACCGTATCCGAAAATATACAAACCGTGATCCGCAATTCCATCCAAAGGTGTCATGGCTCACATACTATGAGTAGATGGCTGCTATCGGGAAGCAGTGGATCGCACAGTACGGAATGCATCGCCTGCTGGACAATGACTGTGGAGATCTGCGGGAAAATGGCTTTCGCAGCCATGAGGGAACCTTGGAAATTTTGCTGAGGCCCGGCGCCACCGCCAAAATCCTTGATGAGGCGATCCGGTCAGCTTCAGGTCGCCGCGATCGCGCCTACTGGCTCGTGCGCGGAACCAACCTCGGTGTCGGAATGCTAATTGGCGGTGGAACGCTCGTAGTCCTCGCGCTTATTGACCTGTTCAACCAACTGGTCGGCACCACAGTCATTGATCGTGTGCTGGGGACTCCCTGGCAAGGGTCACTCATGCTTTTGACCTTCCTCGCGGGCGGGGCTGCAGTGAGTTTCGCCCCCAGGCTCATTTCCGCTGATGACGGATGGGCCCGGGGCTTGGCCGTGCGGTGGATCAACGAGGAGGCCAGAGCGCGGTCTCGGATCAATCGTCGACTGCGAGCCTCATGCCAGCGGTCGCTGGTCAGACGAGTTGTCATTTGGAATGCCCTCTCCCCTGACTCGATTGGGCCCCATGGCATCCTCGAATGCTTCCGCGGTGTCGAGGTCGATGTGGAACTTCATATCCATCATGACGAGCAGGCCCAGCTCATGGACTTTTTGACAATACTGCGCGACCAGTGTCCCGAGGTCTGCTTCAACATGTCATCGCCCATCCCGAATCACGAATTCACAGCCGAGGCTGGATGCGCTGGCGAATCCCTTGAATCGCTAGGACAAGTCGCAGGTTTGCTTGCAACGCAGGCCTACGGCCTGGCCATCCAGCATTCCACTTATCGGGTCGTCGAGCCGTGGCGATCGGCAATAGTTAGTTCGGGAAAATTCCCGAATGCCGGCATCGCGTACCGCCTTGCGGCGGAACGCTACGACCAGTTGTTTAAACCAAGCGACCCGGACCAACAGTCCGTACGCGGCACCCAATGGATGCAACGCTTTGTGACAGATTACCGATTATTTGTGCCGGATCTCATCGCGGGGGTTTTGCGCACTGCCGGGAACGTTTCTGCGGTGGATCCGCTCTCGGCGCACCGGGAGCTCGCCCTCATGCTTGAGGTGCGCAACCCAGCCCATGCGCCGCTTCCGAATGACCTCAAAGACGATGTCGCTTCCGTTTTTATCACGATCATGCGAACCGAATCTGAGGATTGGGAATCGCCAGAATTCGGCATCTTGCTTAATCACTACGTGAATCTCGCCGCGGCCAAGGGCCACTACCGCGGCATCAACGTGCTGGCCGAGGTCATCGCGCAAGAGCTGGCCGTTCCGAGCGAACTGCGACGGCTGTTGCCGCAGTTGACGATAGAAAGTCTCATGCTCCTTCATGAGCCGCTTTCGATCGCTGGGCACGGACAGCTTGCGATTCGCATTGCCAACTGGATCGCTCCATTCACCGGAACCGCCGGCGCGCTGCAACGGGCGACCATACTGGAACGAATCGGTGACTATGACGCAGCCCGGTGCGAACTGGACTCGATTGAGGCGTTCGCATTAACCGATGCGCCATTGCTCGACAGCTTTCTGCGCCGAAGTGTCTGGCTAATGCTAAGCGCCGGGCGACAGGAACCTGGGTGGAATCCGGAACTGGCTCGAACCCAACTCGAAAAGCTCGATGAACTCTTTTCCCGTCCAAACCGCGTGAGGACTCCGAATGAAGCCCGCGAACTGGAAAACTTCTGGGCTTTGCTCCTCGAATGGGAGGACAACCGGCTGGCGGCTATCGAACGTCACCAGCGTGCAATAGACCTGCCGGGAGTTCCGCTGCGTCGCGTATTGGGAAGCATGATCAACAAAGGTCGCACCCAACGGGATCTAGCCGTTGCCCAGATCGTTAGGAACCCGGATCATGCCGGGATTTCTGATTTCAAGACCGCACTGGAGGCGTTGGAAGAAGCGGTCTCGGTCATTAACCGCGGATACTGGGGAAAATTGGAAATCGGCGACATGGACGAGTCGCCCATCGGCGCGCACAACCTGGCGATCGCAAGACTGTACCAATCGGCCGTCTGCGGAAGGCTCGATGGTAGAGAACGAGCCTTGGAGTTTGCCATGCTTGCCCTGGAACACGCGCAGGAGGGTCACGAGCAGTTGCGGATCAGCGGTTCAACACGCAAGAAATCAACACTCTTGGCCGAAGCCCAGCTTGCAGCGCGGATCGCCGGACTGTCGGCGTCAGATGAACATGTTTCTTGGGACTTGATACCCCTGGCGGACAGGCAGAACCTCGATTGGGTCTTTATTCTCAATCCAGCACTGAATTCAGAGGCCAGCTGACCCTTTTCGCTCGAATCGCTCCTGGATGGTTTCCGTTCACGCGCCAGGTTGGATGCCCGAGTTCCGAGTTCCGCGACAGGGTGTCCGCCTGATGACTCCGAACAGGCCGGATCAGCCCTCCACGATACCCTTGCGATCTCGGCTGGCCGCCCAAATCAAGCTGGACGGAATTTGAATCCAGCGCGGCACGGATTCGCGGTAGTTCTCATAGGCTTCACCGTACAGAGTGGCGAGGGCTTCTTCCTCGGCGGGGATCTGCAGCCGGTCGAGCCACAGCGTCACGCCGACTGCGGGCAGCAGCGCTCGCATCGAGCCTCGCCACAACCCGTGGGCGACCACCCCTCCAATCATGCCAAGATAGATCGGATTGCGGCTGGCTTGATATGCGCCGGAGACAATGAGTGTGGTGCTCCGCTCCGGGTGCATCGGATCGACCGTGGTTCGAGCCGCCCGGAATGCAACATCCGCCCATATTGCCAAGCCTGCACTTGCCGCGGCCAAAATGCCGGCGGCACCCTTGGCAACGACCGAGCCGGTCCTTCCGTCTGTCATCATCCGCTGCGCCCCAAGGGCGGCCAAGACCACCAGCGGCGGCGGAATCTTCGGTGCGGCATGCGACGTCATGTCACCGATCGTACGCTCTGCACAGTCCCGTGACTACGGTTCTCGGGCCGCATTCTTCCGCATGATGTGACGAAGCACTGACCCTTTTCTTGCGGTGCAGGCAAATGCGAGGCGGACGTGGGGCAAACCATTGACACGGATGACCGCGCGCCGGATAAAACATGAAAGAATGAACCCATGGCAGAAGAAAACTTGGGCACAGACGCGCCCGCAACGGTTTCCGTTCCTGACAAGCCCGCTTTGGAAGGCTTGGAGGAACGTCTCTCGTCCCGGTGGCGCACCGAGGGCACCTATCACTTCAATGAGGACACGACCCGCGAGGCCGTCTACTCCATCGACACTCCCCCGCCTACCGCGTCCGGTTCGCTGCACGTAGGACACATGTTCTCCTACACGCAGACCGACGTGCTGGCCCGCTACCAGCGCATGAACGGCAAGAACGTGTTCTACCCCATGGGTTGGGACGACAACGGCTTGCCGACCGAGCGCCGCGTGCAGAACTACTTCGGCGTCCGCTGCGACCCGACCAAGCCGTACATCGAGGGCTACCGCCCGCCGGAGAAGCCGGCCAAGAACCAGCGCGACTGGGACGTCATCGGCCGCAAGAACTTCATCGAGATCTGCGAAGAGCTGGCTGTCGAGGACGAGCAGGTCTTCGAGCAGCTGTTCTCCACCCTGGGCCTGTCCGTGGACTGGCGCATGACCTACCGCACCATCGATGACAATTCGCGTGCGGTTTCGCAGCGCGGCTTCCTGGAGAACCTGGCCAAGGGCGATGCCTACATGGCCGAGGCCCCCACCCTGTGGGACGTCACCTTCCGCACCGCCGTGGCCCAGGCCGAACTCGAGGACCGCGAAATGCCCGGCGCGTACTACCGCTACGGCTTCGCCACCGAGTCCGGCGAGCAGGTCTTCATCGAGACCACCCGTCCCGAACTGCTGGCCGCCTGCGCCGGCCTGGTCGCGCACCCGGATGACGAGCGCTACCAGCACCTGTTCGGCAAGACCGTGACCTCGCCGCTGTTCGGCGTTCCGGTCACCGTCTACCCGCACCCGCTGGCCCAGGCCGACAAGGGCTCGGGCATCGCGATGGTCTGCACCTTCGGCGATTTGACCGACGTGACCTGGTGGCGCGAACTGCAGCTGCCGACCCGCCCGATCATCGGCCGCGACGGCCGCATCCTGGCCGAGTCCCCGGAGTGGATCACCTCCGAGGAGGGCAAGGAGGTCTACGCCAAGATCGCCGGCAAGACCTCGTTCTCCGCCAAGGAGACCATGGTCGAGCTGCTCACCGAGGCCGGCCTGCTGGACGGCGAGCCGAAGAAGATCTCCCGCCCGGTGAACTTCTTCGAAAAGGGCGACAAGCCCCTGGAAATCGTCACCTCCCGCCAGTGGTACATCCGCAACGGCGGCCGCGACGAGGAGCGCCGCGCCCGCATGATCGAACGCGGCCAGCAGATCGACTTCCACCCGTCCTTCATGCGTTCGCGCTACGAGAACTGGGTCTCGGGCCTGAACGGCGACTGGCTGGTGTCCCGCCAGCGCTTCTTCGGCGTGCCGGTGCCGGTCTGGTACCAGGTCGACGAGCACGGCGAGCCGAACTACGACGCCCCGATCCTGCCTGAGATCTCGCAGCTGCCGGTCGACCCGGCCGCCGACGCCCCGGCAGGCTACACCGAGGACCAGCGCGGCGAAGCCAACGGCTTCATCGGCGACGCCGACGTGCTGGACACCTGGGCCACCAGCTCGCTGACCCCGCAGATCGTCGGCCGCTGGGGCCGCGACGACGAGTTCTTCTCGAAGGTCTACCCGTTCGACCTGCGCCCGCAGGGCCACGACATCATCCGCACCTGGCTGTTCTCCACCGCGGTCCGCGCCGATGCGCTGCACGGCAACGCCCCGTGGAAGCACGCCGCGATCTCCGGATGGATCCTGGACCCCGACCGCAAGAAGATGTCCAAGTCCAAGGGCAACGTGGTGGTCCCGAACGACGTGCTGGACAAGTTCGGCGCGGACGCGGTGCGCTACTGGGCCGCCAGCGCCAAGCTCGGCGCGGACACCGCCTACGAGATCAACCAGATGAAGATCGGCCGACGCCTGGCCATCAAGATCCTGAACGCGTCGAAGTTCGTGTTGAACCTGGGCGCCACCGAGGCGAACGTGCTCACCGACGACGCCTCCGTGGTGATCAACGGCCTGGACCAATCGCTGCTGACCCGCCTGTCCACGGTCATCGGCGACGCCCAGCGCGCGTTCGAGAACTACGACTACGCCCGCGCCCTGGACATCACCGAATCCTTCTTCTGGTCGTTCACCGACGACTACGTGGAACTGGTCAAGGACCGCGCCTACGGCGGACACGGCGAAGCCGAGCAGGCCAGCGTGCTGGCCACCTTGGCCACCACCCTGGATTCGGTGCTCCGCCTGTTCGCTCCGTTCCTGCCCTTCGCGACCGAAGAGGTCTGGGGCTGGTGGCGCGCCGGTTCGGTGCACCAGGCGCAGTGGCCGACCACCGGCCACCTGGCCGCGGCGATCGCCGATGCGGACGCAGAGGTGCTGCCGCTGGTGGGCACCGCGCTGTCCGGCATTCGCAAGGCCAAGTCCGACGCAAAGGTCAAGCAGCGCACCGAGGTGCTCTCCGGCGAAATCCATGCGCCGGCCGCCCAGATCGCGCAGCTGCGGGCCGGCTTCGAGGATCTCAAGTCCGCGGCCAACGCCCGCGAGCAGGCGACAAATTGCTCTGCGCAATTGCTGATAGTCTCATCACTTGCTTTTCCAGTCTGGGAAATACCTATAGATTTCCCGGCGGCCCGCCGTTTCGCTATGCCGAGGCTACTGCTCGATGAGGGGCCGGCCGGCCTGTTCGCGCCCGGTCCCCTGCCGCCGGCGCAGGATGCTGGAAATCGGCCAGGAGGCAGCGCCCAGGATTCCGGCCACCACGGCAACCGTAGTCAGGGCCCCGGTCAGCGATCCGGTGGCTTGGTTGTAGATCAGGTCGGCTACCGCAGGGTCCAGATTCGCGAACAGGTGCTCCCCCGCGTAGTCGGCCACCAGGGTGGCGATGGCCAGCGCGCTGAGCCCGGTCACCAGGCCCAGGCCGATCAGCGAGCGCGTCACATAACGCGGATTCAGGATGACCGTGGCCACCAGCAAGCCCGCGGCCACGTACACCAGCCATGGCCCGTAGGTTTCAATGAGCGTGTACGCCTGCTGCACGGCGGGCAGCGCGTCGCTCTGGATGATCTGCACGTCCCATTCGAGGTTCGTCAGCGCGCCGAGACCGGGGATGCCCAGGGCGGTCAGGGAGTTCACGACCTCCCCGAGCACGTTGCTGAGTTGGAAGGTCAGGGCTCCGGCGTCGTCCAGGGAGACGGTGGAGCTGTTGCCGGAGAGAATGGCGACGGTTTTCGCGTGGCTGGCGCGCAGGGTGGATTCCCACACTGAGGCGAACTGGTTGGACTGCACCAGGTTGTGCACCGCGCCGTTGACGATGCCGTCCACTTTCCCGGCGATCTGCCCGCTGGGCACCAGGCTCGAGACGAACCCGTCGCCGGTCAGCGAATTGATGCGCTCTTCAAGCTGCAGCTGGTTGGAGATGGCCTGGGAGATCTGCCCGGAGAGCTCTTCCTGCAGCTGCGGGTTCTTGGCCAGCGGCGCGAGCGTCTGGGTGAAACCCTCGGTGTTCGTCACATGCTTCGTCGCCCACAAGCCAGTGATGGAGACCGGGGCGAGGACCAGGCCGATGATCAAGAATACGCTCGCGGTGATGGACCGCCAGCGGGAAATCGTTGCAGGCACGGTTTATCCTTCCTGGGGGCCATCGAATTGGCCCTGGCTACAGCTTAGCAATCGCCGATGCTCGCCGGACGGGCCGTCCCCATGTGCTTGGTGCGCCTGCGGCTTAAAACACCACAGGGACGTTCCGGAGCGGAACGTCCCTGTGGCGGCGAACTGACTAGTCGAATTCCGGGCTTTCGGTGCGCGAGCGCTTGAGCTCGAAGAAGTGCGGGAAGGCTGCCAGCGCGGCGGCGGCGTCGAACATCTTGCCTGCTTCTTCGCCCTTGGGGATGCGGGTGATCACCGGTCCGAAGAAGGCCACCCCGTCGACTGCGACGATCGGGGTTCCGACGTCCTGGCCGACCTTGCCGATGCCGACGTCATGGCTTGCGCGCAGCGCGTCGTCGTTCGCGTCGGTGTGGGCCGCGGCGGCGAGCTCGGCCGGCAGTCCGGTCTTCTGCAGCGCCTTCTCGATCACTTCGTCGCGGTCGGTCAGCTTCTCCTGGTGGAACAGCTCCCCCATGGCGGTGTAGAGCTGGTCCTTGACCTGGTCGCCGTGGTCCTGCGCCGCCTTGATGATGACCCGGACCGGGCCCCAGGAATCGTCCATCTTCGCACGGTAGTCGGCGGGCAGGTCGCGGCCTTCGTTCAGCACCGACAGGCTCATGACGTTCCAGGAAACCTCGATATCGCGGACCTTCTCGACTTCCTTGATCCAGCGGCTCGTCGCCCAGGCGAACGGGCAAATAGGGTCAAACCAGAAATCGACATGCTGACGCGAAGCCATGAACTACCAACTTTCCTAGGGTCTCCCGCCGGAACCCGGCAGGCTGATGATGAGCTGAACTATGCGGACTTCTTGTTCCGCTTGGCCACCACTGCGTGCGACAGCAGGGTCGGTTCGGCGCCGTCCATGACGGTTTCGCGGGTCACGACAACCTCGGCGACATCCTCACGGCTTGGCAGCTCGAACATGATGCCGGCCAGGGTTTCTTCCAGGATGGCGCGCAGGCCACGGGCGCCGGTTTCGCGTTCAATGGCCAACTCGGCGATGGCGTCCAGCGCCGGCTGCTCGAAGCTCAGCTGCACGCCGTCCATCTGGAACATCTTCTGGTACTGCTTGACCAGCGCGTTGCGCGGCTCGGTCAGCACACGCACCAGCGCGTCGCGGTCCAGGTGCTCCACGGTGGTGATCACCGGCAGCCGGCCGATGAACTCGGGAATCAGGCCGAACTTCAGCAGGTCTTCCGGGCGCACGTCGGAGTACGAGGCAACCTCGGACTTCAGCGCGGTCAACGGGGCGCCGAAGCCGATGCCCTTGCGGCCGGCGCGGGAGGAGATGATCTCTTCCAAGCCGGCGAAGGCGCCGGCGACGATGAACAGGATGTTGGTGGTGTCCAGCTGCAGGAAGTCCTGGTGCGGGTGCTTGCGTCCGCCCTGCGGCGGGACCGCTGCGACGGTGCCCTCCAGGATTTTCAGCAGCGCCTGCTGCACGCCTTCGCCGGAGACATCGCGGGTGATCGACGGGTTCTCGCTCTTGCGCGAGATCTTGTCGATTTCATCAATGTAAATGATCCCGGTTTCGGCCTTCTTCACGTCGTAGTCCGCGGCCTGGATGAGCTTGAGCAGGATGTTCTCGACGTCCTCGCCGACATATCCGGCTTCGGTCAGGCTGGTGGCGTCGGCGACGGCGAAGGGCACGTTCAGCTTCTTGGCCAGCGACTGGGCGAGGTAGGTCTTGCCGCAGCCGGTGGGGCCGATGAGCATGATGTTGGACTTCGACACCTCGACGTCGCCGAGCGGGTCGTCATTGGTCAGGGCGGCAACCGGTGCGTGTTCCTGGTTGCCGTGGATGCGCTTGTAGTGGTTGTACACGGCGACGGACAGGGCGCGCTTGGCGTTCTCCTGGCCGATCACGTATTCCTGCAGGGAATCGAAGATCTCACGCGGCTTGGGCAGCGAGAATTCCTCATTGACTTGCTCTTCGGCAAATTCCTCGGCAATGATCTCATTGCACAGCTCAATGCACTCGGTGCAGATGTAGACGCCGTGGCCGGCAATCAGCTTCTTAACCTGTTTTTGGCTCTTTCCGCAGAAAGAGCACTTCAGCAGGTCCGAGCCCTCGCTCATACGTCCCATCGCACCATTCTCCCATTTGCCTTCAGTAGCTGTGGACTTACCCAATTCTAGGCCAGGTAGTCCCCAAAATAGCTGAACAAGGCGGCTTACCCGTCATGAGTCACTTTCAACCGAAAGCCACATTTCAGGTAAACCGCCAGTATTCAGCAATTATTCCCGGATCGGTCTAGTGCCCCAGCACCGCGCGGTTGATCTTGCGCGGGGTCAGGACCTCGTCCACGATGCCGTATTCCTTCGCCTCGGCTGCCGTCATGAACAGGTCGCGCTCGACGTCGTCGCGAACCTTCTCCACGGTCTGGCCCGAATGCGCTGCGATGGTGGTCTCCAGCCAGGCGCGCATGCGCATGACCTCTTCGGCCTGGATCTGCAGGTCCGTCGCGGTGCCTCGTTCGCCCCCGCCCATGGCAGGTTGGTGGATGAGCACGCGGGCGTTCGGCAGCGCCAGGCGCTTGCCGGGGGTGCCGGCGGCCAGCAGCACGGCCGCGGCCG
>SMEN01000308.1_pt1 | contig 16392 bp, 18 predicted proteins | sample 2456271 | NCBI WGS metagenome assembly SMEN01 (sample SAMN10132593, study PRJNA489261) | soil metagenome | isolation source: day1 control-loamy sand soil ammended with raw manure from dairy cow... | place: USA | collected 2015-04-01 | reverse complement strand
TAAGCGCTCACTGCTGGGCTGCACACGCTCATGCAAAGGCTGCCAAATAGGATCGTTAGGGTTGAGCTGTAAACCTTTAATCCCACGTCGCCAGCGCCACTCACACAATAGGCTGCAGGCTAAACGTGGCACAATTCCGTAGATAAGCAGCATGCCCAGTAGCCAACTGGCCCAAATATGCCGTGCGTGTTCATCTTCTAGAGCTTGTAAGCCGCTGTGTTGAATCAGACTGCTGTCTGGTATGGTGTGCCGAGGCTGCTGACTAAGGTAACAAAGGAATCGCTGGCAACAATGGTGGATTCCCAGACAAAGCCATAACGGCGTGTGGCCAACAGCGCAATTAGACTCAGCAAGGCCGTGGTTAAGGTGAGCAACCACCAGCCATGCAATAACCGTCCTAAGCCCCAACGCAATAGATTATGGCGTTGCAATAAGACCAGCAGTGCTGGCGCTAACTGCGCAGCCTTGGCATCGCGTGCCAACTTGTTACTCAGCCAGAGCCAGACTTGACTCAATGGTGAGCTGGTTTGTGCGGAAAAAACCAAACTGAAAAGCCAAGCCAGCAAACTCAATAGATTTAAGCCAATCAAGCCGGCCAATGCCCAAAAGATATTAATTGCTTGCGGTGCGCCACTCAGAGCTGTTTTGGCCAGTACTACACCAGCAATGATAGCACTCAGGATTAACAGCCAGAGTGCCAATTTGGCCCCTTGCAGCCAATGTTGCATGGCAATCAGCAGGCCATCGCGCTTAGCCAGAAATAGCCCGCGTACTTGCAGGCGCTGCGCCAATGATCCTTGTGTAGCACGCGCTGTACGACAAGCTTCGCTGTCTTCAAGCAAGCCAGTTTGCTCTTCGCGTAAACGCACTGTTTCGCAGAGCCAGAGTGTCTGTAAAGGTGGTAGTGAGTCAGTCACAAGCATTCCATTGAGTCACGTCTATACAGCTATTGTGCCTGATATTGCGCCTTGAATAACGCCAATGCAGCGCAAATCCTTTAAGATAGAACAATAATCTTAGATATTTTGAGGCACAGCCTTTATGAATAATACATTGCCAGTGAGTTTGATTGTCGCGGCGACACGCAATCAAGTGATTGGACTGGAAAATCAGATGCCTTGGCATTTGCCTGCCGATTTACGCTACTTCAAACAGTGCACCCTAGGTAAGCCAATCATTATGGGGCGTAAAACTTGGGAGTCACTGGGGCGTCCGTTGCCTGGACGTCTAAATATAGTGATCAGCCGTCAAGCCGATGCAGAGCTGGCTGGCGCAGAGGTTTTTGCTGATCTTGCCAGTGCCATTGAGCGTGGCCAGGAGTGGGCAGCGCAACAAGGCGTCGATGAGGTTATGGTGATTGGTGGCGGGCAGATTTATCAGCAGGCCATTGCTTTGGCGCAACGGGTGTATTTAACCCGCATCGAACTTGAGCTCGAGGGTGATACGTTTTTTCCAGTACTGGATGCTGGGGATTGGCAACAAACCAGTGCACAAGCGCACCCAGCTCAAAACACCGAGCCGGGCTATACCTTTGAAGTGTGGCAACGCATCCAGAGCTAAGTTTAGCGCACACCGCTTAGCAAATCGCTTTGTAGCCATCTGCATCTAACAACTGCTGTAGCTCATCAGGATTGCTAGGTTGGATGCGGTAAAACCAGCTTTGATAAGGGTGAGTGTTGACGCCTTCAGGTGCTTCAGTCAGACCTTCGTTGACAGCAATCACCGTGCCACTGAGCGGAGCATGAATATCAGAGGCGGCTTTCACTGATTCAACTACGCCAACTGGCTGCGCTGCAGTCAGTGTGCTGTTAAGGGCCGGCAGCTCAATATAGACCACATCGCCAAGCGCTTCTTGGGCGTGATCGGTAATACCTACAGAGACTGTGCCATCGCTTTCTAAGCGTGCCCATTCGTGGGTCTCGGCATAGCGTAATCCAGCTTCAATAGTACTCATAACTTGATTTCCTTAGCAGATGCGGTGCGGTTTTTATAATTCACCGCGCGTTTTGATCACTCATTAGCGCGGTGTTTTTCTGCGGGTATGCCTTGAGATCGGAACCTTTAAACATGACTCTAGCAGAAGACTTATAGGTTATTGACGATCCTTTGCACAAGACTAAATTAGAATTTTTCCATTGCGAACAAAACGCGGTTTAACCACGCGTACCGGAAACCATTTATGGCGAATCTCAACTTCAGCACGTTCGCCGGTGCCCATTGGTACCCGTGCTAGGGCGATGGCTTTGCCCAGTGTCGGTGAAAAGCTGCCACTGGTAATCACGCCTGAGGTGTTGTTATCAATGCGCACGGGTTGTCCTGCGCGTAAAACGCCGCGTTCTTCTAGGACTAAGCCCACCAGCTTTTCATTGAGACCGGCATCCAACTGCGCTTGTAAAGCACGGCGACCGATAAAATCGCGACTGCTAGGCTCCCAGCTGATGACGTTTTTCATCCCCGCCACTAAAGGCGAAACCTGCTCATTCATATCAAAGCCATACAAATTAAACCCGGCTTCTAAACGTAAAGTATCACGTGCGCCAATACCAATGGGCGAGATACCAGCACCCACTAACTCATTAATAAAGTCGATGGCTTGGCTGGCTGGCAGAGTGATCTCAATGCCGTCTTCGCCGGTATAGCCGGTGCAAGAAATAAACCACTCACCGTCTGCAGCACCTTGGTGGTGCTCCAGTTTTTGCACTAAGGCGGTGCGTGTTGAGCTTAAAATGGCAGCTAAGCGCTCACGAGCGAGTGGGCCTTGGATAGAGAAAATACTTAAATCATTGCGCCATGTCACGCTGCAGGCAAAGGCTGTGGCATGTTGCGCTAACCAAGCGTGGACGCGCTCACGAGTCACAGCATTACAAATGATGCGATAGCCTGTAGCCATACGAAACACCATTAAGTCATCAATCACGCCGCCTTGCTCGTTGAGCAGGGTGCTGTGTTGTGCGTGACCAATAGCGGCGAGCAGTGCGACATCATTGCTGAGGACATACTGTAAAAATGCTTGGGCTTGTTCGCCCTGAATATCAAAAATGCTCATGTGGGAAATATCAAAAACACCACATTCATTACGCACATGATGGTGCTCATCGACTTGTGAGCCAAAATGTAATGGCATATCCCAGCCATTAAAATCCACCATTTTTGCACCTAGAGCAAGGTGCATGTCATACATCGGGGTACGCAATCCCATGGGATCTCCTAACTGGCCAAACGCAGTATTTGAGCCTGTGGATAATTCAAACGGTACGTATTGTAGCCATGTTGCTTAAGGGCTGCACCGGTCATTATAAATATAGTCTGCTTCGCTGCCGCTCGGCTAATGTCCTGGACGATAAGCCGAGCGACGAATCAATAGCACAACGGGTAGCAAGCCCACCAACACCAAAGTTAACGCAGGTAACGAAGCTCGCGCCCACTCACCCTCACTGGTCATTTCAAAAATACGCACGGCTAAGGTATCCCAGCCAAACGGGCGCATTAATAAGGTAGCAGGCATTTCTTTAAGCACATCGACAAACACCAGCAATGCTGCCGATAAACTACCCGGCAGCAATAATGGCAGATACACACGACGAAATAATGACAAGCCACTAATGCCTAAGCTGCGTGACGCTTCCGGTAGCGACGGCTTAATGCGTGCTAAAGCGCCTTCAAGTGGACCATAGGCAACGGCCATAAAACGAATCATATACGCCAGTAAGAGCGCACTTAAACTGCCTAGCAGAATCGGCTTGCCGGCGCCGCCGAACGATAAAGATAATGGAATCACCGCGTGTTCATCCAAATAACTAAAGGCCAGCATAATCGCTACAGCCAACACCGAACCGGGCAATGCGTAGCCTAAATTAGCAAAGCCGACCAAGGCGTGCATACGTTTGGTGGGCGTCATGCGCTTAGCAAATGCTAGCAGTAAAGCTGCTGTGACGGTGATTGCAGCGGCCATTAGGCCTAAATATAAGGTGTGAGTGATCAGCGCGGTGTAGCGCTCATCGAGGTCAAAACGGCCGCGCTGCCAAAACCATGCGAGCAATTGCAGAATTGGAATGACAAAGGCGCAGAGAAACACCAAGCAGCACCAAGTGGTGGCTAAAAAGGCTTTCCAACCGCGCAGTTTATACAAAGCTTTACCGCGAGGGCGCTCATTGCTTGGGCGAATAGCGCCACGTGCACGTTGTTCTGAAAACAGCAGCACGGCGACAAACAGCAGCAGTAAACTGGCCAGTTGGGTCGCGCTGGATAAACTGAAAAAACCATACCAGGTTTTATAAATTGCCGTGGTGAAGGTGTCGAAGTTAAATACTGACACCGCACCAAAGTCAGCCAGTGCCTCCATCAGTGCTAAAGCCACGCCAGCGCCAATGGCTGGGCGTGCAACCGGTAAAGCCACTCGCCAAAAGGCTTGCCAAGGGCTTAAACCTAAAACCCGTGCGGCCTCCATAAAACCTTTGCCTTGGGCTAAAAAGGCAGTGCGCGCCAGCAGGTAAACATAGGGGTAAAACACCAGAATGAAAACGATAATAACGCCACCGGTGGAGCGTACGCTGGGTAAGCGCAAACCGCTGCCAAACCATTCACGCAGTAAGGTTTGAACCGGGCCGGAAAAATCCAGTAAACCAACAAAGACAAAGGCTAAAACATAAGCTGGGATTGCAAAGGGCAGCATCAACGCCCAATCGAGCCAACGGCGGCCTGGAAACTCACAAAGACTGGTGAGCCAGGCAAGACTGACGCCGATTAACGTTACGCCAACGCCGACTCCCGCCAGAAGAATCGCAGTGTTGGAGAGTAAACGTGTCATCTGCGTTTCCCACAGATGATTCCAGATCTGCGTATCCACGCTATGCCAGCTGAGCAGTAGGACGCTGATCGGCAGACAGACTAAAGCGACAAAAAATAAAGAAATTGGATACCAGCGACGTTGGGCAGGAAGAGCCACAAAAAACCTCGTTCGATCAGTCACGCGTTAAGCAATACTGCGCAGTATAACTGCCTGATCTGAGTTTGGCGCTTTAATCCTGACTTTGCCTCACCTCGATCAGCGCTTGATACCATTGCGTATCAGCATGCCACGCAAACATTAGCGTTGCTGTGGCATGACTGTCTGTTGTCTTTAGAGATTGACTAAGCAGGCAGAAAATTGTGTTGCGAGGTTTTGCAATAGTTGCTCATAACCTGTCGCATTTACTGAGGCTTGGGCGCCAAGGGCATCGAGCTCGGCCAGGGTAACGGGTAAACCTGCTGCTAAGGTCTGCGCTAGACGAGGCTGCAGTGGCGGTTCGCTAAACACACAGCTGGGACCTGCTTGCTGTAAACGTTGACGCATTTGGTTGACGTGTTTGGCACCGGGTTGTAGTTCGCCCGATAAAGCAAAAACGCCGACATGTTTTAAGCCATAGGCCTGCTCAAAATAATTAAATGCCTCATGAAAGACAAAAAAGGATTTACTCTGCAGCGGCTGAAGTTGCGCTTGCAGTTGCTGGTCTAGGCGATCTAAACGCTGACTAAAGGCTTGCAAGTTAGCGGCATACTGCTTGGCGTTATTAGGATCCAACTGGCTTAAATCAGCACTCATGCGCTGGGCAATCACTTTGGCATTGTGTGGCAGCAACCATAAATGGGCATCGACTGTGCCGGGCTGATGGTTATGATCATGCTCAACCAGTTCGTCAGTATGGCCGTGCTCGTGCTCGTCTTCATCTTCGGCATGCACCTGTGCTTCACCGAAATACTGCAGTTGTAATGCTGGCAGTGTTTGCACGGCGACACTGAGTTGACTGCGCTGTGTTAACAGACGCGGTAAGAAGTTCTCCAGGTCCGGGCCGATCCAGTAAAATAAATCAGCCTGATCTAAACGCTTGGCATCCGACGGACGCAGCACAAAATAGTGCGGTGAGGCACCAGGCGGTAGCAGCACTTGCGGCTCACCTTGACCGTCTTGAATGGCCGCGGCGATCAGCTGTAAGGGCTTAATACTGGTTAAAATTTGCACCTGCGCTTGAGCGCTGATACTCCATAAGGTTAAGCAGCTGATCAGCAAGAAACGAAACACAGCGGTACACTCCGTAAGCAAAGAGTTATATAATAACGTCTCTTTAATCAGGATGCTGCTGTTATGTTAAAAACATCAACGGTTTGTCAATCGCATCAACATCATCAGTGTATCAGTCAAGCGCTTGAGTCTGCGGAAGATGTGTGTGCGCAACGTGGTGTGCGTTTGACGCCTTTGCGTAAGCGCGTGCTGGAGTTGGTTTGGCAAAGCCATAAGCCGCTGGGGGCCTACGATATTTTAGAAGTGCTCAGTCGTGAAGATGGCCGCCGTGCTGCGCCACCAACGGTGTACCGTGGTTTAGATTTTTTATTAGAGAATGGTTTGATTCATCGGCTGGCTTCGCTCAATGCCTATATTGGTTGCAGCCATCCAGAAGTGGCCCATGAAGGTTATTTTATGATTTGCAAACAGTGTAATAACGCCTATGAGCTGGTGCAGCACAGCCAGATTGATACGGCGATTAGCAGTGAAGCCGAGCAGATGGGCTTTACTGTGGAAACGCAAATGGTCGAAATTCTTGGCATCTGCGCTGCCTGTCGCGAGGCCGCATGAGCGCTACTTTATTACGTGCCGAGCATTTAAATTTAACCCTGTCTGAGCAAAGTGTGCTGGCTGATGTCAGTTTGCAAATTGCCGCCGGTGAAATTGTGACCTTAGTAGGGCCCAATGGCTCAGGTAAAACTTCACTGGTGCGAGTGCTGCTGGGTTTGTTAGCGCCAGATAACGGTAGTGTTTGGCGCGCCCCGCAGTTACGCATTGGTTATATGCCGCAAAAACTGGAAGTGCATGCCACCTTACCTTTGTCGGTGCTACGCTTTTTACGCTTAGTACCCGGCGTCAGTCGTGAACAAGTGATTGCTGCGCTGACTGAAGTGGGTGCGGTTAAAGTGCTCAATAGCCCGCTGCAACGCATCTCTGGTGGTGAATTACAGCGGGTGTTGCTGGCGCGAGCGTTATTGCGTAAACCGCAATTATTGGTGCTTGATGAGCCGGTGCAAGGCGTTGATGTCAATGGTCAGCTTGAGTTGTACAACTTGATTGGTCAGTTACGTGATCGTTATGGCTGTGGCGTGTTGATGATTTCCCATGATTTGCATTTGGTGATGCGCGCCACCGATCGGGTAATTTGCTTAAATCGCCACGTGTGCTGCTCAGGATTGCCGGAACAAGTCAGCAATGATCCCGCTTTTGTTGAGTTATTTGGCTCACGTGCGGCCAATGATCTTGCGGTCTACCATCATGATCACGACCATAAACATGATTTGCATGGCTGCGTGTTAACTCCAAAAACTCACCAACATGGGCCGGACTGCACACATGCCTGATTTTCTTTTATACGCCTTATGCGCAGGACTGTTCTTGGCGGTGGTAGCCGGCCCCTTAGGGGCTTTTGTAGTGTGGCGACGCATGGCTTATTTTGGCGACACCTTGGCGCACTCCGCGCTATTTGGGGTGGCGCTGGGCTTGCTGTTTGATATTAATCTGGCGTTAGCAGTGATTGTCGGCTGTCTTTTGCTGGCCTTTGTTTTAGTGGCGCTGCAGCGGCGTCAGCCTTTAGCTTCAGACACCATTCTAGGGATTTTAGCGCACAGTACCTTATCGCTCGGTTTGGTCACTCTAAGTTTTATGGAGTCGGTGCGGGTTGATTTAATGGGCTACTTATTTGGTGATTTGCTTGCCGTGAGCGCCATGGATTTAGTCTGGATCGGCGCGGGTAGTGCGCTGGTATTAATCTGCATGATTGCGTTGTGGCGACCATTGTTAGCGATTACCGTGCATGAGGAATTGGCCGAGGTCGAAGGCTTGCCTGTGGCGAAGCTGCGCTTAGTGTTGATGGTGCTGATGGCTTTGGTGATTGCCGTGGCGATGAAAATCGTCGGTGTGCTGCTGATCACCTCATTACTGATTATTCCTGCAGCCGCGGCGCAGCGCCATGCCCGTAGTCCTGAGCAAATGGCCATTGGTGCCAGCCTGTTGGGGATGCTTGCCGTCTGTGCTGGTTTGGCGATGTCATGGCATCTGGACACGCCGGCAGGCCCCTCGATTGTGGTGTGCGCTGCGGCGTTATTTTTGCTCAGTTTTATCGTGCCGCAACGGCGTTAAGCCTATCGATGCTCTGAACTGCCGTGCCAACTGAGGGTCATAAAAACCATGGGGGGCGGTAAAGTCGCGCTCTACAACCTGTAAAAATAAGGATTTAGATTATGCGCAAAGCGCTAACAATGACTCTTGTAACAGCATTTTCATTTGCGACGGTGGCCTGTGCCACTGGACCAACCCCAGAACTAAGTAGCGTTGCTGATTTTCCAGCGGCATCAGAAGGACAGGCTCGTCATGTCATTTGGCTGGCTGAGCAACCGCATGAAGAACTGCTAAAGGTTGAGATTGTACCTGGCAAGTTAATGATGACTGATTGCAATACGCGCGGACTGATGGGTGACTTTACTAAGAAGGATTTATCTGGTTGGGGCTACAGCTATTATCAGTTAGACAATGTCGCAGGACCTATTGCAACCATGATGGCCTGTCCTGACAACACTAAAAAAGAAGCTTTTGTACCGGTGCAGGGTGACAACTTTACCCTGGGTTACAACAGCAAATTACCGGTCGTAGTGTATGCACCTAAAGGTGTGGAAGTGCGTTACCGTATTTGGTCAGCCAGCGAGCAATTGCAATCAGCGCTTGAGCAATAATTAATCAGCCATGCGTGACCGAGTGATTTGCTCGGTGACGTATTAGGCATTGATCTTCTGCTACCTAGTAGAGCAGTGTAGACTGCGAGCTGTTTTTAGGCAGAGGATAGATTGCATGACGCAAATTATATGGCGCAGCCTGTTAGCGTTTAGTCTTGCTATGGCACTAAGCGCTTGTCAGGCTCCGGCTAAGCAAATCAGTGAGCCAGTCATTGATCAGTTTGCAGTTTCTGCACAGGTCTTCGACACCTATGTTGAGGGCAATCAATTGGTCGCTGCCGAGCAGCAACTGCAAACACTGGGTGCTGATTATTCTGACGATGAGCGCTTGCCTGCCTTGCAGCAACGCCTCGCTGCGGCTTGGCTGAAAAATGGCCAACAAGCCTTACAGAATGCTGATGTGCTGGCTGCCAGCACTGCGTTGATGCATGCCAAGCGCTTAATGCCCCAAGCACCAGCTTTGACTGAAGGTTTGAGTACTGCTTTAGCTGAAGTGCAGGCACAAGTTGTGCCGCCAGTGGTTGAGCAAGAGATTGTCAAACCTGTGGTTAAACGCCCGGCTGCGGCTAAACCTGCGCCACGCGTACCCGCGAGAAAAATCGCCACACCGATTAAAACAGCGCCTGCTGTCACCGTAATCGAGCCCACAGTGATGGAGCCAAAACTAGAGCAAGCGCCGCTGGCAACAACGAAACCCCGCAGTAAAAAAGCGCGTATTATTGATCCGCTGGCCGATAGCACCACATTGCCGATGCCGATGTTAGCCAGTCGCAACGATCACCAGTTGGGTCGCTTACTGGATGATGTGGCCAGCGATGTGGTTCGATTTCGCGCTGCAGTCAGTATTGAAGTGGCGGATACCCGTGATTTTCACTGGGTTGCAACCTTGCTGTCGGCACGGGTAAAGAAACTTGATGCTAGTTTTAAGCCGCGTTTACAAGAAGTGATTCGTAGTGATAGCCCTGCACAATTGGTAATTACCCCGAATAAATCATTGTAAAACGATCTATATATAGAATTTAAAATAACTTTTCATGCTAAGCGATGCTGGGCAGACTGAGCCTTAAACATCGCCCTAACAAGGTTAAACCGTGATTGAATTCCACGATGTACATAAATCTTATGCTGTAAACGGACAGAGCATTGCTGCTTTGCAATCGATGCAGCTTAAGGTTCTACGTGGCGAGATTTTTGGCTTGATTGGCCATTCTGGTGCGGGTAAGAGCACCTTGTTGCGTTTGATTAATCGTCTAGAAGAACCCTCTGGCGGGCGCATTATTGTTGATGGTGTCGATGTGACTGCACTCGATGCGCAAGGTTTGCGTCGTTTTCGTCAGAGGGTTGGCATGATTTTTCAGCACTTTAACTTACTCTCCTCTAAAACTGTGGCTGACAATGTCGCTATGCCGCTCAAGCTGGCTGGTGAGTTGCCGCGCGTGCAGATTAAACAACGCGTTGTCGAATTGCTGGCGCGGGTGGGTTTAAGTGAGCATGCCAATAAGTATCCGGCGCAGTTGTCCGGCGGACAGAAGCAACGGGTCGGGATTGCACGGGCATTGGCGACTGATCCGAAAATTCTTTTGTGTGATGAAGCAACCAGTGCGCTTGACCCACAAACCACTGCGCAAGTTCTGCAGTTACTGGCTGAGATCAATCGAGAGCTGGGCTTAACCATTGTTTTGATCACACATGAGATGGATGTGATTCGCCGCGTCTGTGATCGTGTTGGCGTGATGGATGGCGGTGTGATTGTTGAGCATGGCTTGGTCAGTGATGTGTTTCTGCATCCGCAGCACCCGACCACACAACGCTTTGTCCAGGAAACTGAAGGGGATACTGATCTTGCCCCTGGCGAGGATTATCAGCATGTTTCTGGGCGTATTGTGCGCCTGACTTTCCTTGGCGAAGCCACCTATGCACCTTTATTAGGGCGCGTCGCACGGGAGACTGGCGTTGATTACAGTATTTTAGCGGGCCGAATCGGGCGTATTAAAGATCAGGCTTGTGGTCAGCTGACGTTAGCCTTAACCGGCGGCAAAGAAATGCTCGCCGAGCAACAGTTACGCGCTGCTGGCGTGCATGTTGAGGTGTTACGTCCATGAGTGAGTTATTGATGAATCTCGATTGGTATGAAATCTGGCAAGCCACTCTGGATACTTTACTGATGCTGGGCGGGTCACTGCTATTTACGGTATTGCTGGGGTTGCCGATGGGCGTGTTGCTGTTTTTAGTCGGCCCACGACAAATGTTTGAGCACCGAGCTTTTTATGCACTGCTGTCCTTTTTCGTCAATGTGTTGCGTTCGCTACCGTTTATTATTCTGCTGATTGTGATGATTCCAATTACTGTAATAATGACCGGTACTTCGCTGGGCGTGGCTGGAGCAATCCCACCCTTGGTGATTGGCACGACACCGTTTTTTGCGCGCTTGGTGGAAACATCTTTACGCGAAGTGGATCGCGGTATTATTGAAGCAACCCAAGCGATGGGCGCGAGTACTCGGCAGATTATTTTTAATGCACTGTTACCTGAAGCGCGCCCCGGTATTATTGCTGCAACTACGGTGACTGCTATTACGTTAGTGTCTTACACGGCGATGGCGGGTGTGGTTGGTGCGGGTGGTTTAGGCGATTTGGCGATCCGTTTTGGTTATCAACGTTTTCAAACCGATGTTATGGTCGTCACGGTAATCTTACTGCTGTTGCTGGTGCAGGTCTTACAAAGCGTCGGTGATCGCCTTGTGGTACGGTTTTCTAGAAAATAAGTACAAAAAGCTGCATTTTGCGGCACATCTGAGTTCAATAGGAGTGTAATTGCATGAAAAAAACCTTATTAGCGTTGGCTGCCCTTAGTGTGTTTGCCGTGCAAGCTGAACCATTAACAGTTGCTGCGACGCCCGTGCCGCATGCAGAAATTTTAGAGTTTTTAAAACCTGCTCTGGCTGAGCAAGGCGTTGAGTTGGATGTAAAAGTATTCACCGATTATGTGCAGCCGAACGTGCAGGTAGCAGAAGGCCGCTTAGATGCGAACTTCTTCCAACACCAGCCCTACTTGGATGAGTTCAATAAAACTAAAGGCACCACTTTGATCAGTGTTGCCGGTGTACACATTGAGCCCTTCGGAGCTTACTCGAGCAAAATCAAACAGCTGGATGATTTAAAAACGGGTGCCAGTGTGGTGATTCCAAATGATGCCACCAATGGTGGTCGTGCTTTGTTGCTGCTACAAACTGCAGGCGTGATCAAGCTTAAGCCAGAAGCGGGTATCACTGCCACGCCACGGGATATTGCCGAAAATCCTAAAAAAATCAAAGTGCGCGAGCTTGAAGCAGCAACCTTACCGCGTGTTCTAAATCAAGTTGATTTGGCGCTGATCAACACCAACTACGCTTTAGAAGCGAACTTAAATCCAAACAAAGATGCGCTAGTGATTGAGGGCGCAGATTCACCTTATGTCAATATTTTGGTGACCCGCGAAGATAATAAAAATGCTGAAGCCGTGCAAAAACTAGTGAACGCATTGCACAGCGATGCAGCCAAAGCCTTTATCAATGAAAAATATAAGGGCGCAGTTGTACCAACGTTCTAATTTCTGCAGAGTATTCTGTTGATAATAAAAAACCCAGCCTAAGCTGGGTTTTTTATTAAGCATATTGATGATTAACGGCGTGGCGCAACCGCTTTGTTGTCATGCGAAATGGTGACTTCAACACGGCGATTCATCGAACGTGATGCTGGAGTCGCATTGTCAGCAACAGGATATTCTTTGCCAAAGCCAACAGTTTGAATGTTGTTAAAGTCGACACCTTCTTTAACTAAAGCACGTTTAACAGCTTGAGCGCGCTGCTCAGATAGCTGAAGGTTGTATGCTGCACTACCAGTGCTATCAGTGAAGCCTTCGATGAGGACTTTACGTGTAGGGTTTTCACGTAAAAACTCGGCTAATTTGCGAACGTTATTTAGTGCGGATGGTTTTAATTCCGCTTTATTTAAATCAAATAATACATCACCAAAAGTGACTAAAGAGCCACGCTCAGTTTGTTTAGCATTTAAATCGCTGAGTGTAGCTTGTAGCTTTTGGATTTCTAGTTCGCGGGCATCTAAACGAGCTTGAGCGCGCTCACCGGCTTTATTTTTTAAAGCAGCTTCACCGTTTTTTAGAACAATGGTTTGCTTGGCTAAATCGGCACGGCGAGTTGTTAAGTAAGCCAATTGATTGACGTTTTCTTCTTTTTTACCGTCACGATAGGCTTTGTCTGCTTTATCAAGCATTTTAACCGCATCTTTAGTTTCTAACGGTGCAAGCTTTAACGCTTCAGGGCTGTTTTGGAGCTGTGCGACATTGTCGCGAGCTTGCTCTAAAGCAATATTAGGCTGATTGCTACATGCAGTGAGGCCAATGCTTAAGGCAAGTAGGCTAGGTACAATGATTAATTTACGCATGGGTTATATCCTTAAAATTTATAAAGTTGGCGGGCAATTGGTGGTTGAATTACTTGCCACGTAAACTTTCATTACGCAGTTCTTCTACGCTGCGTTTAGCATCTTCTACTGCACGTTGAACTTTTTCTGCTTGAGCTTTGCGCTCTGCAACACGTGCATCCCATTCTGCTTGCTCTGCTAAATATTGAGCTTTTTCATAATCTTTCTCAAACTCAGCTTTTTCTGCTTCGTTCATTTTTTTACGCGCCGATTGCATTTCTACCGGTGCGTATTCAGTTGCACCGGCAGTCTCTGCAGCATTGAGTGATTGAGTTGCTACGGCCATTTGTGCGGTTGGTGGGTTACCAGCACAACCCGCTAAAGTTAGCGCACTGCCTGCGGCTAATAAGATGAGTAAAGACTTAGAGTTTTTTAAAAAAGTTTTTGTTTGCATAGCATCTAGCTCCATCGGACTTTTATGTTTTAAGCATTGAAAAAATCCATTTAATTGAAAGCGCTCGCTAAATATTTTTGCGGCATACTTTCAAGAACAGCTTATGTTTCTTTAAAACGCCTAGGAATTTCAGACTAACTTGTATAACAAGTTCTGCGCTAATTAAGACACTGATCTTCTTTATAAGTTCAGTGTTTTGTGACACAGGTTGGATCCTGTGAGACGCTAAAGAAACAAGTCGGCTAAGTTTTGTTCGAGAGTGATATTTTCTAAAATCTTGCAGACAATATGCACGGTGCTGTTTTAGATTTAGGTCTTTGTTGAACAGTTAGCACACACCAACACCGAGCTGTAATACGGCCAATCCCGCTTTTGACCAGCCCCACCATGCAGCAGCTAATAAGCCGATCAGTAACATGCTGCTGGTTATTATTATGTAGAGTCTTTTTCGCTGCATTGCATGCCTCATTTTTGTCTTATCGAAAAAGTCACTAAGCGCTCACGGATTGGCAGATTGAGTAAGGCGGCAATTACGCTTAAAACAATCGATAGTTGCCATACCAAGGCATAGCTGCCTGTTTGATCATAGGCTAGTCCACCGAGCCAGCCACCTAAGAATGAACCGATTTGATGGAATAAAAACACCACTCCAGCCAGCATTGATAAATAACGTACGCCAAACATACTGGCGATAGTGCCATTGGTCAGGGGCACAGTGGATAGCCACAGCAATCCCATCGCAATAGCAAAGGCGTAGGCCGAAAACAAACTGATCGGCGTATAGAAAAACAAGGCAATCACTACCGCGCGTAGTAAGTATAGCGCTGCAAGCAGCTGTGGCTTGGCATAACGACCACCTAACCAACCAGCACACCATGTGCCGGCAATATTAAATAAACCAACTAGAGCCAGTACCGTGGTGCCTGCTTGAGCAGGCAAGTGTTGATCGAGTAAGTAGGCTGGAATATGAATGCCAATAAACACTACCTGAAATCCGCAGACAAGAAAACCTAATGACAATAACCAGAAATCAGTATGACCGGCGACCTGGCGTAAAACACTGAGTAATGGCAGCTTGGGTTCCTCTACTTCTGCATTCGTGAGGTCTTCATGCAACATCCGTGATAGTGGTATCAGTAAAACAATCAGCGCAGCACAGACTAGTAATGCGGATGACCAGCCCAGCCACTCTAATAGACCCAGAGTGCCCGGCAGCATAACAAACTGCCCAAGCGAGCCCGCTGCACTGGCAATACCCATCGCCATGCTGCGCTTTTCTGCTACGACTGAGCGGCCGACCGCTGACAACAGTACGGCAAATGAGGTGCCGGAGAGGCCAAAGCCAATCAGTAAGCCGGCGCTGAGCACCAACGCTGACGGTGTGCTGGCAAAAGCCATCAGCAACAAGCCTAAGGCGTAGGCGATGGCGCTGATAAACACTGGCTGCAACAAGCCCCATATAAGATTTTGGATGGCGATGGCAAAAGCAAAGACTTCACGGCCCCAGCCAAACTCGATGCTCATGGGTTGTAAAAACAAACCAAAGGCATGGCGAATACCCAAAGACAGTGCGAGCACGATTGAGCTGCCTATCATCAGTAACAGAGCATTGCGGGCAGTGCTGCGCATAGGTGTTCGCCTTGGCATTAAAGCTGCTCAGGATAAACCAGTTTGTTTGTTGAAAAACAGCTTAAACGACATGCCGTACGACGCAAAGGTGGTGCAATGCTTTAGAGTTTTAAGTGGTTTTGGCCTGTAGCTGCTGGCTCGATGCGAGAAAAAGTCTGGTGTAGGCGACTTTTCCAACAGTCAATGCACTAGACTATTGACCATAGTTATTTCACCTTGGCTTTTTCTTAGATCCCTAAGGGGCTGTCTGTGTCAGCAGTTTTGTACAACATTTTATCATCTGTGATACCCATCTTATTATTTCTCATTGGTGGTTATGGTCTTGGCAAAGCTTTGCCAAAAGTGCTTATCCACTCATCGGTAAAACTCATTACTCCAGTGGTCTGGGTGATTCTGTTTGTGATTGGTTTGGAGTCTGGCGAAGCTTTTAGCTCACTGGCGTCGGGCTTAAGTATTCTCAAAGATGCGGCCATCTATGCGTTTACCATTAGCTTTGTGGTGTTTGTACTCATTCTGCCGTTTAACTATAAACGTCTGGTTGCTGATGCTGAGCCAAGTTCTTGGAAAGCTTTGTGGCATCCGATTAAAGAGTGTTTGATTGCTTTTAGTTTGGTGTTGCTGGGCGCGTTTTTTTACCGCTTACACTGGCACGACAATCAACTAGGCGAGATCGTCTTTAATATTTCTTACTGGCTCTATGTCTTGCTGATGCTGATTGGTTTGGACTTAGCGCAAGTGTCGATTAGCCGTTCTTGGTTAGCGCCTAGAGTGTTGGTTATCCCAGTTTTAGTGATGATTGGCTCAATGATCGCTGGGGTTATTCTGAGCTTTATCACCGGCGAGCAATTGGCCGTAGCCTTGGCGCTGAGTACCGGCTTTGGTTGGTTTAGCTTATCAGGCGCATTGGCCGGGCAATATTTAGGCGATGCCTATGGCAGCGTGGCCTTGCTGAATGACTTGATGCGCGAGTTGATTGGTTTAACCGTAGTGTTTTTGTTGGGCCGTAATTATGCCAACAGCAGCATTGGTGTGTGTGGCGCCACAGCGATGGATACGACCCTGCCTTTTGTGCGTAAAGCCTGTAATTACGAATATGTACCCACCGCCATTATTAGCGGTTTAATCCTGACAGTGGCT
>SMEN01000262.1_pt1 | contig 16409 bp, 13 predicted proteins | sample 2456271 | NCBI WGS metagenome assembly SMEN01 (sample SAMN10132593, study PRJNA489261) | soil metagenome | isolation source: day1 control-loamy sand soil ammended with raw manure from dairy cow... | place: USA | collected 2015-04-01 | reverse complement strand
GAGGGGGTGACGGTGGCCAGACCTAACATACGTCCGGCGGTTTCGGAGGAGATGACCACGGAGTCTGCCCCGGACTGTTCCAGGAGGTGTTGGTTTTCTGATTCACGCACGGATGCGACGATCATGGCGCGGGGGGCAATCTCGCGCACGGATAAGGTGACCAGCACGGCGGTGTCATCCAGGTTGGGTGCCACCACCACGGCGCGGGCCCGCTGTACACCGGCGATCTTGAGCACATCCGCCTTGGTGGCGGTGCCCTTCACCGTGACCAGCCCATCATTGTTCGCGGCATCCAGGACGGTCTGGTCAGTATCAATGACCACGATCTGATTCGCGGGCACCCCATCGGCCAGGAGCGCTGCCACCGCTGAGCGTCCCTTTGTTCCATAACCGACAACGACGGTGTGATTGCGCATTCGTCTCCTCCAACGCTGTATCTGCAGGGCCCGGCGCGATTCCTCGGTGAGCACGGACAGGGTGGTACCGACCAGCAGCACAAGGAATGCGATGCGGAAGGGGGTGATGACAAGGACATTGAGCAGTCGCGCTTCCTGGGTCACCGGGGTGATATCACCATAACCCACCGTGGTCAGGGACACGGTGGCGTAATAGAGCGAGTCAATGAAGGTGAGCTCCTCTGAATATCCTTCCCGGTCGAAGTAGACGATGAGCGTGACCACGAGGGTAAGCAGCAGTGCATAACCGACGCGGCGCAGCATCAACCACCAGGGGCTGATCTTCGCGGCTTCCGGGATCCGGATGATGCTCAGTAACGCATGGTCGGGCAGGCCCGTCAGTTCATTGTCGCGCCTGGAATTTCGCCCCATGCTCCACATCCTTTCATTTCCCTCTAGATCATAGGCGTTGGGAACCATCCAGAAGTAGTGCCAGCTCCTCACGGCTCGGCATGGCATCCGGCTCGAAAGTGTGGTTGTGCGCCACATAGTGGAAGGCACCGCGGACCTGCGTCGGATCGACCTTCTGCAGACTCGCCCAGGCGATGCGGTACACAGCCAGCTGGATGATGGCTGCAGCCATCTCAGGGCCTGTCGGGGTGCGTCCGGTCTTCCAGTCCACCACCAGCCACGATCCATCCGATTCCTGGAATACCGCATCGATCCGGCCACGCACCACATGGTGTCCGATGACCACTTCGAAGGGATGCTCCACATGGTTCGGGGTGCGATCCGCCCACTGTGATTCCAGGAAGGTCTCCTTCAATTCAGTGAAGGTATTCTCCGGAATTTCCTCATCCATGCCGGGCAGCTGGTCCTCATCCAGCAGGGTGGCCGCACCGAAGCGATCCTCCAACCACTGGTGGAACTGGGTACCGCGTTTGGCGTAGGTGTTCGGTTTGAAGGGGACCGGTCGGCGCAGGCGGCGGGCGAACTGTTCCGGGTTGTTCTTCATACTGACCAGGTCGGTGGCCGTCAGTTCACGGGAGATCTCTACCTCCATGACGGGTGAGGAGAGGCGGCGGTGTTCGTCGATAAGCGCCGTCACCTCCCGTTCCCAGAGGGCTTCAATGCCGCCATCATCCGACGCCTCCACCGGGGTGGCGCGCACAAGCGCCGCCCCCTCAGCCAGACCTGCCGGCACGGCGACACCTGGATAGATGCCTTCCGCTGCGGGGAGCTTATCGACGTCCGCCTCATCCCCCTCCCACCACTCCACAACCGCATCCGGTGCAGTGGATCGGAGAATCTCCAGGTGTGTATATGGGGACTTGGGTTTCGCGGTTGTTCCGTCGATCGCTGAACCGGTCACCATCAGGACGCGTTCACTACGGGTGATCCCGACGTAGAACAACCGTGAATTCTCCTCCGCGAGGCCTTCACGGACGTCCGCAATATAGTTCTTGCAGGCGGTTTCCAATTCTTTACGATCATTGACCTCCGCGGTATCCAACACCGGGGAGCCTGTACCGGCATCGCCACGCAGGGTCGACGGAACCGCCGTGACATTGCTCAACCATGTCGAGGCCTTCGCATCATAGGTGCCGGCATCGGCATGAAGCACCGATACGATATCCCATTCCAGGCCCTTCGCCTTGTGAACGGTCAGGATCTGCACGCGGTCACTGCGTACCGTCACCTCACCCGGTTCGAGACCATCCTCCTGGTTGCGGGCGAGCTGGAAATAATCCAACAGTTCGGGCAATCCGATGCTGGAATGTGCGGCCACCTCATCTGCGAAGCGGTCAAGGTGGACTGCTCCTGTCGCACCATCGTCATGCGGGTTCTCCCGGGCGAGCACCTCGGTGCGGATCCCGAAGACCTCCTCGATATCTGCAAAGATATCCGCGACCGATCGCCCCAGGCTGGTGATGCGCAGGTGCCGGAGTTGGGAGGATAGACGACGCAGACGACGCAGCCCCTCCTCGCTGAAGTCGGTTGCCTCACCCAGGTCCGAAATAGCATCGGTGAGGCCGACGATCTCCTCCGGTTCCGTGGGGACGGTCTCCGCTATCTGGACGGCGAGTCGCTCCAGGGGATCCTCCGGGACCGGTTGGGTATCACGGGTGCCATCGGGGCGGACACGCCCGGCGATATTCGCCGCACGCCGCTGCAACACCTGGATATCTGCGATGCCCAGCCCCACATGGGGGCCGCCGAGGATGCGGAGGGCGGCACGGTTATCCTGTGGGCGCACGAGCATGGTGGCGATGGCGACCATATCCGATACCTCCGGAACATCCAGCAATCCCGACAGTCCGACGATCTCCACGGGGATGCCACGTTTGCGTAATTCCTCCGCCATCGGCTCGGAATGCTTGCGTTTACGCACCAGAACCGCAGCCGTGAACTTCTCGCTGCGGGCATCCCAGTATTTCTTGATCTGATCCGCCACAAAGGTGCGTTCCTCCTGTGCGGTGGCGAACCATCCGACCGATACTTCACCTGTCGGCGCACCCGGTCGTGGTTGCAGTGGCTGGACGGTGCGCTCCGGGGAATCCGGTGGCCCGAGGACCTCACGTGAGACCGCGTTGGCCAGTTCGAGAACCTCCGGGGGATTCCGCCAACTGGTGGTCAGCTCATTCTTCGGCGCATCCGACGTGCTATCGAGGGAGATCACTGGGAAATCACCCACGAAATTCTCCAGGTTGGCGGCGGTTGCCCCACGCCAACCATAGATGGCCTGCATCGGATCGCCCACGGCGTTGACGGTCAGTCCCGGATCGGTTCCTCCGAATAAGCTGCGCAGGAGTACACGTTGGGAATGGCTGGTGTCCTGGTATTCATCGAGCATGATCACCCGGAACCTGCGTCGCTGCGAATAACCCACCTGGGGATGGGTGGAGGCGAGTTTCGCCGCCTTGCTCATCTGCTCACCGAAAGTGATCACCGCGCGGTCATGGAGTTCCTGCTTCAAGTGCTCCACCAGTGGCAGATATTGGAGGCGGGTGATCTGGGTATCCCGCCATCCGGCAACCGTCTGGGATAATGCATCGCGCTGTCCCTTGCCCTTGGGTAGTTCATCAAAGAGGTTGATGAACGGCCTGGATTCATCCACGATGTCTTCGGCGGTCACCATATGGTTATCCATCTCAGAGACCAGGTTGAGCAGGTAGTCCGTCACAGTGGCGGGGCTCTGGGTGGCGGTGAGCTCACCACGGTAGTTATCCACCACTGTCCTGGCAATGTGATACAACTCGGTCTGGGTGATCAGCCGGGCGGATGGTTCCACCGGGAGCAGGAGTCCGTATTCCCGGATGAGGCTGCCTGCATAGGAGTCATAGGTTGAGACCGTCGGTGTGATCGCCTGGAGATTGTGGGCGATCTTTCCGGAGGGGTCGATATCACGCAGGGTCGGGATGCCGGCGAGCATCTCCAGGCGGTGGCGGATGCGTTGCGATAGCTGCTGTGCCGCCTTACGTGTGAAGGTCAATCCCAGGATCTGATCAGGTGCAACCAGACCATTGGCCACCATCCACACCACCCGGGCGGCCATGGTCTCGGTTTTTCCGGCACCTGCCCCGGCGACAACGAGTAACGGTCCGGGTTCAGCACCGATGATGGTGGCCTGCTGATGGGTGGGTGCATGTTCCTGCCCGAGCATCCTCGACAGCAGGACCGGCGATACCTTCGTTGATGTCTTAAGCATGGATGAGACGTCCTTCCGGCTGAACAGGGCACAGACTTTTCACGGGGCAGTTGCCACAGGAGGGGTTAACGCGGGCGAGCAGGTTCGGACCACGCCTGAGATGGGCGAGTTCCGGCAGGAGTGCTGCAAACTCATCAAGTTCCTCCTGGCTTTTGGGTGCCTGGTCCCGGGTGGTGATCCCCTTGGCCTCATGGGCCGGGTACACCAGGACTCCGCCACCGACAGGCTCGGGGGTTTCACCCGATAATGGATCTTCGATGCGGTCCCCGTGCAGCACACCCCGCGATAGTGCCAGCTGGTAGGCGGATAGCTGGGCATGCTCGCCCATCTCCTTCTGGACGGCAGCCTGCCTTCCTGTCTTCAGATCCACCACCACGAGTTCACCCGAGGCGTTTCTTTCCAGGCGGTCCATGCGACCACTGATCGAGACCTCATCAGAGAGGTTCACCGACACCTCGGTTTCAATACCGACGAGTTCGAAGGTGGCACGCGAGGTGAGTAACCAGGTGTGCGTGCGGTCAAGGGTGCGTCGAAAAGCATCTTCTGTGATTTTATGGGACCAGCTGGGGACATTTGCCAGGTCCATGTAGGCCTCGGTGATCATCTCCGTGGCGCGCACGGCATCGGCACCACGGGCAACGGCCTCGGCGAAGGCATGGACGAGAGTGCCACGCAGCATGGCGATCGGTGTTTCATCCTCGCTGTCGAGTCGATCAAGCACCGCCCGCAGGGGACAGTTCATGAGTGCCTCGATGCGCGAGGGGGAGAGACGAACCTGTCCGGGGGGAACCAGTTCGGCATCGGTGGAGGGTTCACGGAGGGCGAGCCACTCAGCCGGGTCCGCCCCGGGGATACCCGCGGTGGCCAGACGGTTGAGCTGGCGGGCTGCTTGACGGCGTCGGCTGCCCAACTCCCCCGGATCGGCGACCGTCCGGCGGAGTTCGGCGACCAACGCGGGAACAGAGAGGAGACGATGCCCCAGTGCCTCCGGTTCGGTGAGTGTGGCATCGCCTTCACCTTCCACATGGTCGATCGCCACACCATGGGTTTCCGCGAGTTCATCGATGAACCGTGACGGCTCCCGGACCTCATCGGATTCCGGGGCATTCACGGCGGTCACCAGAAGCTGGACAGTGGCGCGCGATGTTGCGACATGGAAGAGACGCCGCTCCTCCGCGAGGCGGTCCACGGACCGCGAGATGATGGTATCCGGATCAATATCCTCATCGATGAGATCAATGAGTTCCTCCTGGCCGAGCAGCGTGCCGGTCTCCCCCAGTGACGGCCAACTCCCCTCCTGTACCTCGGCGACGATGACATATTTCCATTCCCGTCCCGTGGTGGAGTGCGCCGTGGTGACGGTGACCGCCTCAGGGGATACCCCGCGGCGCTCACGCACACCGGTGGGAAGTTCCTGCTCAGAGATGTGCAGGATAAAGTTGCGGATGCCCGCGGTGGGGCGGCGTTCCACATAGTCACCGGCGGCGTCGAAAAGCGCCATCATGGCATCCAGGTCACGATCAGCCTGTGAACCGGCCGCACCACCACGCAGGCTGGAGGCGGAGAGATGATCGGAGAGCTTCGTTGTCGACCACACCGCCCACAAGACCTCCTCGATGCTGCCGCCCATCGCCTCACGCCCGGCGTGCAGCACCGACCGCACACGATCGAGCAGTTCCAACTCACGCTGGGTGAGGAAGGCCAGCAGCTCATCGTCTGCATCATCGATGAGCAGGGCACGCAGCACCTCAATCGCACGACGGTGCCCACCGGCTTTCATCTCCGCCTGCCGCAGACCACGCAGCAATCTGCGTAGCGTAACCGGATCGGCACCCCCGATCGGCCCCAGCAACAGATCCTCCAGCTCCAGGGGGGTGAGGTCCTCGGTCAGGGCCCGCAACCCCAGGATCATGGCGGCGACGATGCGCTGCTCCGACAACACCACATCCGTCGGACTGATATGTACGGGCACGCCGGCGGCCAGCAGGACACGCCTCACCGGCGCGATCATGCCGGCAGAACGCACGATCACAGCGATATCGGACCAGGCCAGGTCCCCCAGCAGGTGCTCGCGGCGCACGGTGTCGGCGAGCACGTCATTGTGCGCCGATCCGGTTTCCGGGACCGTGATGCTTATCGACGGCCTCCTGAAACTCTCCTCCAGATGGATCGTATGATCCGCCCCGAAGTCAATGAGGAAATCCGGATTGGCGCCACGGAAGTGGAAGATCGACTGCTCCGGATCCCCCGCGATGACGGTGAGCTCAGCGGAGGGGATGAACCTGCTGATCAGTTCTGAGGATTTCGGGTCGAGGTGCTGGGCATCATCGACAAATACACCGCGGTAGGTGATCCGTGGTTCCGGGCCGGTGAGTGCTCCGGTGACCAGTTCCGAGGCGGAGTAACTGTGGGTGCCGGCCAGGTTCATGATCTGCTTGTACTCGCGGAGAAACTCTCCGGCCGCCACCCAGTTCGGGCGGTTGAACTGTTGGCCGTACCCCACCAGATCATCGGGGCCGATACCCCGCTCCACCGCGCGCAGCAGGAAATCCCTGAGCTGCCGGGCGAAACCCACCATCCGCAGACCTTCGCGTTGTTCAGGTGGCCAACCTCCCCGACCGTCATCCGCCTGACCACGGAGGAGCTCACGGATAACGGCATCCTGTTCGGCACCGGTGATGAGGCGGACATCCTCATCCGAGGAGTCACGGATCAGGGCGAAGGCCAGTGAGTGGACCGACCGCACCATCGGACCATCGGATACATAATCCAACCCGGAGACCAGTTCCGAGATCTCCCGGCGGAGCCGTCCCGCAGCCTCTTTGGAGGCCGCGACAATCAACATGGAGGAAGGATCCCAGCCCTGACGGATGCGCTCGATGACGGTATCTATGACAACCGAGCTCACCCCGGATCCTGCGGTGCCGGTGACACGCCAGGTGCCGGTGCCGGCGTGGATGAGTGCCCTCGCCGGACCCGACCAGGTGCGGGGCTGAACATGTGGGGTCGCGCCTACCAGGCGGACATCAGGATCTGATGGGATGAAAGGTTGGTACTCGGACATACCTCAGAGTTTGTCAGATATATACGACACAAGCGCCGCTTCAGCCCTATCCAGGTTGGAAAGTATGTTCGGATCAGTGCTGTCGGACAACTCCTGGACATTGCGGCGATAGAGGAATGCCCGCAGGAGAAGCTGATCAATATCCGGCAGGTGCGAGAAACGGCGCAGGATCCCCTCATCGACAGCGCCGAGAAGCAGACCATCGATGATCACCAGAGCCGCCGTGAAACCATGCGGGCGGATCACCGGAACGAGATCGGTGACCACCGGTGGCTGCGAACCTGAATACAGGGTGGTGGCGAGCATATCCGCGTGCCCAACCTGATCGGGCTGATCAATCGGACGCAGGAGTTTAGCGATACGCCCCGACTGATCATCCCAGGCGCGGGCATCAGCACGGGTAAAGGGACTCAACGGTGAAAGTTCGGGCCTGGGGGCATCAATGAGTGCATCGGCCAGCCTCAGTGCCGCCACGACGGTCTCATCAACCCGGTGGCTGATGGTACCGGTGGAGTACACCGAAGCACGCCACCCCGCAACAACAAAACGCCCATCCGTGGACCGGATGGGGCGGACAACCCGCACACCCTCCGGACGGAGGCTTTCCCGGACCTTCGAAGACCATGATGCCATCTCCGGATTCATGGACCGGGAGAACACCGTATTCCCCACCCGGAAACCATAATCCCATGCCTCACCGAGTCGCTCGGCGGGACCTGCACCGACCTGGAAGGCATCGCGGATGTGATCAGGAAGCTGGTCAGACATGGTTCTCCTCAAGAATCAGACATTTACAGGCCCCGCGGATACGGCCAGGGATTGAAAACGCAGGTCGCGTTGTCATCGGGATAGACCTCACCCGGATTGATGTTGTATAACTCCGAGTTGTTCAGACTCAGTGTCTGTTGCATCATGATCGGCGCAAGTTCCCCCTCCGCGGCACAGTAATCATGTGCGGCATAACCAATACCATGGCCGACCTCATGATTGATCAGATACTGCCGGTAGGAACCGAGATCGCCCTCGAAGGGAACGGCACCACGGATCCACCGGGATTCATTGATGAGAACCCGATTGCCATCGGAGTAGAAACAACTGGTTTCCATCTCGATGTCATTGCCACATAGCTCATGGGTTGTCTCCAATGATGTGAGCTGGATGCGGAGATCCGGTTCACGACGATCATCATCGGCGATATGTTCAAAGGCATAGGCGGCATCCGCAATCCACCCCTTGGGATTGGTCAGCGTGGCGTCGACGGCGGCGACGAAACCATCATCCCCACCGTAGGCCGCTGTTTTGATACCATTTTCAATTTCAACGACATAGGTGAAGACCTGTTCACGCCCCTCCCCCACCCGGGGAAGCGGATTGCCCACCGTGCGGAATGTGCCCTCACCATTTTCGGTGAATGGTCCCCCCGGTGGTAATTCGGTGATGGGGATCATCATGGGCTCCGCGTCTGCTGGATCCGGGCCAGAAATGTGGGTGGCTGTCTGGGGGTGCGTCGATAAGCTCGACGTTGGTGGCCCAGCCTCCCGGGAGGCGCCACCGTTGGAGAAAACGTCAACGAGTACCCACACCGTGATCACTGCAAGAACCGGGATCGCATATGCACGCCACCCATAATCCCGAGCGAAATTTACCAGAAACGGTTCCTGTGCCACTGGATCCAGATACCCCGATTAAGCGCCGGCGAAGCCGACAGCACGCGGGGTGGAGGTTCCAACCTCAACATAGGAAATACGGCTGTTGCGGATCAGGAAGCGTCGACCCTTGTCATCGCTCATGTCGAGAACACCGGAGTCACCCGCCAGGGCATCGGCCACCTTCGCAGCCACCTCCTCCTGGCTCAAACTCGAGGAAATAACGAGTTCACGTGCGGAATCAGCGAAACCAATCTTGATATCCATGCTTCTCCTAAAAGAATCGTTTGTGTGGAATGACCCTATTGTAACCGTGCAACGATAGTATCTAAGTTGTGTCTTCTGAAAGCCCTCGCCCCACGTTCACAGAGCTCGGTGTCGCAGTTGAAATTACTGACGCCCTCGAAGCCCTCGGCATCAACCGTACATTCGCGATCCAGGAGTACACCCTTCCCATCGCGTTGGATGGCCATGACCTGATCGGCCAGGCACGCACCGGCATGGGTAAAACCTACGGTTTCGGTGTGCCCCTGCTCGATCGGGTGTTTGACTCCGCCGACGTCGAGGAGATCGATGGAACACCCCGTGCGCTTGTTATCGTACCGACACGTGAGCTTGCGGTGCAGGTTGGCGAAGATCTCAATCGCGCAGCCGTCAACCTGCCACTGAGAGTTTTCACCTTCTACGGTGGCACTCCCTATGAAGAGCAGATCGACGCACTGAAAACCGGCGTCGACGTTGTCGTGGGCACCCCCGGACGACTCCTCGATCTCTACCAGCGTGGTGCACTCCAGCTGGACAAGGTGGCCATCCTTGTTCTGGATGAAGCAGATGAGATGCTCGACCTCGGATTCCTCCCGGATATCGAGAAGATCATGAAGGCGCTGACACACAAACACCAGACCATGCTCTTCTCCGCCACAATGCCGGGCCCGATCCTGACACTGGCACGCAGCTTCCTGGACAAACCCGTCCATATCCGGGCTGAATCCGCAGATTCCTCCGCCACACACGCCTCCACCCGCCAGGTGGTCTTCCAGGCACACCGCATGGATAAGGAAGCAGTCACCGCACGCATCCTGCAGGCCAGGGGGCGTGGAAAAACCATCATTTTCGCCCGTACCAAGCGCACCGCCGCCCAGGTGGCAGAGGATCTCGCAGCACGTGGATTCACCGTCGGCTCCGTCCACGGCGATATGGGCCAACCCGCACGCGAACGATCCCTCAACGCCTTCCGCAGCGGCAAGATCGACATCCTGGTGGCAACAGATGTCGCCGCCCGTGGCATCGACATCGACGATGTCACCCACGTGATCAACTACCAGACCCCCGACGATCCCATGACCTACGTCCACCGGATCGGACGCACCGGACGCGCAGGCCACACCGGCACCGCGGTCACACTGGTCGGCTACGACGAAGCCCTGAAATGGACCGTGATCGACAATGAACTCGAACTCGGCCAGCCCAACCCACCCCAGTGGTTCTCCACCTCACCGGAACTCTACGAATCACTGGACATCCCCGAGGGCGCCAGTGACCGTGTCGGACCAGCACAGAAGGTACTCGGCGGCGGTGCAAACCTGCGCGCCCCCCGCCGCAGGAGATAACCTACATGTCTGACAAACCCCTCCACAGAACAAAGGCCGACTGGATAGCCACCGGCGTGATCAGTGCCGTGGCCATCGCCGCCGTGGGAACCGTCTGGATGACAGCCCCCATCCGTGGATCCGAGCTCACCACCGCCGATGAGCCCTATGTGGCGACTGAAGCGCTGACCACGGTGCCGTGGGAACTGGGTGAGGTATGGCGGGCACCAGACACCTCCCCCGGCAACCACAGGCCCTCCATCACCGCAGGCGTCATCGTCGGTGCCGAGAACAACAGCATCCGTGGATATACACCTGCAGGTGAGGTGCTGTGGAATTATGACCGCGATGTGGAACTGTGTTCCATCTCCACAGGCTTCGAGGCTGCTGTGGCCAGCTACCGCACCGGAGTCGGATGCGGTGATGTTGTCGCACTCACTGCGACGGAAGGCCAGTACAAGGCGACACGCAGTTCAATCGCAAGCGACATTGTGGCACCGATCAGCTCCAACGACCGGATCGGCATCATCGGAACCGAGCGCGTCGAACTGTGGCGCTCCGATATGGTGCGAACTGTCGAGTACGGCGAAGTTGAAGCCAAACAGGAAGCCGGCCAACAGCCATTCCCGCAGTGCACCATCACCTCAGCGATGACACGTAAAGAACTGCTCGCCATCACCGAAACCTGCCCCGATGGCAGTGCCTTCCTGCGATTCCAGGACACCACACCTGAGGACTCCCGGGAGCCTGAAGTGTCCGAGAACATCGAGATCGACGCGAACGAGGCACATCTGGTCGCCATCGGAGAAAACGGTGCGGCCGTCTACGTTGAGAATCCTGCGCCGAAGATCATCTCCTACACCGAATCCGGCATCGTGGTTGAGGAACAACTCGTCGAAGCGGTTGATTTCCCCGATGCCCCCCACCAGGCCACAACCGCAGATCTGCCACACCATATGTCATGGTTTGACGGCGAACGTCTCACGCTATTCACCCCGAACAGCCTCAACCGGGCACAGATCTTCGACGGTGCCCTCGGAACGGGTATCGCCATCGATGGACAGCTGCTCTACCCGGTGGCGGACGGCATCGCCGTGGCCAATTGGGACACCGGCGAAGTCATCCGCACCATTCCAGTCGACCGCGCCGGCTACAACGGCGAGGTGTCGCTGGGGGTTGCGGGAGAGGTGATCGTCGAGAAGCGTGGGGCCGAACTCGTCGGCCTCGCCTAATACTGGCTTTCCATCCAATGGAGTGAACGGGCGTTGAACAACATCGCCACACAGGCCGCTGCTGACAGCGCGACAATGGCGGCCCACAGGTAACGACCCTCGCTGAACATGTAATAGGCCACGGGGAACAAGATGATGTTCAGCATGACGATGGGACCTCTGCCCCATTTTCTGCCTCGCAACATATTGAGGGCCCCGGCGAAAACTGCGCCGAAGACAATGATGAAGAAACCTGCGGTTCCGTAGCCGACCCACGTATTGGCCTCTGCGGATTCATAAACAATGCTCGGGTCTTTCTGACCCGTCATTTCTCTGTAGATGAGGAACAGGGCGTATGCGAGGCCGGTACCTGACTGGATGAGGGCGATGATTCCGCCCCAACGAATGGTGGGCGGCATGATTGGAGAGGTCACGGGCATCGAGTCTAGCTGTTTACATGGATGTCACCCATCCGGGTTTCCCGATGTGGGGCTAGCTGAGAGTTCGTTAGGGCTGCTGAAGGCCCTCTTTAAAGTGAGCAAACGATTTCACGCACTGCGCCACATGACTTTAGTTTCCACGTAAAGCGAATACGGACTTGACACTGTGCTGATCTGCGGTTTTTCTGTCCATTTCAGAAACTCACAGGTAGGGGAAATATTCAGGGCCCATAGGTGACCCAAATAATGTGATCCGGCCCACGCAAACAGTGGCGGTCGCAGAATTTCACCGTTACCCGTGGTGACTTTACTCACAAAACAGGGTTTAGGTCTAGCCAACGTGCGGTGTACATGACATGATTTCTAAGTACCAAAGAGAACGCAGTGAAAACTGATTCTTAACTTCGGTGCAGCGCAACATGAACCCCAGGTAAACTTTCAGACGCACTTTGCGTCAATTTTCACATGCCCGGGGCTTTTCTTACCACCAGACGACCTTCCTAGGCCTTATGTGGCGCGCCCGAAAATATTAACTAACAGGCTTTATCGAAAAGGAGTTATCGAAAATGGATTGGCGCCATGAAGCAATTTGCCGCGAAGAGGACCCAGAGCTGTTCTTCCCGGTCGGCAACTCCGGCCCAGCACTCGCACAGATCGCATCCGCGAAGATGGTATGCAACCGCTGCCCGGTAACATCCCAGTGCCTCGCATGGGCACTTGAGACTGGCCAGGATGCCGGTGTCTGGGGTGGCATGAGCGAGGACGAGCGTCGTGCACTGAAGCGCCGTAAGAACCGTGGTCGCGGTCGCGCACGCATCGCAGTCTAAGAAGCACCACACGAACAGGGTAGACACTGTTCACCAGGGCCTTGGTACTTCTTGATCCTTTTCAAGGATTCAGGGAGCTTCCCCAAGGACGCTGTCTCAACACCAAAATTAATAATCAAAGACCATTCCCGGTGAAACTACTGACCTCGGCTTTGTTCCACTAACGGGCACCGACTAGAGTGTTGTAGGTTGATCAACATTCAGAAACAAGGAGGACCTCATGAGCAAGCGAGGACGTAAGCGCAAGGATCGTCGCAAGAAAGGCGCGAACCACGGTAAGCGCCCTAATTCCTAAATAGGGTAAACCGCCCAGAAGAGAATTTCTCTTCTGGGCGGTTTCTTTTTGCCACTCCCCCACCACACCGTGGAACCTATCGCAGACACCACTGCCCGGAGATGGGGTTCTCCCCTCATCTCCGGGCAGTGAATTTGTATCTCCACCAGCAGTGCAACCGGCGGGGCCCACAGCTGTGATATCAGTCTTGTCGGTATTCCACTCGGATTCTGTAGGAGATGCGTTGCCTCAGCTCTGTTGGTGCTGGTGGACAACAGCATTTACGCAGGAGAGACCGAAATTCAGTTTCGGCGGTGAGCAGCTGAGCACAGTTGGGACACTCAGCCGCGTGTGCACGAAGCCTGCTGCATTCCTCTGCCGTGAGTTGATCATCGAGCAGCTGATACATGGTCTCGTAGAACTCGGAGCAGCCGCAATTATCTTGTGGACAGCCGCATCCGCAATTGCTGTCTGTCATTTCTTTGCCTCCGAAGTTTTCTTCATGTCGGGATGGCCTAAACCGATCCCTTGCTCTTGCGCTACTTCCTTCAACATCCCGCGCAGCTGTTTTCTTCCACGATGAAGTCGGGACATGACTGTGCCGAGAGGAATGTCCATGATTTCTGCGATTTCCTTGTAGGCAAGGTCCTCCACATCGGCATAATAGACGACCATCCGGAACTCCGGGCTGAGTTCATTCATGGCATCGGCGATCTGCCCATCGGGAAGATTCTTCAACGCCTCAACCTCGGCGGACTCCAGGCCCGTCGACCTGTGTGAAAAAGTATCCACCAACTGGTAATCCGTGATTTCCTCAGTAGGTGTCTGCGCTGGTTGACGCTGCTTCTTCCGATACGTGTTGATATACGTATTCGTCATGATGCGATACAGCCAGGCTTTGAGGTTGGTCCCCGGCCGGAAGCTGGCAAACGCCTGGTACGCCTTGACATAGGTGTCCTGTACGAGGTCTTCGGCATCTGCGGGATTGCGGGTCATGCGAAGTGCACCACCATACAGCTGGTCAAGGAGGGGTAGAGCTTCCTCTTCGAAGCGGGCGGTCAACTCTTCATCGTCGACTGTGCCAGATCGGTTTTCAGCCATGGGGCCCCTTTCAAAACGCGTGTTGTCCATTCTACGTTGATGCATTTCCACGCCCGATGGGGGTGGCCTGAAAATCGTGTGAGCGTGGGTTGGGCGGCTCCTCCACCCCCGCGTGTCCGGTGCATGGTTTAGAACATACGTACAAGGTTTTCCACAAGAGGAGTTTCAATGTCCAGTATGTTCTATTACGGAGTAACCAATCCCAATGATGAGCTGAGTCGTGGCATCATCAGCAAGAACCTCAGCGACCTCCAATTCTGGCGCGACCAATCCCCTGATGATGCCGAGGATCTAGCCTCTGTGATCCTCAAGATTAATATACGCACGGGCATTCCAAGGAAATTTATCGCTGCATCCCTGTTCACTGTCCGCTTTCTACGCAGGCTCCCATCCTTTAGCGCCCTGGTTGAACGCCTCGGGCATCTGGACATGGCCAGACTCAACACGATCACCAGAATTATCAGCAAAATCCCATCACATTTCCTGACGCTTTTCGACGAGCACCTCACCGCCTACCTGACCCCCATAACGCAGGACCAGGTCCTGCCACAACCTGCTTCCATCGCAGCTACGCTACGACGACTGCGGACCAAGCTGTGTCCGGAACCCGAAAAGACAGCGGATCCTGAAAGAGGGAAGGTCACCTACAACCGCACAGAACAAAATGTGAGATTAGCCGCCTGGATTCCCGAAGATGAAGCCGTCATCATCCGTGATGCCATCACCAAACTCGTGGAAACACGGGGCATGACACCGGCAGAGGCATTCACGCACCTGATTACCGGCCAGGTCACCACCACTGTCACCTTGAATGTGTACGGCTCATCCGGCGGCCCTGAGTATCTCCAGGGCGGTATCTGGTTGACAGATGAGCAGGTGGAGTATTGGAAGTCCAAGGTGACAGCCCACTGCGACATGGATGGCATCGCCTGCCGGGAGGTCTCTTGTTACAGCCCTCCCCACGACATGAAAGCCTATGTTCGTGGGCGCGATAAGAAGTGCAGAGTTCCGGGGTGCAATGTCGATGCGGTTCATTGCCAGATTGACCACATCATCCCATATGACCAGGGAGGCCCCACCACACCGTGGAACCTCCAATGCCTCTGCATATTCCACCACAATATGAAAACCGATGGGCGCCTTGAGGCGGTTCCGCTGCCGGATGGCGATGTCCTCTTCGTTCTGGATGGTCTTCCGTTCAGATCAACGCCCGAGGGCCCCCTATCGAGATCCAACCGGACCTGGGGAACCAGGTTCGGCGACTATATGGACCGCAAAGTCGCCGCCTAGTCCAGCAGGCCTGCGTGATCATTACGGACATTACCCACGTCCGAGGAAACCTCCCGGATGCTGAGCTTCCCAACCCATTCACTCGACGTGGGGTGCAATAATTCCCGGGCTTCATCAGGGGTTCCTGTCAACCACGGGCCGATTTCCCCTGCGCTGAGAAAGCGTGGCAGACGATTATGCAACCAGCTGATCGGCTCCACCGAATCCGTGGTCACCATCGTCGTCGATAGCTGATTCAACCCCCTAGCCCACAGTCCAGCCGCCCACATGATCTCACTGCCTGAAGACACATAGAATGGCTTCTTCTCATGCCACTCGTAGTACCCGTCCATCGGGATCAAACAGCGCTGATGTTTGAAGGCATCACGGAAGGAAGGCTTCTCCGCAATAGTTTCAGCACGCGCATTGAACAACGGAGGCCCCGAATCATCTTTTTTCCAATGGGGAAGCAGACCCCAGCGTGCCGGCTCAAGTAACGCCTCCTCACCTATACGAACGATAGGAACAATCTGCGTGGGAGCAAGATTGTAACGAGGTCCCGGGGTGCCCTGAGGTGCCACAACCTGCCGCCCCACCACAGTGGTAGCAGCTTCGATCAGAAAGTCACCGGTGGTAAACAAAACAAATCTTCCGCACATGCCCTCTATTATGGACTGTGTGACCGAAATGCCTTCTTCTTTGCCCGTTTGGGATGCCCCGCATGCTAGCGGCCCCATAGTTTGGGACCAGATAATCCCTGGCTCCAAATCAATCACCAACCGCGCCCTAATTCTGGCTGCGCTCGCCTCGGGTCCGTCCACGATCCACGGAGTTCTCCGTAGTCGCGACACCGACCTCATGGCAGATGCACTCCGCAGCATGGG
>SMEN01000409.1_pt1 | contig 16419 bp, 15 predicted proteins | sample 2456271 | NCBI WGS metagenome assembly SMEN01 (sample SAMN10132593, study PRJNA489261) | soil metagenome | isolation source: day1 control-loamy sand soil ammended with raw manure from dairy cow... | place: USA | collected 2015-04-01 | reverse complement strand
AAAAACGCCCCTTACGACATGCGTAGAGGGGCGTATAAAAAGAGATAACGCGGAACAGAATCGCGCATCTACGGAAAAATACTGCAGCTAATCACGGACTTTGTCCGTGATTCAAAAACCAGCCCTCCGAAGAGGACCTCAACAAGTTTAGAACTTGTGGTTAAAGGCCACGTACAGCTGTGTGGCGCGCGCATCTGGCAGGAAGGTCAGGTTCTGTGCATAACCGCCGTACACGTACACCATGGTGCGTTTGGACAGGTCGTACTGATAACCCACCGAGTACACATGCTGGCGTTTGGTTTGCGCATTGGGGCCAGTAATGCTCTCTGGCAGAGAGCGTGGATCAGCCATGTTCCAGCCCAGCGAGAAGCGACCTCCAGCCAATGGGGTGGTCACACCAAAGGAGTAGGAGTTAATGCGCAGGCCCGGCACGGCGGCAAAGGATGGCAGCGGGTTGGTGACGTTGCTCAGGCCAAAGACTTGGGTGGCGAACAGACCATCGCGGGTTTGACCGATACCGGCAAACACTTTGACGACCTCGAAGTCATAGCTGGCGGCACCAGCCCAGGCGCTGACGCGGGTGGAGTCGGCGGCAGGACGCGAACCGCTGGCGGACTGTTTATTGATATGCAATTGGTCGTAAACCAAGGCTGCACTCAAGGGGCCGTTGTTGTAGCGCAGACCGGTGGTGACTGCACGGATATTGCTGTCCTTGGTATTGGTGCCGTCGGGGCGCTCGCTATCCCATTGCTGCTTGCCGTTGATATTGAAGGAATAGCCAATACCGAACTGGAAGCCGTTCAGCGTGGGGGATTGGTACTGGATCTGGTTGTCGTAGCGCACCGTGTTGGCTACGCTGAAGGTCGAACCAAAACCTACAATCCCGCCGCCGCCACCCAAGGGGTGAGCCATGCTGAAGTATTCGGTTGGCATATTGTTTTTCAGACCGAAATCGACCTGACCCCAATCGTCGCCTGCCAGTCCCAGGGTGGCCTGACGGCCAAACAGGCGGCCGCCCTGAATGGATTGGCCAGTGGGCACATCAAAGCCGCTTTCCAATACAAACTTGGCGTGTAAACCATTGCCCAGATCTTCCGAGCCACGAATCCCCCAACGGCTGCCAAAATGCACACCACTATTAGGGCCCAGACGGGATGTCTTGAACTCTGTCGCGTCGGTACGGTTGCGGCTGTAGCTGCTATTGCCTTTGTTCATGTCGTAGCCAACGCCAGTGTCCAAAATCCCGTACAGGGTAACGGACGCGTGGGCGGCCGAGCTGGCCATCAATAAAAACAGGGCAGTACTGACGGCGGTTTTATTTCTTGTTTTCAATTCCTCTTCTCCTTCGTGGTAGATAAAAAAAGCGTGCAGCAATCCCCCTACCGCCAGTGATGCGGCAAGAAACAGGCGCAACAAAACAGGCAGGGCTATAAAGCCTGCGTGGTGTGTGCCAGCGAAGGGGGTAAGGGGACGGGTGCCAGAGGCACCCGCAGCCGGGGTCTTAAATCAGTTCAAGATCGACCAGGGTTTGGCGTATCAGTTCTATCTCGCTGTCTTCGACCTCCAGAGTGGGGCGGCGTACGTAGGGATGCACGGGCACGCCACGCATCTTGAATGCAACTTTCAATACCGCGGGCGAGGAGCCATAGCGGCCAATCAGCTCGGGCGTGTACCAGTCTTGCAAAATTTGTATGTCTTTCTGGCCGCAGGCACGGGCGGCGGCGATGTCACCGCGCCAGATGTGATTGTAAAAATCCGGTTGATAGCGGCCCAACACGCCGCCGGCGCCAATCGTGCCATCCCCATCCACGGTTTGCAGCAAGGACAGGCCATGCTCATCCATGCGAAACCCGTAGACGCGCACTTTGTCTTTGAGTCGGAACAGAGTCTTGATGAATTGTTCGATGCTGGGGCTGGATTGCTTGATACCGACTACGCCATCAATGTCAGTCAGCTGTTCCAGCAGCTCGACAGAGAGATCGATGCCGGTGCCGGCAGGCCAGTTGTAAATCACGATAGGCAGGCTGATGTCCTTGGCGATTTGCTGATAAAAAGCCAGGATTTCCTTGTCATTGGGACGCACATACGGCGGCGGTGCAACGATCACTCCTTCGTAACCCAAGGCCTGCGCCTGCTGAGCGAGCGCGATGACCTCGGCCGGTGTGTAGCCCGTGCAGCCTGCCAGCAAAGGCAGCTTGCCACGCATGGCGTCGGCACTGGCGCGGAACAGATCGACTCGCTCTTGGTTGGACAGGCTGGTCCATTCGCTGGTGGTGCCGCCTACAAACAGGCCGTGCATGCCCTCGGCATGCAGCCATTCCAGCATGCTGTGCAATGCCGGTACATCCAGTTGTCGTGCTTCATCAAAAGGGGTGATGGTGGTTGGGATGTAGCCCTTCCAGTTCACCCTGTGTTTCTTACTCATGTGTGTCACTTGTATGGGTTAAAGAAAAGAGGGGCCTTATGGCAGACGAGCCGTTGCTTCGATCTCGACCAGCATGTCGGGCAAGGCCAGATTGGCGACGCCCAGCAAGGTGTTGGCTGCCGGTTCAGCCCCTTCATAGAATTCGTTGATCAGCGCGCAGATCGGGCCCAGCTCTTCGGGGGTATGGCCGACCAGGTAGGTGCGTAAACGCACGACATCGTGGGCGCTGGCTCCGGCCTCTTTCAGGACCGTTTTCAGGTTTTGCAAAGCTTGGCGGGTTTGTGCAATACGATCGCCCTTGCCCACCAGTTGCCCCTGGCCATCCCAGGCAATTTGTCCGGCCAGATGCACCGTGCGGCTGTTGTCTTGTATGACTGCGTGCGAAAAACCGAACTGGGTACTGTTGTAGAGCGATGCAGGATTAATGCAGTCGCGGCTTTTAGGTGTGTTCAGGGGCTGGCTGCGCTGGACCAGCTCAAAAATGTTGCCCCAAGGGTCGGTGAAGTACTGGAACTGGGCACCTGCGGTCGGGCCGGAATCAAAGGCAATGCGGTCCAGCACCGTGCAGCCATGCTGCTCAAGCTGTGCAACAGCCTGATCCAGATCAGCCACCAGAAAACCTAGATGGTGTGCACCTACATGGTTGGACTTCAGAGCCTGTTGGGTATCACTGGCAGGCTGTTCGTAGGCAAACAATTCGATATGAAAGCCATTGGGCAATACTAAAAAAGCCAGTTCCAACTTGGCATCAGGCACGTCCAGATGCGCATGAGTCCAGTCTTTGCCTAGGGCTGAACGAGGTAGATCCGCACTATTGATAGGCCCCAGACGGTAGAGCTGGCGGGCACCAAACAAGCGCTCGTAAAAGGCAATGGCCGCATCCAGGTCCGGCACTGTCCAGGCAGCGTGATCAATTTGTTCAATAGCCAGTGGCAAAACAGGCGATGTCATGAAGTCTCCGTTTATGCCCTTGCAGGGCCTGTACACAAGATTGTGCAATAATACTGCACATAATTTACAGGTCAATAATACTTTAGGCTTTTAGTTTTTTGTTGAAAAACCAGACTACGTATTTTCCCTAGTAAAATATTTGTTTATAAACAATGGTTTGTAATTGATGCTCGATGTCGTGATGTTTTGTAGAGGTATGAAATGCTTGTGCACACGTGTAAAGTCTGGAAGAATTCAGCACTGAAACTGCACGATTTGTGCAGTTTCGGAACATGCATTTGCACACCATTGGGCAGCCTCTCATACCCTATAATTCGTGAAGTTCGGCTACACATAACTACACGAACATAGGACTTCAGAATGATAGGCAAACGACTTCATGAGCTGCGCGTGGCCAAGGGTCTGTCCCTGCGAGAGTTGGGGCAGATGGTCAAGCTCTCGCCCACGCTGCTCAGTCAGGTAGAGCGCGGTGTTACCACACCGAGTTTGACGACCCTGCGCAAGCTCAGCGGGATCTTTGGGGAATCCATGTCTTCCTTGTTCATGGATTCCAGCAAGGGACCGTCGGTATGGATTAGCCGCCCTGGCGAGCGCATGTTGTTGCGTGGCCCGCGCGGTGGTGTCGTCTATGCCGTGGCAATGGCGAGATGGAAGTGTTTCGGGCTGTTTACGAAGTGGGTCAACAGTCTATGGACGATATGTCGCACCCGTCCCTGGAAAGCGTGTACGTAGTCCGGGGTGTCATTACTGCAGAGATTGATAAGGTAAGTTTTGACGTCAAAGCTGGTGAGAACATCAGCTTTGATGCACGCCAAACCCACCGTTACCTGAACCGGGGAACGGAGGAGGCTGAAATCATCATGTCGATTACCCCGCCTGTGCCCTAATCTGTCGTGATCTGGGGTGAAGGGTGTACCGCATTCCTACACTATGAACCCCAACCTAGATCCTCTTTCCCCTCTTTCCGCCTGTCCCCCCGGCACGCTTCCCGCCCGGACCGATGTCCTGGTCATTGGCGGTGGGCTGCTGGGCTGTGCCGCCGCGTATTACCTGAGCCTGGCGGGCGTGCCCGTCACGTTAATCGAACAAGGCGAACTGAGTCTGCAAGCATCTAGCCAGAATGCGGGTAGCCTGCATTTTCAGATGGAATACCGCATGATTGAAGCGGGATTGGAAGCCAGTGCACGCGCTCTGCAAGCCATGCCTTTGCATGTAGATGCGATTGCCCGTTGGCGCGCTCTGGAGGATCAATTGGGCGTGTCCGTGGGAGTACGCCAGAAAGGCGGCTTCATGCTGGCCGAAACAGCACAGCAAGCTCAGGTTCTGGAACAAAAAAGCCGCTTGGAAAACCAGGCTGGTTTGCAGGTTCAACTATTGGATCGCCACGCTTTACAAGGCAAAGCGCCCTATTTGTCGGACTCCGTTTTGATGGGGGCGTTTTGTGCTGACGAGGGCAAAGCCGACCCGCGCCGCGCCAGTTTGGCGCTGGCTGCCGCTGCCCGTGCCTTGGGCGCGCGCATTGTCAGCCAATGCCGTGTGGTGGACCTGAAGCGTGTGGGCTCAGAATGGCAGGCCGACGTGGCAGACGGTGCCCAATGCCGCAGCACCCAAGTACTGATTGCCGCTGGCGTCTGGTCCGGTCGTATCGCCCAAATGACTGGCGCTCAACTTCCTGTCAGCCCCATTGCATTGACCATGACGGCCACAGCGCGCACGGCTCCCTTCATGGATTATTTATTCCAGCATGTGGGGCGGCGACTGTCCTTGAAACAAACTGCCGAAGGCACCGTGCTGATTGGCGGAGGCTGGCCCTCCAAGCTGCACCACCGTTACGGCATTGCGGATCTGGAGCGTAAACCCAGCATTTGTCTGGATTCCCTCCAGCGCAGCGTGCAGACCGCCTGTAGCGTGGTTCCTCAATTAGCAAGGCTTCCTGTCCTGCGTGCCTGGACAGGCGTGACTGCGCTGATTGCGGACCAACTGCCTTTGTTGGGCCAGGTGCCTCATCGGCCAGGTTTGTTCATCGCGACCGGTGGTGCTGCTTTTACTTTGGGTTTGACCTACGCCCATCTGCTGGTGGAGCGTATGTTGGGTCAGCCGCCTAGTCTGGATATTTCTGCTTATGATCCCGACCGCTTTAGGAGTTTGACCTTTGCCTGACGCACAACGTTTATTGCACAAACGCCAGCGCTTCGAGCCTGCTGTGGTGACGATCAATGGCCATGAGACATCCTGCTATGTGGGTGAAACCGTGGCAACCGTCCTGCTGGCAGCGGGAGTGGGTGCATTTCGCCGTACCGCCAGCGGTGCGCCGCGCCGCCCGGTCTGCAATATGGGTGTGTGCTTTGACTGCATCGTGACCATTGACGGGATGCAGGGACTACGCAGTTGCATGACGCCGGTGCGTACCGGTATGCAGATCGAGGTGGCTGACGATGTCTGAAGTCTTGGATTTGTTGATAGTCGGGGCAGGCCCGGCAGGATTGTCTGCCGCCCGTATCGCCAGTACACAGGGTTTAACGGTGGCGGTGGTGGATGAGCAAGCGCGCTTTGGTGGGCAGGTCTTCCGGCAGGCCCCCGAGGAGTTCGCGGCTGCTGATCCTGACTCGATGCACACCTACCCTTTTTCGCACAGCTTGTTTGAATGGGCACGTGGTTCTACAGCAGTGCAATGGCACTTCAGCACCTTGGTCTGGGGGATTTTTGATGACCAGCAGGATGAGCATCTGCACCAGGTCGGAATTGCGGGACCCAATGGGGCAAGTGTCTTGAAAGTACGCCGGGTGTTGATTGCTACGGGTGCGTATGACTTGCCCGTGGCCTTTTCCGGCTGGACCTTGCCGGGCGTGCTCAGTGCTGGTGGGGTACAAACCATGATCAAAAGCCAAAGCCTGATGCCGGGGCAGCGCTTCTTGCTGGTCGGCGGTCATCCCTTGCTGCTTTTGGTCGCTGAACTGTTGCTGGACGCGGGTGCACAGATTGTAGAAGTGGCGATTGCCCGCAGTCTGCCTAGCCTAAAAGAAATGCTGCGGGCCACGCAGGCATTGCCTGGGCAGTCCAGGCTCGTTAAACAACTGATTGCCATCCTGTGGAAACTACGCCGTCAGGGTGTGCCTTTGCGCTTTGGTACAGGGATTGAGCGTGTACAGGGAGAAGAGTCGGTACAGACGGCCATACTGTGCAAGCTGGACCACAATTGGCAGGCCATTGGCGATACACAGCGTCGTGTAGAAGTGGATACGGTGGTGGTGGGTTATGGGCTGCTGGCCAGCACAGAGTTAGCCCGGCAGGCTGGGTGCGCCGTGCATTGGGACAGTGCAGCGGGTGGCTGGTTGGTAGAGCACGATGACAGGCTGCGCAGCTCTCGGCCCGGTGTCCTGGTGGCTGGGGAGCAGACGGGTATTGCGGGAGCCTTCAATGCTCATTTGCAAGGTGAACTGGCCGCTTGGCAGTGCGTGCTTGAACTGACTTCGCAGACCTGCGAGCCTATCGAGCAAACCCTATTGGCGTTGATGGCACGTTTACAGCGCAACCGCCGGTTTACGGATACCGTCATCGCACTCTCTGCTCCCAAACTGGGGGCGCTGGCCCAGCGCATAAGCCCGGATACCGTGGTGTGTCGCTGCGAAGAAGTGACCGCGCAGGAAGTGACTCAGTTTTTGGACGCACACCCCTACGTGACGGATATCAACAGTATCAAACTGGCCTGCCGTACCGGTATGGGCATGTGTCAGGGACGCTACTGTCAGCACACGGTGGCGCAGATGCTGGCCAGCCGTTTGGGGCGCAAGATTGATCAGGTGGGGATCTATAAGGCTCAGGCACCGGTCAAGCCGGTGCCGCTGATAGCTTTGGCGAATATGGGGCCAGTTAAGGGATGAGGCAGGTCAGAATGGCCGCTTAGATACCGCGGTGATTCAAAGACAAAGGGGGCGGTGCCAGGCGCGAACGTGTGTTTTCCTCCTTAACGATCCCAGTCGTAGCCTAGTGGCTCGTTCGCTTGAAAACGCTGCACACTATCTTTGTGATAGCGGGTGTTCATGGATACAGCCTGCGACAAGGACTCCAGATTGGACATCGCTCCATAATTCATGTCGAAGCTCAGGCTGAGCAAACGTTTGCTTAAGGCTAGAGCGTCGGGTGGACCCTCCCGTAGACGCTGTGCGAATGCCAGGGTTGCGCCGGGCAACTGTTCGACTGGATGGATGGCATGGACCAGCCCCAAGCGTTTGGCATGGGTTGCCGTTATGCTGCGGCCTGTTAGCAGCAGGTCGCGCGCCACGGACAGGCCGACCATGCGTGGCAGCAGATAGTGCGCCCCAAAATCCGCGACGACGCCCATGCGCGGGAAGGACATGCGAAAGCGGCTGCGTGGGCTGCACAAGATGAAATCAGCATGTAGAGCCAGGCTGAACCCAGCTCCGGCAGCCGCTCCATCGACAGAAGCAATCACCAGTGCATCCAGCTCCAGCAATTGGCGCAGCCAGGATGAACTGCTATCCAGGCGTTGACGTGTGGCCATGGGGGTGCTGGCTTGCGGATCAGCGTGCCGTTGAGCCATCTCATGAATGTTGCCACCCGAGCAAAATGCGCCTTCGGAGCCTTGCAGGATCAGGACACGTATACCCCGGTTGGTCCGTACGAGGTCCAGCATCTGTGCATAGTCCTCGCGCAAGGTCTCGGACATGGCATTGCGCGAGGCAGGATGGCAGTGGGTGAAGATGGCAATGTCATCTTCAATCTGCAGGCAGGAGGCCTTAAGGCGGACAGGCATCAGGACGCCTGACCACGGGTCTGGGCCAGGTTCTGCAAGCGAGCCCAGGCTGTGTCCATACCTTCAACCAGACCCTGCATTTGCTCGGCAATGGTGGTCAGTTCCTGAATACCAAAAATGCTTTGGCCCGCCGCTTCATAGATCAGCTCCTGATTGTTGTGTTGATGAATGGAGGCAAACACATCGCCAGTCAGAACCTGTTGCAGCGGCATGTTCAACGGCGCAGGGGCATCGGAGGCGGCCCAGGCATCAATCCAGTCGCTGCGTATGACCCGACAGGGTTTGCCGCTGTGGGCGCGCGAGATAACGGTGTCCTCGCTGGCCCCGCCGATCAGGCGTTGCAGAAGGGCCGGTGGCGTATGGTTTTCTTTGGCGGCCATCCATAACGTCCCCAACCAGCCACCCTGCGCTCCCATTCCTATGCAGCCCATTATTTGTTGGCCGGTAGCGATTCCGCCAGCGGCCAGTACAGGTTTGTTACCTGCCACCGCAATGATTTGCGGCAGCAAGGCCATGGTCCCTATGGGCCCCGTGTGCCCTCCTGCGTCATAGCCTTGTGCAACCAGAACATCCACGCCCATTGCCAGGGCTTTTTCAGCATGGCGCACGGAGCCTACTAGCGAGATGGTCAGCTTCTTGCGCTCGCGTGCGGCCTGAATCAGTTCCGGCCGTATGCCGATGGCTGTGGCAACCGCGCAGGCCTTGGAGTCCAATACTGCACGAATCTGTGCCTCGAAAAAGGCTTCGGAGCGCACATGGGAGGTGAAAAAGCTGGGTTGTGTCGGTGCTGGTATCTTGAAGCGTTGTCGTAGCGTATTCACAAACTCAAGATGTTCGTCTGGCAAGCTGGCACGCATGCTCTCGGGATCCGCCTGGGCGGGAACCTTGCTGGGCAGCATCAGGTCGATCCCATAGGGCAGCCCTGCCAACTGCTGTTCAACGTTGGCGACGATGGCCGGAATTTCTTCCGGTGCATCGCGCCCCAAGCCCAGAATGGGGAAGCCCCCTGCTCGCGCAATCGCCACGACGACATCAGGTTCATGAGAGAAGCCGAAGATGGGGTGCGCAATATTCAGGGTGTCGCACAAAGCAGTACGTAGCACGCTCATATCAGTGGTTCTCGATATGGGCTTGTTGGATGACCTGCGCCCATTTGCTTTGTTCCGCAGCGACAAAATCGTCGAATTCCTTGGGTGATTGCAAGTTCAGCTCCATACCCAGCAGGCTGAGTTTTTCTTGTACATCAGGCATGGCGACGATCGCCTGCATATCGCTGTAGAGCTGGCTCACAATTTCGTCAGGTGTGGCCTTGGGGGCTACCAGACCAAACCAGGTGCCTACGGAGTAATGGGGCAGATTGGCGGATTCAGCCACGGTAGGAAGGTTTGGCAATGCTTGGGATCGTTCGCTGGTTGTGACGGCCAGGGCTCGCAGCTTTCCTGCTTTGACGTGTTGCATGGCCAGGGCTGCCGTTAACGGCATCAAGTCCACGCGCCCGCCCAGCAAATCGTTCAATGCATCGCTTTGTCCCTTGTAGGGGATGTGTGTCAGCGGAATTTGCGCCTCTTGGGCCAGCAGTTCACCAGACAGATGATTGGAGGTTCCAATGCCGGCGGTCGAATAGGTCAGCGGCGGGTCTTTCTTTTTGGCCAGCTCGATTAACTGCTCCATGCTTTCAACGGGCACGCTGGGGTGTACCACGATCACATTGGGCACGATGCCAAAGCCGGCAATGGCGCGGAAGCTGTCCACCGGGTCCCAGGTGACACGGGTTTGCAGGCTGGTGGTGACGGCATGGCTGGGGCTGACCAGCAGCAAGGTATAGCCATCGGCGGGGGCACGGGCGGCGTAGTCGGTTCCGATGGCGCCTCCTGCACCTGTGCGGTTTTCAACAATGACGGCTTGCCCGTGTTGCTTGGTCAGCTTTTCACCCATCAGGCGGGCAACCGAGTCCACAATCCCACCGGCAGAAAAAGGAACAACGATCTTGATAGGCTTGTCGGGATAGGCGGCTTGGGTGGCCGCCAGCGGTGCAGCAGTCAGCAGGCAGGCAAGGGGCAGGTGTAGGAATCGCATGGTGTCTCCGGATTATTATGGTGTGGGTCTGGCGCGGTTCTTAAGCCCGTGCCAGGGTCTGCTTGGCGATGTTGGCGATATGAATCTGGCTAGTGCCTTCGTAAAGGCGGAAAACGCGTACATCCCGGTAAAAACGTTCAGCCACGTTGTCTGCGATATAGCCGCTGCCACCGAAAAGTTGCACGGCGCGGTCAGCCACCCGGCCACACATTTCCGAGGCGAACAACTTGCACATGGATGCTTCCAGGGTGACGTCTTGTCCGGCATCGCGTTTACGGGCGGTTTCCAGCACCAGAGCCCGTGCGGCGTAGGCCTCGGTATTGCTTTCGGCGATCATTTGTTGCACCAGTTGGAACTGGTCGATTGCTTGTCCAAACTGGTGCCGTGTCTTTGCATGGCGCACCATCTCGTCCACCAACCGCAGCGCGGGTCCCACGCACAGACCGGCCAGGTTGATGCGCTGCTTGTTCAGCGCCTTCATGGCAGTACGAAAACCGTGTCCTTCCAAGCCACCGACGATGGCGCTTTTATGTACGCGAACGCGGTCCAGCAAAACCTCGCCGACTGGCGAGCCGTGTTGTCCCATCTTGGAGTACGCCGGGGGCGTTTCCAGCCCGGGCGTACCGCGCTCAATCAGAAAGGCTGAAATACCGCGTGATCCAGTGGATTGAGGATCGGTGCGAGCAAAAACGGTGAACAGGTCTGCAAGCGGAGCATTGGTGATGTAGCACTTTTTTCCTGTGATTTCGAAGAAATCCCCGTCACGTACGGCAAGCGTTTGTTGTGCGGTGGCGTCCGAGCCAGCATTGGGTTCGGTCAGTGCAAAGCAGCCTGTCACCTCGCCTGAAGCCAGCCGGGGTAAATAGCGATTTTTTTGCTCCGGGGTGCCATCCACCACCAGGGATTCGGACGCAATGCCGGTGTTGCCGCCAAAGCGCGCACGAAATGCCGCGGAGACCTGCGACACCTCGATATTGACCAGTGCCAGCTCTTCGGTGGTCAGACCTGCGCCGCCATATTCTTTGGGAATACTGTGACCAAACAGACCCAGTTCTCGCATCCCCTGCACCACGTGTTCCGGGATTTGGTCGTCCTGGTCTACCTGTGCTTCCAAAGGCAGACATTCGGCGTGGAGGAACTCGCGTACTTCAGATAGCAGGGTGTCGAGTCGGGCGGCGTCGCGAATCATGGATTTCTCCGAAAGAGGATTGGGGTCAGTGCAGGCCTTGGGCCAGCTCCAGTTGCAGTACAGCCGACTTCAGTTGCGGCAGCACATCTTGTGTCAGATAGCCCTTACGAGCCTGGTGCGCGGCGATGGTGCAGTTCATGGCCAGCGGGGACTCCCCCGGCGTGCGATTGGCAGGCAGTGCAATGGCATGGATATCCACATGCCAGTCGCCCTTGGACAGGCAATAGCCTTCGCTCATATAGCGCTGGGCATCGGCTTCCCAGAGTGCTTGATGGGTAGCGAACGCGTGCGGGTCCTGGATACGCAGGTAATTCAAAATTGCGGTGCGTTCAGCCAGCGGGTGCGCCAGTATCAGGGCGCGACCGATGGCACTGGGAAGCAAGGGGCGCGAGGTGCCAATATCGGGCAAATGATGGTTGGCGGCGTCGGCACGAACCGAGTCGATGTAGATCACATTGCCTCTGTCCCGAATGCCCAGATTGACGGTGCAACCCGTATTGCGCGCCAGTGCTTCCATGATGGGCTTAGCCGATTGACGTATCTGCATGCTGGCCAGCAACGGGTGTCCCAAGGAGAGCACGCCTGGCCCTAAACGGTACTTTTGGCGTTGTGGGTCGCGGTCTAGGTAGCCGAGCAAGGTCAGGGTATAGGTCAGACGGGAAATGGTGGGTTTGGGCAGACCAGTGCGTTCGGCAATCTCTCGATTACCCAGCCAGGGGGTGTGAACGGTGAAGCAACGCAATACCTCCATGCCGCGCGCCAGATTCATCGCGAACTGGCGGTCGGAAGAGAGGTCATGTGGGTTGACCAGACCGGGCAAAGTAATGGTGTTCACGTGGCAGATTCTCCGAGCAGGTGGACTTATGATTCGTTCTTCAAAAGAAGGAGTCAACGATTTGAACAGGCTGTTTCGCTGTGCGAAATCCTATATTGCCTGAGTGAATGGACTGGGTCATAAATGGTGCTCCTCATCATTTTTTGTTCCAAAAACCTATGAACCAGAACGCCTCCCAGACCGGCTCTCTTGCCGGGGTGCGCATCCTTGATATGGCCACCGTTCTTGCGGCTCCCAGCGGGGCCACACTGTGTGCGGATCACGGGGCATATGTGGTCAAGCTGGAGTTGCCCGATGGTAGTGATGCCTTGCGTCACATGCAGCCCGTCAAAGACGGTCAGCCCCTGTGGTGGAAGGTGGCCAATCGTGGGAAAAAAGGTATTACGCTGGACGTTCGCAAGCCTCGTGGCCGGGAAGTTTTTCTGGACTTAATTGCCGGCTTTGATGTGCTCGTGGAGAACTTTCGCAGCGGCAGCCTGGATCGCTGGGGGCTGGATATCGAGACCTTGCACCGCATCAATCCGCGCCTGATCGTGGTGCGGCTGACGGGATTCGGGCAGACCGGCCCCTATCGCAAACGAGCTGGTTTTGCCCGGGTATTCGAGGCGATGAGCGGCTTTACCAATTTGACCGGCATGCCCGGTGGCCCGCCTTTGCATGCCAACTTTCCGTTTGGGGATTCGATCGCCGGGGTGTTTTGTGCTTTTGCGATTGCCGCGGAGATTGCCCGCTTGAGGGCGGACCCGGAAGCGCACGGTGTAGAGGTGGATCTGGCGGCGACAGAAGCCCTGTTTCGTCTGTTTGATCCGCTGGCCGTCGAGAATGAACAGCTGGGACAGGTTCGTCATGCTGTGGGTAATCGCACGACTTATACCGCACCGTCCAATATGTACTGCACCCAGGACGGGGTGTACTTCACGCTGGTAGCCTCATCCCAGGCGATTTATCAGCGGCTGTGTCTGGCACTTTCTCATCCGGAATGGATAGATGATCCGCGTTTTGACACTTTGCCCAATCGTGTCAAACATATGCAGGCCTTGGATAGCGGATTGGAGGATTGTTTTGCGGCGATGTCATTTGAGCAAACCAGCGCCTTGCTGGATCAATTCGAGGTGCCTTTCAGTAAGGTCTACGACATTGAAGACATCAAGGCAGACCCGCATTTTCAGGACCGCCAAATTATTATTCGTTTGCAGGATCAGGAGTATGGCAGTTTGCCTGCACCCTGCATTGTGCCGCGAGTCGTAGGCCGTTCTATGTCGGCCCCGCGTTCTGGCCCGTCCGTGGGCGAACATAATGCCGAGGTTTATGCCACGCTGGGTATGGATGCCGCCATGCTCGATGAGCTGCGTGTGCTAGGCGTTATTTAACAGGGGTAGGCGATGACGATACACACAAGTGATCCTTTTCAGGCGTTGGTCACGCGCCGTGACAACGATACGGTTAGCAGTGTCATAGAGCAACGGTCCCCGGCTCGTCTGACCCTGGGCGAGGTTCGGATAAGAACCTGCTATGCGGGGGTGAATTACAAGGATTGCCTGGCCATACAGGGGCTGGCCAGAATTATCCGGGAGTTCCCCAGGGTGGGCGGCATAGAGGCAGTGGGGCAGATTATCGAGTCGGCCAGTCCTGCTTTTTCCGTGGGTGATCAAGTTATGGCACATGGCTTTGACCTGGGTATTTCTCAGGATGGTGGCTTTGCCCAGCAACTGCAGGTTGCGGGGGAGTATGTGCAGAAATTACCTTCGGGGCTGACACTGCGCGAGGCTGCCATATTGGGTGTGCCCGGCTTTACGGTTGGTTTGGCGCTGGACAGGTTCGAGGCCAATGGTTTGACGCGGCAGTCCGGTCCCATCGCGGTGTCGGGTGCCAATGGTGCGGTAGGCATGTTGGCCATCGCCATTTTGGCGCGGGCCGGGTACGAGGTTGTGGCATTGACTCGGCGTACCGAGCTGGCCCCTGCCCTGCGGAAACTGGGGGCCAGTGATGTTTTGGATACGGCAGTCACCCAATCAAACCGTCCCTTGGAGACTGCCCGTTTTGCAGCGGCTATCGATAATGTAGGCGGCCCGGTGCTGTCCTGGTTGCTCCGGTCCATGAGTGATTCGGGCCAGGTGGCCTCGGTGGGCAATGCCGCAGGCAATACCTTTGAAGGCAGCGTCTTACCCTTCTTTGTGCGGCGCGTGCAGATCTTTGGTGTATTGGCCAATGCTCCCTGGGACCAGCGCTATCGCGTCTGGAATCGCTTGGCGACTGAATGGCGTCTTGATTTCTCCCAACTGGAGCCGTATGTGCATTGGGTTGAATTGGCGAAGGTTCCTGATTTGGTGCAGCGTCAGCTAAAGGGTGCGGCACATGGCCGTAGTTTGGTGGCTTACGGAGTGTCTGTATGAATCAGGTGCTGGCGGGGGTACGGGTTGTAGAGATGGACGCTGTTGGGCCCGTGCCGTGGGCGGGGATGATCCTGGCGGACCTAGGGGCCACCGTGACCCGCATGGCCAGACCGGAGCCGGCTGATATGGGAATCACACGTGATCCCCGTTTTGAAGTCACCACACGGGGCAAACAGCAGGAGACCGTGGATTTGAAGTCTGATGCCGGCCGTGCACGGGTGCTGGAATTGGTTATGCAGGCCGATGTATTGATAGAAGGAATGCGCCCTGGTGTGATGGAACGTCTTGGCCTGGGGCCGCAGGAATGCTGGCAGAGTAACCCTGTACTTGTGTATGGCCGCGTTACGGGTTGGGGGCAGTCTGGCCCATTGGCGCACACCGTCGGGCATGACATCAATTACCTGGCGCTGAGCGGTGTGTTGCATGCCATTGGCTCGGCAGATGCTGCACCAGCCGTGCCGCTGAACTTGATTGGGGACTTTGGTGCTGGCGGCATGCTGTTGTTAGTAGGGGTTCTGGCCGCCTTGATGCAGGCGCGTACTAGTGGCCAAGGCCAGATTGTGGATGCGGCCATGGTGGACGGTGCTTTGTTGATGTTGGCTCCTATTCTGGGGCGTTGGCAGGCAGGACAATGGCAGGATCAGCGCGCCAGCAATTTGCTGGATGGTGGAGCACCCTTTTATTCAACCTACCAGACGGCTGATCATAAAGCGGTGGCTGTGGGCGCCATTGAGCCACGTTTTTACAAGGCCTTGCTCGATGGCCTTGGCCTGAATCAAGTTAGTTTGCCAACGCAACATGATCAACATTCCTGGCCGGCGATGAAGGCTCGGTTTGCCGAGGTTTTCAAGCAGCACCCACGGGCCTATTGGGAGCGTGTCTTTGCTGGGACTGAGGCATGCGTGACGCCGGTGCTTTCTTTGGGAGAAGCGGTGGTACATCCTCATTTCGCAGAGCGAGGCAGTGTCATGCATCAGGACGGCGTGCTGCAACCGGCTGCGGCACCGCGGTTTTCTATTTGATCGCGTAGAGCCAGTTGCAGTAATAAAAAACAGCCCCTTTCATGGGGCTGTTTTTATGGGTTTGCACTGCGTTCAGTCCGACTGCTCCAGGATTTCCTGTAATCGGCTCAGTAATTTGTCGCTGGCATTATTCATGTGCCGCTCGCAGATAGCGATCGCGCCTGCCTCGTCGCCGGAGGCGATGGCAGCAGCCAGTTCTTCGTGCTCGTCCCAGATGGACATACGCTGTTCGGCCGATTGCAGTACTGCGCCCATCACGCGCCGCAGGTGAACCCAGTGCACCTGGGCGCTTTCGGCAATCATGGGATTGCCGGAGGCTTCGTAAATTGCTTTGTGAAAGGCTTCATCGGCCTCGATCATGGCGCGTACATCATGTCCGCGTGCCACTTTACGGCCCAGGCGGATCAGGTCGGGGTCCAGAGTGGCACTTTGTTGGGCCGCCAGCTTGGTTGCCAAGGCCTCCAAGGCACCGCGTACTTGGTAAAGATGACCGATATGTTCCAGATCCAAAGGGGCCACCATAACGCCCCGCCCTTCGGCATCTTGCAGCAAACCATCTTTCTTTAGCAGTTGAATGGCTTGTAGTACGGGCGAGCGTGACACTTTGAGCTGTTCAGCGATGTCTTCCTGCGTAATCCGTGAACCGGGGGCCAGGGAACCGTCGCTGATGGCATCGAGCAGGATGCGATAGACCTCGTCAACATAGTGGGGACGGGCCTGCAACTTACCGGAAAGCTTGGCATGCATGAGGTCT
>SMEN01000260.1_pt1 | contig 16500 bp, 13 predicted proteins | sample 2456271 | NCBI WGS metagenome assembly SMEN01 (sample SAMN10132593, study PRJNA489261) | soil metagenome | isolation source: day1 control-loamy sand soil ammended with raw manure from dairy cow... | place: USA | collected 2015-04-01 | reverse complement strand
TAGAAAATAATTATTTATCTAGTGTTGTTGTTGCTTTATGATCAAATGTTGCGCCGTAGTTAGACAACAGTCCGCCTACATCACCATTCTGAGTAACAATTACTGAGTTACCAATTACTGGCAAGCCTTTTAGAGCTGGTAAACCACCAGAGTGACCTACTAATGCTAACTCACGAGCACCTGGAACCATGCCTGCTTGAGCAGTAAAGTCAACGTTAATCCAACCTTGAGTAAAGGCAGAATCTAGAGCTAAGTTATGCTTAACAAACGCACCGCCTAACACTTCGCTACCTGAGATACTGAACACGTTGGTCTCATGGCAAAGAGAAATTGTGTTATCAATTTCTGGCTGTGGTGAGAACTGTGACTCTTCAAGCTGCAAGCTGTTCTCTTCGTTGTCATAGTAATCAACAGCAATTTGCTCACAAGCTTGAGCTGTAGCCGGGCTCCATGACTGCGTAAATGGTGCACGCACAGGTCCGTTTACATATTCACGCTTAGTTGGGAAAGTGATAACCATATCAGTTTGTGCATTCAAACCTGCACCAACAATGTAGTCATTCTGGATTGACTCTTTCATCAAAACAGCACTTACCGCATCAGAAGTACCAGCTGTAACTGTAGCAGTAGTACCATCTTTAAACGCAACATTGTTATCACCAGATTTCAAGCTTGGCAAAACGCTTCCTGGCTTATTGTGCAAGTCACCTAAACTAGCAAACGCATCAATTGCAACTGCATCGTAGCTAGACTGCCAACCGGCATCTACGTTAACTACAGCAGCAGTACCGTACAATCCACCTTCAGGGGCATACATACCAGCACTTGAGTTAGTTATCCATACACCACCTGTCAGCCAAGCAGCTCGCACTGCATCACAGTTACCTGGAACTGCGTTAGCGCCTTTACTGTGAATAATCGCTTGGCCAGCAGTTACACCTGGAGTCAATACGAATGCTGGATCGATCTCACCCATTTCGATAATTTCTAAGTGACCAACACGGGCACGATCTGTACCGTGGAACTTAGCATCAGTAGTGTCTTTCGCTAAACCTGAACCGTATGCGAAGTTAACAAAATTCTGACCAGCTGCTGGGATTTTACCAGCGGTGCAAGAATTGTCCTGAGTTACTAATTTAGCACCAGTGTCAGTTGCTACAACTGCACCGCTCCAAACATCATAAGGGGAAAGATATAAGTTAAAGTCAAGCACTTCAGCTGAGTTCATACCCTCAACAAAACGCACTTTAACTGCTTTAATCTGATCAGTAGTGTTTGTAACCGAAACAGCTGTAACGTTGCCATTCTCAGCAGTATAAACTGGGTACAACAAAACTTGGCCTTGGCCATCTTGGTTTACGTTTACTGCAAAAGCAGAAGCTGAAGCACCAATAGCAGTAGCTAAGGCGATTGCTTGTGTTAGTGATTTTTTCATCACGATATATTCCTTTTGGGCTCTAAAGTTACGTGTTGTTTAGGTGTTACCTTTAAACAGTAGCAGATCTTAATCAGCTTAATTCTGTTTTGCAAGCGCTACCACCATCAATTTTTTATAAAACAGCAGGCCGAAGTCAATATTTATCGTTATTAACCGCAACTTGCATACAGCGTCACACTTTGTGATAACTGTTTGCGCTACTTGTGCCAAGCATGCGCACTCTATAAGCAGGAACTTTCAGTACCGATCAAAATTGAGGCTTGGCCAGCCAATTGGACTGACCAAGCTCCAACCCAACACGATACAGAGCTTTTTTGCCGCTACTGCCTTAGAGCGTCGATGATTATAGTTCATTCACAGCGAATAGCAAGCCGAGTACATAATGTCTTCTCATCTCACTTAAAACTTAGAGCAGTCGCTAAGCACCTGGGATGCCGTTCGATACCCATGCTGAAACAATTACTCATCCAACGGCGCTCGCGTGATTAAGCGCTTAAATGCACGCTGCCAAGTATATGGAATACGTCGTACCAAGGGTGCTAACACTTTCGAACTTCGAGCTTTTTTGAGCATTCTTAAGATGTAGTACCGCCAACTTGGCTCAGCGGTTTGCGCGAGCTTTAAAGATTGAATTATTTCATTTTGCATTTTACCCAGAGAAACGGACTCTCGCGGCAGACTCGGCTGCGCGCAACACAAATAACGACTCAATGATTGATCGGTTGCAACATCAACTCTCGACACGACATGCTCACGCTCTAAAAAGTCATAATAAAAAGCAGCCGGAGCTCGCCAATGCCAAAAACCATAACCCTCTGGAGGCAGAGCCTGCAAATGCAGCTGACGAATATCGTGCATAATATCAAGCCACTCTTGCGCACTGGCATTATGTGGCAACAACCAACTTAGCGGACGCCCATCGAGACGCTCTGGAAATACGCCGACATGGCTAGCCAATACAGGAAGGCCGACACGCAAGCCAACGCTCAAGGTATAACTCCATGTTTCCGGGCATTGTGCTGGCAACCATAATAAATGCGGATTTATTTCATCAACCAAGCGCGCAACTTGAGCATCTTCATAAGCACCGCGACGTCGTACATTAAGCGGTAGCGGCAAGTGACAACTGCCCAATAGAATAAATTCAAATTCCGCAGCCTGCCTTGAAGCGCGTTCTGCAACTTGCGCTAAAACATGCGCACCTTTTTCTGCTCCTAACATTCCAAGGCACAAAATCCGCAATGGCTCTGCATCTTTTAAATCACGCCGACTCGGCTGAGGGTAGGCTCGAGCCCACTCTGCCTCAGGATGCGCTCTATGTATAACAGGCATCTCTTTTGTCAATTCCGGCAAGCACTGCCGCAAACGCTCAATCATCATGTCGCTGGGCACTATCACTCGGCTAGCCTTCAGCGCAAGCAGTTGCAGCATCTCAGCCACAACCCGCTGCCCTCTTGGCAAGGCTGACAAACCTTGTTTAAACCACGCAGGGTTAAACTGCCCTTTAGCATCAACAAGACTAGGATGCCCTGTAAAAATGCTGTGATCGTGCAAGGTCAGATCAAGAGGAAGCTTCAACTCAAGTAACTGCTTACAAAAACTTATATTGTAGCCCTGCACATGATGTACGTGAATGCGCGACAGACAAAGAGCTCGAAGAAAGGCCCAAAAACCAACCTCATCACACGGCAATTTAAACGCTAAGCGCACATATTGTTCTGCAGGCATTGCATCTTCATGTTGCGTAATATTTTGCGCAAAGCTTGGGCAGGCTAGGCCATCACGCACAGCATCTAAACAGGGTAAAGTTAAGCAAAACAGATTCTTATACAGCATGGGCCGCAGCACAATTACATGCGCTCGACCAGCCAAAACTGTAATAAGCTCTTGCACGTGACGCTCAACGCCGCCGCCCATCCCATGACTGACCATTAAAATTCGCGGCAAAGGCGACGAAACTAAAGCTTCTAAGCGCTGAACTACAGATGGGTAGTCATCATTTAACATGCGTCACCTTACTGAGCACTCCAGCGACCAACAAAGCGACGCGGCGCGTAACCAAAATCAGCGCAAGCTCGATCATTATTAGCAACTTGGTCTTCTTTCGCACGCTCTAACAAAGCTGCTGTCCAATCACGACGACCTTTAAAATGACGCATAAAATAAATACCCATGCGTAAAAAAACCAAAGGTATAAAAATGATGCAAGGAGTTCGTTGATTATCAATAAAAATACGCTGGGCCAACGCCTTAACACTAAGCCGCTCACCACCACCTAACTCATAGATCTGCCCAATACTGGCGCGACTCTCTACAGATTGTACAATAGCAGCAGCAACATCTTTAACGTGCACAGGCTGTCGCAAACCAGAAGACTGCGCGGGTAAAGGTAAAAAATAATAACGCCGCACAAAACGCTGCATAACAGCAATGGTTCCATCACGGCCAACCCCATAAAGCATGGTTGGCCGCAAGATGGTTAAGTCATGTCCGTATTGTTTTGCCAGTTTTTGCGCATGCTGCTCCGCCTTCGCTAAGCGCTCTGCTTGATCACGCTCGCGCAGCGAAGAAGAGCGCGCTTTAGCTGTTACGCTACACGAACTGACAGCAATAATACGAAGATCACGAGACGGCGTATTTATCAACAAACTTGGTAGCAATTCAATAGACGCCAAATGCAACACAATACAGACATGCTCTGGAATAATAGCAGTCGTTGTACTTAAATCAACATTCGCCCATTGCAAAGAAACACTCTGGTGCATCTCCCCACAATACCGGCGACTCCACGCCGTAACTTGGTAGCCTTGCCGCAGCAGCAAAGGCAATAAAACATCACCGATCTGCGAAGTTGCACCAGTCACTAAGCAGCTTCTAGTCATAAAGGCACCAATTACACTCTAAATAGAAGAAAACAACCGTTTGACTAAAACACTGGTAATTTGCGCGCAAGCATGCACCGCAATTAAAGGTGCTAAAAAAGGTATAAAAATACGTTGCCAACCACCATGTTTATAAAAAAACCTAAGCATGCTTTTATTTTTATGCAAAATCACGCGCAAAGGCATATGCGCACTACTGACACCTTGAATATGTTCAATTTTCACAAAGGGCACAAAAAGCACATTCCAATTATGCAGCGCCATTCTTGCGCAATAATCTAGATCTTCAAAGTGTAGAAAAAATTTAGTATCAAAGCCCGCAATATCTTCATGCGCAAGTCGACGAATGAGCATACAAGCTCCAGAAATAGAGCCTACAACTTGCGGCTCTTGCGGCAAAGGCCGCAATGTATGGTTGAACTCTAGCTGATCAAATACTTTATGCAGACGCAAACCATGAGCTAAAGTCAATAAGGGCGTAGGCTGATCACGGCGACACCCACGCTGTTCGCTGCCATCAGGATTTAAGACTAAACCACCAAGCACACCGGCTTGCGGATGATTTTTTGCGCATGCAATTAAATCATACAGACTGTTTTTCGGAATAAACGTATCCGGATTCAGCAGCATCACAAAAGGCGTATCGCTTAAAGCAATGCCTTGGTTCACTGCCGAAGAAAACCCTGTGTTGGTACCATTGCGTATAATGTTGATCTGACCACCTGATAACTCATCAAGCAATTGAAGGCTATTATCAACAGAGGCGTTATCAATAATGATACATCGTGTGCGCAACCCTTCGCTGGCTAATACAGAATCGACACAGGTACGCAAAGCGCTGCCGGCATTATAATTTACGATAACAACGTCAAGCGCTGCAGTGTTCAAGTGGGTATCTGACACAATGATCTAAGCACACCGTTAGTAAAGAGACAGACCTGATAGCACAAATGATAAACACCAGGCCAAACGCACACCAACAACAAATAGTGGACTATTGTCTGTAAGTCATTTGAGCGTTGCGTTTTTATAAGTCCTAGCGTGTTGGTTCATACGCCGCTAGATTTTTAGCGTGACTAGCAACTGTTAGTGAAAAAACGTGCATTACACCAAAATATTCACACCATCGCCAGCGTTAAATTGATTTCTTCAAGTACCCGCCAACGCTGCCCGGTGCATATTGTTACCGCCTAAAAACCAAACAAGACAAGATAACAGTGCTGCCAAGACAGCCAGCAAACTAGGCAGAAACAAAACAGCATGCTTTTGCATTTCTATATAGCCGTCACCAAAAACTGATGAAAGGATAGAGTAGCTACACGTCAAACCACCCAGAAAGCCTAAAAACAAAAAACCACGCAACTCCTTAGCCAACTGCGAGGACTGCCGCAAACTATGCAATAAGAAGACCCAAAGCACAGGAGTAATGATCATTAAGCTAACAACCAATGTGTTAAAAAGCTTTTCAGGCAGACGCATCAACCATGTACTTGCAGCGATGCTTTTTGCAAATTGAAACTTCAAAGCAGCAGCCTTGTTACCAGGGGAGATCACTCCTAGATAGTCTGGGTAAAGCGGTCTAATTTCGTCGAGCGCACGCAGCACGGGAGTAAAGAGTGTTGTCGGCTGACTGATAAACAAAGATAGCAACTGAATGCGCTTAACATTAAATATCTCAGGACAAGGATGCCCTGCTGCAAGCTCTGGGCTGTACCATGAGTAACCCACGCCTACGGAACAGTGCTCTGGCAATCCTAAGAGAGCAAGTGCTGCAGATTGATCGGCAGCTGCCGGCAATACGGCCATTAAAAAAGTATTGGTTTTATTAGCTTTGAAAGCTCCTGTTTCTGGCCCCAAATGAGCCACATTGAGCATACTAAACAATAACGGCAGGACAACAGCTAGACTCAAAAAAACCAGCGCACTCTGCCACTCTCTGAAACGACAAAAGCTAATCAAGGCAACGATAAGACACAGCAAGCTAGAGAAAATACTCCACTGCAACTTACTCAAGCCTAACCAAGAAATAGACAAGGCTAACAATATCAAGATTTTATAATCGTGCGGTTTCGATCCTACAACCCACTGCGTCCCTAAAATAAAAACAACTAGCATCGCACAAATTACTGAAAACTCTACGTACATAGTGTTTACGTAGGCCAGCATGCTCCAGTTGGAGAATACCAACACAAACAGTAGAAAAGCACATAACCGAGTATCGCGTACCAGATAAATAGCCAGTAAGAAAAACACACCAAAAATTAATAACTTCACTCCCGCATACTGCCAATAAGCAACAACAGTATCCGGCTGATGCAAAAAAGCTACGATATGTGCAAAAAGGTTATCCGTGGAAAACACACAATGCTCAAGCTGCACATCAGCGTCATAAATTAAAGCTGGCGATGGGTAAAAGGGATGTGCGCTGGTTTTTAGTACGCCGGTATGCTGATGCCATAACCCCACACAAGAGGACTGCCGAATAAAGTCTGCATTATTTGCATAAGCTAGAACTGGATCAAACAGGGTAATCCAGCCTATAAACAAAATACAAAGCAGCAGCAAGACGCTCAGCAAGCGCATAAACAATAAGTTATTAATTCGCACGCAGGAAACCTTGATTTACCCCTAACCAATCGGTGGGATACAGTACTCAGCCATCCCATTTTGATAATCTTACATTCTTAAAACGAACCTACTATACTTAATGCTCGCACTTAAATATTGCTCATAAGAGCTTTTCAGCACAATAACCGCAGAGTTTCGTATGCCCACAATTATGATCGCACTCACGCTACTCTGTGTCTTTGGAATTGCAGCAGGACAGATTCTTTTTAAAAAAGCAGCAATGCACCTACCTGCAACCCCTCAACTGCTCGATTGGCTACTCAACGGCTGGTTGATTATTGCCCTTATTTTGTATGGTGTAACTACTCTCCTCTGGATCTGGATACTACGTCACGCACCGCTGCATATTGCTTACCCTTTTATGGCTCTGGCATTTATTATTGTGCCGCTACTCAGCTATTATTTTTTAGGCGAACCTCTACACACTAAAACATTTATAGGTGGAGCCTTAATTGTAATCGGTGTTAGCTTTAGCGTGGCACACTAGGAATACGAATGAAAATAGCTGTTGCCATCCCCTGTTATAAAGTACGCCAACATGTGCTCGACGTTATTAAATATATCCCTCACTCTGTGCAGCGCATTTACGCTGTAGATGATGCATGCCCAGAAGCAAGTGGTCAGTATATTGAAGATAACTGCCAAGACTCACGCGTTACTGTTTTGTATAACAGCAGCAATCAAGGTGTTGGCGGCGCGGTCATCACTGCCTATCGGCAAGCAATCCAAGATGGCATGGATATTGTCGTTAAAATAGACGGCGATGGGCAAATGAACCCTCGGCTACTACCTAATTTTGTGCGCCCAATCATAGAAGAGCGCTGCGACTATACAAAAGGCAATCGTTTTTTTCGATTAGAGTCGCTAAAGGGCATGCCCAAGGTTCGTTTATTAGGCAACGCAGCATTATCATTTATAAGCAAAGCCAGCTGTGGTTATTGGAATATTATGGATCCTACCAATGGCTTTACAGCTATCCACTGCTCGGTACTGCGCGAATTACCCTTAGAAAAAATCGCTACCCGCTATTTTTTTGAAACCGACATGCTATTTAGACTCAATACCTTGCGTGCGGTGGTGCGCGATATACCTATGGACTCAGTTTACGCTGACGAAAAGTCCAACCTAACGGTTACTGCCACATTACCTGAGTTTCTAAAAAAGAACCTATCTCGAATGTTTCGTCGCTATGGTTACAATTACTGGTTACGTGATTTTAATATCGCATCAATTTATAGCGTACTGGGTACAGTACTGGTCAGCACAGGCTCACTGTTTGGTATATCGCACTGGCTACAAAGCACGCAAACAGGTCAGCTTTCATCCAGTGGTACGGTGATGCTTGCTGCATTACCAATTATTCTTGGTGTGCAGTTCTTCATTGCATTTCTTCAGTACGATATGAGTCGTATACCCAACGAGCCAATAGCACCACAATTACCGGGTAAGCAAGATGAGTGAGCCTAACATTTGTGCCCAATCAAGATTTAAGCCCATCATAATATTTAGCATTGCCACGCTCGCACTCAGTATTGCTTATTTAATTTATGCGATGATGTCTTCTGAACTGTTCGGAGTGCTCACGCCAGATGCCACAGGCAGTTATTTACCTTTAGCTAATAAACTGATTGAAGCCCCTCTTTCACTCTGGCAAGACCCAGTTGCGGTTACAGTAGCGCCTGGTGGATATATATATATGGCGCTTGTTGGCGCAATACCTGAACGCATTTTTATCCTCAATATCGCTTTAGCTGTACTGTCTGTACTTTTAGTGTTCGATTTGAGCCGCAGACTGGGCGGGTTGATTGCGGGTATAGCAGGCGCTGTGCTCTATTGCTTTTCACCATTACTGATTGAAGTCATTGTTCCTGCGCTTAACGAACCACCTTATCTTTTCTTTACAGTTTTATGGCTCTGGGGAACAGCATTAACTCAAGATAAGCCTGAAAAACTCTGGCCAGTCATCATTTCTGGATTAGCATTATTATGCTCAATTTTAACTCGAGCCATTTATTTTTACTGGCTATTTCCAGCTATAGTAACGTGCTTACTGATCTATTTTTTATCAAAGAAAACCGACTTAAAAAAACTTTGCTTAAGAATTCTAGCTGCGCATCTTATCGCAGCAGCAGGAGCCGGAGCCTATACACTACATAACTGGCAAGCACATGGTACTCCCATGATAGCTACCGGCAGTGGGACTGCTTTATATTTCGGCAGTAACCCCGTCACCTTGGGCTACGAGCCACCCTATCTAGGTATGATTCATGATGAGTGGATGGTAACAGATAGAATAAATAGCCATCTGACTCCACATAACGACCGTCGTCTTGCTTGGACAGCCAAACAAATGCTGAAAGATATGCCAGCAGAGCATATGGCTGAACTTTATGCCAACAAACTTGGCGCTATCTTGTTTTTTAGTCAAACAAACTTAGAGTCTAAAGTGTTCAATGACCGAGCATTTAGAATAATTATGCTTGTACTTGCCGCGATTGGTTTTTTTTATCATAGGAAAAACCTCTTAGCTGTAATGCTGTTTTTTATACTGCTATATGTCACGGCTGTACATGTGCCAGCAATGTACAATCAACGCTACAGTATTGGCGCACTCGACCTACCCTTAACGCTGCTAGCGGCCTTAGGCTTAGCACAGTTCATCAGGCATTACTCAAATAAAAAACTCATTACGAGCACCTTGCTCATTATTCTAGCAAGCATCACCGCAGGAACGATGCACCAACGCTACAGTGCTCCACTGATGCCACAGGTTGACAAAGGCATATCGCATTTAGCATTAAAAGCATCTCTAGAGAACCTTGAACATAAGGGTTTCACCGGCAATCCACTTGTTGAGTCTGCAACAGTTTTAAATAAGTCAGCGAGCATTACCTGGAAAAATATTTCTAATCATAAGCGTGGCGGAACCCCCGTAATATCGATAGATATTTTAGAAATGGACAAGCAGTGTAAGAAACTAGATTTAATTTATACAGATAAAAATGAAAACACCTGGCTGTCCTCTCTAAAGCTAAAAAAATCTAAAGCACCAATAACCTTAACTATTGGCAGTCTTTACCTAGACAATATAGATAAACTTGAAAGCCAGTTAGAAATGAAATTTAACTGTCCTATCAACTCGAAACTTAGAGTAGACAATATAAGCTTACACGTTTCTCAAGCTGGCTTATATTATCATGATCAAATACCGCAGGATTTTGAATAGTATGAAGTCATCTTCCGGCGCGCACTATATAGCTTTAGATCATATTCGAGCAATCGCAGCTTTCTTGGTAATTACTTGGCATTTTATTCATGCAGGGAATGGTTATCCTGTCCCTTTTGAAGGTGCACCCATTATTTTTCCTCTTGCCATTCTGGATGAAGGGCATACAGGTGTAGCGTTATTTATGGCTTTAAGCGGATATTTATTTGCAAAGCTATTGAATGGAAAACGCATCATATACACAAGATTTTTAATGAATAGGGCTTTACGGCTTCTACCATTATTGTTTTTAGTTATCTTAATAAACTATATTATTCATTACAGCAATAATGGCAATAGTATTTATTTTATAAAAAATATACTTATGGGCATTGCTCTGCCAACACTGCCAAATGGCGGCTGGTCTATAACAATTGAGTTCCACTATTATTTGTTAATTCCTGTATTTCTTTGGATTATACGAAAGTCACCTATATACCTTCTCGCAGTGCTAGTCACTGCTATCGTTATGCGTCTTATTTTTTATAAAATGTATGGAGAAGCACAGTCACTGTCATACTGGACTCTTCTGGGGAGAGTTGATCAATTCACTCTAGGTATGCTGGCATTTCAACTTAGAGGTAAAATAACAAAACAGCACGGCCTATTTGCTTTACTAACGGTACTGTACTTATTATTTTACTGGTATTTTGATAATAAAGGAGGCTTTTATCAAAGCCCTACCTACCCTTCACCAAGTAGGTTGTGGATAATCATTCCCACCATAGAGGCCGCATTCTATGGACTATTAATTGCTTGGTATGACAGCTCATTCAAGCAATCAGAGGGGCGCTTATCGAGAATATTAAGCCAATTCGGTAAGTTTTCATATTCATTTTATTTACTACATTTTTTTATTGTTTTCAAAGCAGCATCATTTGTTCATGAAAATATAATGGATATTTCAAATTTCTATATAGCATGCTTATGGAGTTTAGCATTTTATATATGCATGTACCCTATCGGACATATGAGTTATAAATATATAGAATCACCATTTTTGAAAAAAAGAAAATCGTATTTATTGCAATAACCCTTTCTTTTTCAAATAATCAAATAAAGTTTTTGTATAACGACTTTTATCTCTATAGTCTATATGCGACTCATCGGGAAGAATAAACTTTTCCATTCCTTGTATATCTTCAGACAAAACACCTTTTACTCCTAATGTACTGATAAAAACATCCCAGTAAAGATGCCTCGGATAACCTTTTTCAGAAAGAGTTATTTGACGCCCAGACACGGGTGGAGAATAAAATATAACGTCTCCGCCTCTAGACTTAATAGAATCTACCCATCCTTCAATCTGTATTAAATTGCTTAGCCATTGTTCTGGGGGAGGCGCAGGATTGTCAATAAGATCTTGACTTAAAATATTATAAAAATTATTTGCCAGGATAGCGCTATCCACAATTGTAAGATCAAGCTTACTATTTCGATTAGGCTGCATGCTAGAGTTTGGCTTATCTGGCAAACCCTGGCCTGAAAGATATCTATTTATTAATTTCAAAAGGCCAAAATCAGGATTTGTAAAAACCACCTTACTCTGTAAATAACTTAAAATAGATTGATGGATATATTTATTTGGTGTCCATGAACTATGATAGTGATCAACATAATACTGCTGCATAAAGTGGTTCTGTTTTGACAGCCCTCTACTATCTATATCAACAATAACAACTCCTTTAAAACTAACATCTTCAGACAAATCCTTTAATGCCATTAAAGGATAATGCCCATTAATAGCTAACATGACAGGGGAATACTCCGGCATGTTATTTTTCACCCACTTCATATCAACACCAAATAAAGTGCGAGAAGCGCCTAAAAAAACCAAAGGTGTTTTTCCCTTTTGATACACTTTTGAACGCTGCAATGCCCAAAGATCTTTAGAGTCAACAACAGTTGCAACATAATCTTTTGAACGAAAATAACTATTATAAAGACCCAATACAATGAGACTAAAAATCAAGCTAATTGTATAAACAAGAAACCATTTCTTATTTGATCCACGCTTAGAACTGGAAATATATAAATGCATTACTCCCCCCTGGTGTTAGAGAGATAGAAACAATTAGAGAAGTGATCAATACTATTAAAAAAATAGGTTTCAACTTAGATATTAATTCTTCAAATAGTGTGTTTTTAAAAAGAATATGGACCAAAACAAGAACGAGAAAGACACATAGGGATATTCTGCCTTGTGTACCTATAGTTGAGTAACTAGACATCGTAGCCTCAAGGTTAATTAACTTCAGTGTGAACAAAACGGCTTGTGAAACACTTTCAGCCCTGAACCAAACCCAAGCATACATGACAGCTATTAAAGTAATAAACCAAGAGAAAAAAACTATTATTAAATTAGGAACAAACCACAACTGCCGCCTTGTTTTTTTCAAAAATCGCTCAGTAACCAAATATGCCCCATGCAAGCCACCCCAAATTATAAAAGTCCAAGCTGCACCATGCCATAACCCCCCAATTAACATTGTTAAGAATAGGTTTCTGTACGTAAATAACACACCTTTCCTATTACCACCTAAAGGGATATAGAGATAATCTCTAAGCCAAGTTGACAAAGAAATATGCCACCTTTGCCAAAAATCTGAGAACCCAATGGAGCTATAAGGATTACGAAAATTCGTAGGCAATCTAAAACCAAGGCAGAGCGCTGCGCCAATCGCGCATGTAGAATAACCAGCAAAATCACAAAAAATCTGACCTGTAAAGGCTATAGTTCCAACCCATGCTTGAGCTGAAGATATATTTCCGTCAGCAAAAAATTGATTCGCGACCGGAGCAAAAACGCCATCAGCTAATACAATCTTCTCGAAAAGACCAAACAATAAAAGCGTGACACCAACAGCAATACCATCTGAAGACGAACTTCTAGGCTTTTCAATTTGGTCACGCATTTGAGTCCATCGTACGATAGGCCCTGCAACTAGTTGTGGAAAAAAAGCTACGTATAACGAATAATCACGCCAACTCTGGGTAGGTTCAAACTTTTTCCTGTATATATCTATACAATATGATAAAGAGTGAAATGTGTAGAACGAAATCCCAAGCGGTAGAATAATATCAAATTCATACCTACCGATCTCTAATCCTAATTCTGAAAAAATATCATTTGCTGCATCAAAAAAAAAGTTAATATACTTGAAATAAAACAAAACACTTAAATTAATAAAAACAATGATTATCAAGTACGCTTTTCTTTCTCGACTCTCACTTTTAGCCATTCTCTTTGCTAGCCACCAATCTATAGTCGAACTAAAAACCAACAGCGGCAAAAAGAAAGGATTCCATGCAGAGTAGAAAAGATAACTTGCGATTAATAAAATATTTTTTTTAGCATCCCAAGATTTTAAAATATTGTAAAATAATAATATAAATATATAAAAAACCACAAAAGTAAAGGAGTCAAACTGCATATAATTTACTCTATAAATTAAAACTCACAAACAAATTCATTAGACACTCCATAAATTCTTCCACCATTATCCAAGTTAAACTCATTTAGTACATAGCCTAAGAATCCAGAGTTTAGTGCTAATGGATCAATAGCTTCGGCAACATCAGCCCGGCTACTGCCAGTTAGCGCAAAACCGACAACCTTGCGATTATTAACGAAGACAACATAATCAGGGATTTGACGAGTGCCTTTATCAAAAGCCCATCCTAGAACACGTGAATGATTTGCAGACTCTAAAACATCTTCAAATCGATCGATATATATATCACACTTACTATTTGATTTTAAATCAAAATCATCTCCAAAATAATACATTTCTCTAATATATTTCGTATTAAAGAAAGATATTCCCTGATCTCTTGCAGGCTCTATTATTCTAAAAAGCCTATCCATATCAAAGTAAACACGATCGATAATTTTCTTATCTTGTACACCTAGCGCTGCTGCCACAGCTGCAATTTTATGCTCATGTAAATGCTTTGGCGTGGCTAATGCTTTTTCTTGGACAGGTAGTAAAACTAAAGGAAAAAGAACAAGCACTGCAAATACAAAAAGATTATTTTCCACATTACGATAATAAATTGCTGAAAATATAACTAATAAACAACACCACCCTAGGATTGCCGGCGTCATATAACGACTTGGTATGCTAGGACTATACTCTGCTCTACCTAATGATGTTAATAATGCTGTACCGCCTATAAAAACAAGAAACGCAAGCAAACCTGATAATTTTAAATATTCTTCATCATTACTCATGCGTAAAAATATAATATATTTAAAAAACCACAAACAGCCTAATATAAAAAAACCACCCATAACCATCGATAGTCTAGAACTAAACTCATAGAAGCCGTAAAAAGGCCCACTAAGATACAAAAGAAAATACCTAACAACAGCCTTAGGATTATCAAATAAAGCTGTTAATAAAGACCTATCACCCACAGGACTCATATAATCTATAAAGTAAATAAAATATACACAGAGCATAACTGTTAATAAAAACAATATATGTTTCCAATGCATGCGATTGAATATAGCAAGACTGATCATTACGGGTAAAGCTAACAGCCCATTAGCCATGGTTACTGCTGAGAAAACCCCAAGAATACAAGCTAGAAAGAATAAAAAATTAGAATTTTCTAATTTTGACTTAGTTAATGTAAAAATTGCCAAGAGAGGTAAAAGATAAGCCATATGAAATTGGCTTTGAAATGCCCAAGTATAATTTTCTTGCTGCAACCATGAAAAACAAAAAACAGTTATAGTGCCTGACACAGCAATATATAGTAGTTTATTTTCATGATTTTTAACTAAACCTTTCAGAATAAAAATAAAGGTAATACATGCTAAAGCGCTAAACACTAGATTTAGTGCAAACAAAAAAATCATTGAGCCTTTGAAATACTCAAGATCTACCCAAAAGAAAATTTTTGCTAAAACAAGTCTATGCTCATTATGCAGTTCCCACCAAGGCGACCACCCTTCACTAAAAGTTCGAAAATAAAAATCTAAATAGCCATTCCACATATCCCAAAAAGGGACTGCAGAATAATTTTTATATACGCCTATAACCGTTGTCAAAAAAAATAACAAGGAAAATATTAAAATTATAATAACGCATATTTTTTTAACTAAAAAGAATTTTATATTCAACACACTACAACCTAGGCTATATAAATATTTTAAGAAAAACATGTTCTACTAATTTTCTGGGGCTTTTGCTATTTTGGGAGACAACCGTAAACTTCGCAAACTTCGTTTAACACTTTTAAGATGATTAACCAATGAAGATCCTCGCGAAATTGCGACCCCCATCGCCAGCACATCTATCACCACTAAGTGGGCAATCCTTGAGGTTAAAGGTGTGTATATTTCAGTATCTTCTTGCACATCAATGGCTAAATGGATAGTCGCCAACTCCGCTAGTGGCGTATTACTTGGACACAGCGTAATTAAAATCGCGCCCGTTTCACGGACTAAATTGGCTGTAGTCAGTAAATCTTTAGAACGACCCGACTGGGAAATACAAATAGCCACATCTGTTGACTGCAAAGTTACTGCAGACATGGCCTGCATGTGGGGGTCACTGTATGCCGCAGCGGTAAGCAATAAACGGAAAAACTTATGCTGAGCATCAGCAGCAACGGCACCTGAAGCACCGAAACCATAAAACTCAACACGCTTAGCTGTAGCCATTAATGCTATGGCCTGCTCCAAAGCTTGCACATTGAGATGCTCGCGCACATCCATCAAAGTATGCAGTGTGGTATCAAAAATCTTCATAGCGTAATCAGTTACAGCATCTTCCTCGCTGATCGCAAACTGTCCAAAACTAGCACCTGCTGCGACACTTTGTGCAAGCTTAAGTTTGAGATCTTGGAAGCCTTGGCAACCAACAGCTCGGCAGAATCGTATAATAGTCGGCTCACTTACGCCAACCACCGCTGCCAAATCTGACATAGAACTGTGCATAACCGAAGCTGGGTCTGATAAGACATGTTGCGCTACCTTGACTTCGGACTTGCGCAGCGACTTAATAGACAAAGAGATATGCTGTAAGAGATTCACAATATTAAACTCATTTTAGCTTGTGCCACAGTTATGTAGCGGTTTTGTAGTTATACTACAAAACCTGTTTTTGCGCACGTATTTCCCAAGGAGAGCAACCTTGAGCATGCCGTATGACATGTTAGTGTTTGGTGGTACGGGAGATTTAGCCCTGCATAAATTACTGCCTGCACTGTATCACCTGCACCGTGAAAATCGCTTACCCAAGGATATGCGCATTATCGGCATCTCCCGCAAACAG
>SMEN01000523.1_pt1 | contig 16512 bp, 12 predicted proteins | sample 2456271 | NCBI WGS metagenome assembly SMEN01 (sample SAMN10132593, study PRJNA489261) | soil metagenome | isolation source: day1 control-loamy sand soil ammended with raw manure from dairy cow... | place: USA | collected 2015-04-01 | reverse complement strand
ATATCACTAAAAAACGCTAACCCATTGTAAATTAGCCCGAAAACAAGCTAATTTGCGCGATGATGGTCTATGTATCACACGCATACCGAGCACACTGCCAGGTTGGATAACTTAAATTATGAAGGACTGACGCAAGCTGGATTTAATACTAAAAGTATTAAGACTACATACTTAATGTATTTACTGGTTTTGGGCAAGTCTTATATATGAGGTAGAAGACGTGCCGGTGTCCGGATTGGCATCATCAGCAGCCATATCAGTTGGCCGGCGGGATATCAAACAAGCTCGCCAAGCCGCTTGCACAGCGCCATTAGCATAAAAACAAAAGCTTGTGGCAATGGCTGCGATCAGGGGCTCGATGCCTTCCCGCTGCAAAACTGGAAAATGCCCAAAACGGGGGTAAAGCCTTTTAGGCGATTGAGCCTTATGAGTAATTTCAGTCTCAAAATCACGGATAGTTGTGTCCGTTCTGTGGACACTGGGGCTTGTAGTTCAGTCAAAAACCCGTAATGACATTTGCAGACCCACTAAACCGGCTTTCGTGCTTCAGTCTGTGCTTTCGGATGGGGCGAGAAGTCGGGGGCATCAGCGTCATGTCTTGCCCGGCTGTGTAGCGTTCAATGCTATTTGTACGTATCGACATGCGCTTTAGATGGCGCTTGGTTTGAGCTGGAGCCCCAGGCCGAGCACAAAGGGCCTCGTTCCAAAGGTATACGCGGGATGCTAATAGGTGCAGGCCGACACAAATATCCCTGAGCGACGTCCGGGTAGTTCAAGGTCTTCAAAGGCGGTACAGGCAAGGCTGGGCTGCAGGTCCGGAGCAAAAAGGTCTGGGTGGTGAGGCTGGATTTGTCATAGAGCTGTGTAGGAAGCGGGGCAATAAACAGCTTATGATGCTTGCAGATCTGCCCCCCTTTGTTTTTCCCTTGGAATGCTTGCTATGTCTGATCCCAGCGGTTTTTCCCGCATCACGTCCATGCCTGAATTAATTCCATTCAAGGGCTATAAGGATGCGAGCCTGGCTCTTGAACAACTGAGCCTTATCTACGGCCGGAACACCGCCTATTTGCGCGATTCTTTCGCCCAATGTCTGGAAACCGGCTTCCCACGCGGACAGCGCTTTAGAGCCTGCTATCCCGCCATACGTTTACGCGTCGATACGTACCAGGAAGTGGATAGCCGTCTGTCTTACGGGCACGTGGTGGAACCGGGTATCTACATGACCACCATTACGGCCCCGGACCTGTACCACGACTATCTGCTGGAGCAACTGGAATTGCTGATCCGCAACCACGGTGTGGAAGTGGAAATTGGCGAATCGTCGGTGCCTATTCCTTTGCACTTCGCGTTGAATAATGGTGTGCAAACCACCGCGACGACCGTGCCCGAGTCCCCCGGCGATACCTTGCGCGATCACTTTGATGTGCCGGATCTGGCCTATATGGACGATGCCATCGTTAACGGTACGTGGGAACGTGTGCACAACGAACCTTTGCCGCTGGCACCGTTCACCGCTCCGCGCATTGATTATTCCTTGCATCGTTTGCAGCACTACAGCGCCACCCGGCCTGAGTACTTCCAGAATTTTGTGCTGTTTACCAATTACCAGTTTTACGTGGACGAGTTTTGCCAGTGGGCGCGTGAAGTGCTGCAGGCCGACGACCAAGGCTATATCGATCTGGTCGAACCTGGAAACATCATTACCCCGGCCGGTGCGAATGCCGCCACCACGGGATCGCCCCTGGCGCGTTCGCCGCAAATGCCCTCTTACCACCTGCGGCGTGCGGATCATTCCGGCATTACCTTGATCAATATTGGTGTGGGCCCCTCCAATGCCAAGACCATTACCGATCACGTGGCGGTGCTGCGTCCTGCGGCCTGGCTGATGCTGGGTCACTGCGCTGGTTTGCGCACCACACAGCGCTTGGGGGACTACGTGCTGGCACATGGTTATGTGCGTCAGGATCACGTGCTGGACGAGGATCTGCCTACCTGGGTGCCTATCCCTCCCTTGGCGGAAATTCAGGTGGCCCTGGAGCAGGCCGTGGCTGAAGTCGCCGGGCTGTCTGGTTGGGAGTTAAAGCGGATTATGCGTACCGGCACGGTGGCGTCGATTGATAACCGTAATTGGGAACTGCGCGACCACCACGAGCCCGTGCGCCGCTTGTCACAGTCCCGCGCTATTGCCTTGGATATGGAGTCCGCCACGATTGCGGCCAATGGTTTCCGCTTCCGGGTGCCTTATGGCACTTTGCTGTGCGTATCGGACAAGCCTTTGCATGGCGAGCTGAAGCTGCCGGGCATGGCCAGCGAATTCTATGCGCGTCAGGTAGGCCAGCATTTGCACATTGGCATACGGGCGCTGGAGTTGCTGCGGGATATGCCCAAAGAGCGGCTGCATTCCAGAAAGTTGCGCAGTTTTCTGGAAACCGCTTTTCAATAGGATCAAGCGATTTACAGGGCTGATAGCTTATATAAGCTTGGCAGCGATCAGCCCTTTAAAAGGCAAGACCCAGGGTATTCAGGAATCGTCGTTTTAAGAGTGGTTTTGCCCACCGTAATTGAGTCGCTTTAGCAAGGGCCGTGTTTCTGAACCAGGCACGGCTTCTTCATTTTTTTTGAAAGCAGCAAATACCAAAATGGATAAAGCATTCCAAGATTTTTACGCCGATCAGTTCAGTCATTGCTATGGCTGTGGCAAACATAATCCTGACGGGCATCAATTAAAAAGCTATTGGGACGGCGAGGACACCGTGGCCCGCTACACGCCCAAATCCATCTACACCGGGGGCGTGCCTCAGCATGTGTATGGCGGGCTGATTGCATCACTTCTGGACTGCCATGGCACGGCTTCTGCAGCGGCATTCATCTATCGGGATTTGGACTGTGAAATGGGCTCCAGTGATGAGCCCATACGTTGCGTGACAGCGTCTTTAAAGGTGGATTTTCGTCGTCCCACGCCTATGGGGACGGAGCTGACGGTTCAGGGCAAACTTCGTGAGCTGGATGGCCGCAAGGTGTGGGTGGATTTGTCGTTAAGTGCGAATGGCGAAGTTTGCGCCACGGGCGAGATGTTGGCGATTCGCTTCAAGGAATAGTCTGTCTTTGCAGAGTTCTAAGCCCGTACCCTGCTACCTTGTCTCGGCAGCGTATCAAGAGGCTATGTTGCTTCTTGATCAGTTGGGCAAAAAAAGCCGGACCTTTGCAGGCCCGGCTTTTTTCTTTCGATAAAGGCTGATTAGCGGCTGGCAGCAATGGCGTCGCGCGCTTTTTTCACCAGATCTTCACCAATGGTCTTGGTCCATTTTTCGACCACGCCGGCTGTGGCGTCCGCAAAGGCAGCGTGCTGCTCGGCAGTCAGGGTGGTGACTTTCACACCATGGCCTTCGATCTCTTTCAGCAAGCTTGGGTCTTGGGCTGTGATGCCTTTACGAGCGATCTCGATTTCACGCTTACCCGCTTCAACGGCGGCTTCACGCACAATCTTCTGATCTTCTTCGCTCCAAGATTTCCACACGTCGCGGTTCACCACAAACACCAGTGGGTCGGAGACATAGTTCCACAGTGTCAGGTATTGCTGTTGCACGTCGTACAGCTTGGCTCCGGCGTAGATGGACAAGGGGTTCTCCTGACCATCCACGGCCTTGTTGGCCAAGGCGGGTTGGGCATCGGCCCAGCTCATTTGGGTGGGGTTGGCACCCAGGGCGGTGAAGGTATCCATATACAGCGGCGAACCGACCACGCGCAGCTTCAGGCCCTTCATATCGGCAGGCTTGGTCACTTCGTGCTTGGAGTTGCTGAGCTGACGGAAACCGTTTTCACCCCAGGCCAGAGGCACCACGCCTGCTTTTTCGATGTAGCCAAACAGGTCTTTACCCACTTCGCCGTTGATCAGGGCGTCGGTGGCTTTGGCGTCAGGCTGCAGGAAAGGCAGGGAGAACAGGTTCAGTTGCTTGATCTGGGGCGACCAGTTGATGGTGGAGCCCACGGCCATGTCAATCATGCCTTGGCGGATCGCGGTAAATTCGCGGGTCTGGTCGCCCTGCACCAGCGAGGTGCCGGGATAGATTTTGATGTTGATGCGGCCATCAGTGCGCTCGCGCACCAGGTCGGACCAAATTACCGCTCCTTGGCCCCAGGGGAAGGAGGTGCCCACTACGATGGACAGCTTGTACTCGGATTTATAAGCAGCCTGGGCAGCGGGAACCACGGCCAGGGTGGCGGCTGTACATGCCAAAGCGGCCAGAATGTGACGTAATTTCATGAGTCAGGTCTCCCTTTCTAGTAGTGATGCAGTCTTTTAGTTAAAGCCCAGGTAGCGTGGTAGCCACAGGGCAATTTCGGGTTCAGCGATGACAATCAACATGGTGGACCCCATACCCAGCAGCAGCCAGCCTACCCAGCGCAAGGTGCTCTCCATGGGGACACCGGCAATACGGCAGGACACCATCAAGTTCACGGCCACCGGCGGGGTGAACTGGCCCAGGGCCACATTCAGGGTCAGCAGCACACCAAACCAGACAGGGTGCCAGCCAAAGTTGTAGACAATGGGCATGAACAGCGGCACAAAGATCAGGAAGATCGAAATACCGTCCAGGAACATGCCCAGCACGATCAACATCACAATCATCAAGGCCAGAATGCCGTATTCACCCAAGCCGGAGTTGATGATGGCGTCGGTGACCGGGTCCACGATGCTCAGGGTGGACAGAGCCCAGGCAAAAATCCCGGCCAGTGCCACGACCATCATGATGACGGCTGACAGTTCGGCAGCTTCACGCAGGATCAGAAAAAGATCGCGGAACTTGATGGTGCGATGGATGACCATGCCCACAAACAAACCGTAGAACACGGCCACCACGGCTGCTTCGGTGGGGGTAAACAAGCCGATGCGCATCCCACCCAGAATGATGACGGGCGCAATCAAGCCCCAGGATGCTTCACGCAGGCTGCGCCAAAACGGCGGGCGTGGCAGTTCGGCCTCTGCAAGACCCAGCTTGTGGCGACGCGACAGCCAGACGGCGGGAATGATCAGACCAATACCGGCCAGGATGCCGGGGAACATGCCAGCGGCAAATAGCGCAGGCACGGAGGCTTCGGGGACCAGAACCGAATAAATAATGAAGGCGATCGAAGGCGGGATCAGAATGTCGGTCGCGGCACCGGCCGCCACAATACTGGCAGCGAAGGGGCTGGGATAGCCAGCGCGCTTCATGGCACCAATCATGACGGCACCCACAGCAGCCGCACAAGCGGGGCCTGAGCCGGAGATACCACCCAGGAACATGGCCACGCCAATGGCGACGACGGGCAGCATGCCGGAACCACGGCCCACCAGGGAGACGGCAAAGTTCACCAGACGGCTGGCCACGCCGGAGCGGTCAAAGATGGAACCCACCAGCACAAACATGGGGATGGCCAGCAAGGGATATTTGGCCAGACCCGCATAAAAGCTTTGCGGTACGGCCATCAGACCAAACCAGTGCGTGTCCAGATTGGACATCAAAATCGCAAAGGCCCCACCTATGCCCAGGGACACACCCACGGGTACGCCCAGCATCATCAGGGCGATGAAAATAAGGAATAACAGGGTTGCGATCATGATTGAGCCTGCCAACGACGTACCCACATGCCCAGCAAGCGCAGGCTCAAGGTAATGGACAGGATAGGCAGCCACATGCTGTACCACCAGGTGGGCACACCAATAGAAGGCGAGGTGTCACCCCACTCCAGTTCATCCAGCGCCATGCGCCCGGACAAAATGCTCATGGCGATAAAAAACAGCAGGGTCATGCCAATGCCAAACAGGGCCAGGCGTCGCTGTCGGCGCAACGTGCCTCCATCGGCAAAGATTTCAATACGAATATGCAGATGGCGTACACAGGCACTGGCACCGGCGTTCATGGTCAGGACCACCAGCAAGAAGATGGAAATTTCCTCTGTCCAGGCAAACGAGCTATCGGTCAGATAGCGCACGACCACGTTGGCAAAAGTAATTAAAGCCAGGGCTGCCATGATCAGGACAGATGCCCAATCTTCTATTTGTAGAGGAATACGCACTGCCGGTTTGGCCGTTGCGGGGATGTCATCCTTGGGTATATCTGTAGAGCTTGAATCCATGAGATCTGTCAGATTTGGCAATAAAGCTACATGCTAGCGGTCAACGACCAGGCTGGCAGTGAGTAATTTCCCCCGGTGCGAAAGCGCCTGCAGGCCGAGTTCGGCCAAAGGGGAAGCGATAGGGATGGGGGCGAGCGCACGCAAAATCCGGGGGTGGGTGCAGTCGCGTCGCTGGTGAGGTATGAACCTGGCCCGGCACGGCAGAGCAGCCTGGGGTGAGGCGGTCTGACTAGGCCCGAAGGGGGTGGTGACGGGCGGATGCGGGCATTAGCAAGGGTAGCAAGCTGCCTTTCAGGCAGCTTGGGCTAAGCGCGAGTTGGGCGAAAGCTTACTCTTTTTTGCGGCCTTTTTTGGCTTTTTTGCCTTCTTTGTCCTTTTTGTCCGCTTTTTTATCCTTGTCCTTGGATTTTTTCTTGTCTTTGTTTTTGGATTTTTCTTTTTTCTTTTTCTTGTCCTTTTTCTCTTTTTTATCCTTTTTGTCTTCTTCTATTTCTGATTCGCTATTTTTCTGCTCAGCGCTTTCTTGAGGCAGATTGGATACGTCTTTATCTGTTTGCGGTGTGGCTTTTGGACGGGCAGCGGCTTTTTTGGCTTTAGCTTTCACAGGGGTTTTACGAGCCTGTTCCATTTCTGCATCCAGTTCTGCGGCCACTTCGCGCAATTCATCAGCGGCTGCTTGTGCACGTTCTTCAGCAGAGGGCAGCGGCGCAATCATGGTGCCACGGCATTGGGCAGCGCCACACAGGCAGCGGTAGTTTTGCTTGAGTTCCTCGGTAATCTCGTCATCAATGACCAGCGAATAGTCGTAAAGCAGCTCTTCACCGGCGGCGATATCGCGCATGGCCACAATGAATACGCGCGAGCCATCCTGGTTCTCATGCCCTTCACAGTTGGGGGCGCAGGAATGGTTGATCCAGCGCGAATCATTCCCGCCTTGGCCGCCATCCACAATCTTGCCGTTGCTCAGCGCAAAAAAGAAAGTGTGAAAAGGCTCATCGGGATTGACGGGGAAAAGTGCATCCGCCTGTTCAGGGGTAAGCCGCTTGCCCGCGTATTGCAGGATGCGCGTTCCGCTAGGAATATCGCGCAGCGCAAAGACGCCGTTGCCATGCAGTTTGGACGGTTTAACGACGTGCCAAGGTTGGCGTTGAGTGACCATGGGGAATCAGCCTGTAAAAGGGGATAAACTGGACGGCGATCTCTATCTTACAAAACATGCAGGGCTACGTAACCATGTCACTTGAAACGACCGCCCATAACGGCGCGCAAATCTTGCTCGAAACCTTGATCGCTCAGGGTGTAGATACCATTTTTGGTTATCCTGGCGGAGCCGTGTTACCGCTCTATGATGCTCTACATGCGCAACCGCGTATTCGTCATATTTTGGTTCGTCACGAGCAAGCTGCTGTACACGCTGCCGAAGGCTATGCCCGCAGCACCGGCAAGCCCGGTGTGGTGCTAGTGACATCCGGCCCCGGTATGGCCAATACCACGTCCGGTTTGCTGGATGCCTTGTGCGATTCTATTCCTGTCTTGTGTATTAGTGGTCAAGTTGCCACAACCGCCATTGGTACTGCTGCGTTTCAGGAGTGCGATGCCATTGGCATTTCGCGGCCTGTCACCAAGTGGAATGCGCAGGTGCGCCGTATTGAAGACGTGGCTGCCCTGACCGCTAAAGCCCTGCGCCTGTGTACCCAAGGCCGCCCTGGCCCGGTCCTGCTGGATTTCCCCAAAGACATACAGATGGCGACCTTGCCGGCAACACCGGCTGAAGCCACAACGCATGATGAGAGCGATAGCCTCTTGGCCCCAGCGGCTCCGGCATCAGCCCAAGAAGCGGCCATCAAACGGGCGGCTGCCATGATTGCTCACGCCCGTCGCCCGGTGTTTTATGGCGGTGGTGGCTTGATCAACTCCGGCACCGATGCCAGCCATGCGTTTACCAGCCTGGTGCAAGAAACCGGTGCCCCCTGCACGCTGACCTTGATGGGCCTGGGTGCATACCCAGCGCGCAACGAACAGTTCGTAGGCATGCTGGGCATGCACGGCACGCTGGAAGCCAACCTGGCCATGCACCATGCCGATCTGATCATCTGTGTGGGAGCCCGTTTTGACGACCGCATCACGGGCCGTCTGTCTGATTTCTGCCCGCATGCCAGCAAGATCCATATTGATATTGACCCCGGCTCCATCGACAAAGTTGTCCGCGCCGATGTGGCCCTGGTAGGGGATTGCTATCCCTTGCTGCGCGCCTTGCGCAAGGAGCTGTCGCATCATGAGCTGCCAGCCGGTCGTCTGGATGACTGGTGGCAACGTATTGGTGTGTGGCGCGCACAGGAGTGCTTGAAAGTCACCCCGCGCAGCGACGCCATCTTGCCGCAGCACCTGCTGCAAAGCCTGGATGCGCATCTGGAAGGCCGTGATGCCATTGTGTCCACCGATGTGGGCCAGCACCAGATGTGGGCGGCTCAATACATCAAGTTTGACCGGCCCCGTCGCTGGCTGACTTCCGGCGGTGCGGGAACCATGGGGTATGGCGTGCCTGCCGCTTTTGGTGCGCAAATTGCTCATCCCGACAAGCTGGTGGTGTGTGTTAGCGGTGATGCCTCCGTGCTGATGAATATTCAGGAACTGGCTACCGCGGTGCAGCACCGTGCGCCGATCAAAGTCATTCTGTGTAATAACCGACACATGGGTATGGTGCGTCAGTGGCAAGAGCTGATTCACGATGGCCGTTACAGCCATAGCTATAACGAGGCCTTGCCAGACTTTGTGGCTCTGTCCCGCTCCTTTGGTTGGGAAGCCGAGCGTGTGGAGCACCCGGATCAGCTGGAAGCCGCTTTGGAGCGTTGCCTGGCCCATGACGGCCCGTTCTTTTTGAACGTGGAAGTGCTGGCGCTGGAGAACTGTTTCCCCATGATGCCAGCGGGCTATGGCCATCAACAGGTCATGCTGTCCGAAGATAACTGGTACGTCGAAGAATAAATAACAATCAAGGCGGGATAGACGGGCGTAAAAACCCCTATGTCCCAGCCTGACCACTGCGCATTAAATACACTGATCCATTCAGACAGGAGGGGCATGCATGATGTACCGTCACATGAAGAGCCGTCTTTTGGCAGCAGGTTTGCTTTTGGGCTTGAGCCTGGCTGTACCGGCAACGGCACAGACATCCTTGAAACTGGCTTACGCCTTGTCAACCAGTTCCCACTACGGCGCGGGTGCCAAGGCGTTTTCCAGTGCCTTGGAAAAGGATGGCAACTACACCATCGAAGCCTTTCCTAACAGCGCTTTGGGTGGCGAGCGTGAAGTGATTGAAGGCCTGCAACTGGGCACGATTGATCTGGCCATTGTGTCTACCGGCGCGACGCTGAACTTTGTGCCCAAAACTGGCGTGTTCGATATTCCCTTTCTGTTCCGCGATCTTGAACATGCCCGCCATGTGCTGGATGGCAAGATCGGCCAGGACATGCTGGCTGAATTCCCCAAGCGCGGCATTGTGGCGCTGGCCTGGGGCGAACAAGGCTTTCGTCACCTGACCAATAATGTGCGCCCGGTTAACACACCGGCGGATGCCAAAGGCTTGAAGATCCGCACGACGGAAAACCCGATTCATATCGCCGCTTTCCGTGAAATGGGTATTTTGGCGACGCCTATGGCCTGGCCAGAAGTGGCTACCGCCCTGCAGCAAGGCACGATCGACGGTCAGGAAAACCCTCTGTCAGTGATTGTGTCGGCCAAGCTGCCGCAAGTGCAAAAGTATTTGTCGCTGACCGCTCACGTCTATGGCCCCGCTTTGGTGCTGATGTCGCCCGCCGTCTATGACGGTATGTCCGATACCGACAAACAATTGATGCGCGATGCCGGAGTGAGCGCTGCTCAAGCCATGCGCGATTATGTGGACGATATCGAAAAGTCCGGTGTGGAAGCCGTCAAGGCCGAGTCCATGCAGGTCAATACCGTTGACCATGCGGCCTTTGCCAAAGTGGTCGAGCCTATCTATCCCAAGTACTACAAACAGTTCGGCCAGGACCTGGTCGAGTCTATTCGTCAGACTCAGTAAACGGCGCTCATCATGAAAGCTCTGGTGTCCTTCCTGGATAAGGGCGTGTTTCGTCTGGTTTCCTGGGTGACGCAGCTGCTGCTCTTATCAGCGGTGGCAGCCGCGTTCTACCAGGTGGTGGCCCGTTTTGTGCTCCAGTCGCCGGCTGACTGGAGCGAGGCCTGGTCACGCGCGGCCCTGATCTGGACCGTGATGCTGGGTCTGTGTCTGGCCTTACGCCAGGGGGCCATGCTGAGCGTGGATGTTGTGCGCCTATGGGTTGGGCAGCGCACCCAGCGTCTGCTGGACGCGGCGGTGCTGATCGTCTGCCTGACTTTCTTTGGCCTGTTGACCTGGGTAGGTTCGCAAATGACCTGGCGAGTGCGGTTTCAAACCATGCCCAGTCTGGAATGGTCTATCTCCTGGATCTACATTGCTATCCCGATCGGCGCGGTCCTGGCCGCCAGCGGTGGTGGATAACATTCAGCTATAGGCTCTTGCCATGGCCCTGCCTATCGTGAAGACCGCCGTTCCGGATGCCGATCTGGCATCTGTATAAACCGGAGACAATACCGTGTCCCAGATCATGCTTGTGTCCATGCTGCTGTTCTTTGTATTGACCGTGCCGGTGGCGATTGCCGTCGGTCTGGCCAATATGGTGGGCGTGGCGTGGGAAGGACGCATGACCTTTTTGGTCATCGCCCAGCAGTTATATGCTGCGCTGGATAAGTATCCCTTGGTGGCCGTGCCCTTCTTTATTCTGGCTGGCAACTTGATGGAATCGGGCGGCATGTCTAACCGCATGGTGGAGTTCGCCAAGAGCCTGGTAGGTGGCATGCAAGGCGGTCTGGCGTGTAGCTGTGTGTTGACCTGCATGATTTTCGCGGCGGTAGCGGGCTCCAGTGTGGCAACGACGTTTGCCGTGGGAGCCATTTTGATTCCGGCCATGGTGCGTCACGGCTATCCGGCACCCTTTGCCGCATCCCTGCAAGCCTCCGCCGCCGAGCTAGGGGTGATTATCCCGCCGTCTATTCCCATGATTTTGTTTGCCGTGTCCACCGACACCTCGGTGGGTGAGCTGTTCGTGGCGGGTGTGGGCCCTGGCCTGCTGATTGGCATGGCCTTGATGGCCTACGTCTGGTTTTATGCGCGCCGTCATGGTTTGGGTTTGCAAGATGGCGTGGGCCGCTTGTCTGTGTGGCCCGCCTTTCGCCAGGCCTGGTTGGCCTTGTTGATGCCCGTCATTATTCTGGGCGGGATTTACGGGGGTATTTTTACACCGACTGAAGCCTCAGCCGTGGCTGTGGTCTACGCCTTGATCGTCAGCATATTTATTTATCGCAGCGTCAAATGGCGGGACTTGTCCAAGGTCTTGCATCGCTCGGTGGTGTCCACGGCCGTCATCATGTTCATCATTGCGAACGCGGGTGTGTTTGGCTTTTTGCTAAATCGCACCGGAATTCCTGCCGCCTTGGGGCTTTGGCTAGGAGACTTGTTCAGCAGCCCCATGATGTTTTTGCTAGGGGTGAATGCGGCCTTGTTTGTGGTGGGCATGTTTGTTGAGACATCGGCGTCGATTGTGGTGCTAGCCCCCTTGCTCTTGCCCGTAGCCATGCAGTTCGGAATTGATCCGGCCCACTTTGGCATCATCATGGTGGTCAATCTGGCCTTGGGGATGGTGACTCCGCCTTTTGGGGTGAACCTGTTTGCGGCGTGTTCCGTAGCCGGGATTTCCTTGGAAAAATTGATACGGCCTTTGGTGCCTTTTGTGCTGGTGGTGGTGGCCTGCTTGATGCTGATCAGCTATGTGCCAGAAGTCAGTTTGTGGGCGCGGGACCTGGTGTACCGTTGATGAATTCTCTGCTTTTTTGAGCGGTATTCATGAGCTATTACGTTCTTCTGCTGGCCCATCTTCTGGCAGCATTGTTTTTCATCGGCACGGTGTTTTTCGAGGTGCTGATGCTATCGCCCTTGGCGCGGCAAGTGTCTCGCCCGGCCATGCGGGAGTTTGAACATGCGCTGGGGCGACGTGCGCGCCGCATCATGCCTTGGGTCTTGCTGGTGCTGTACGGCGCAGGCTTGAGTTTGGCGTGGCAGCATAGAGCCTTGTTTGAGCTTGGCGGTGCAAGGGCCTGGATATTGGGCTTGAAGATCACTCTGGCGTTAAGCGTGTTTGGGCACTTTGTGTCGGTCATGGTGATGAGCCGACGCAAGACCATGACAGCACGCCGCTCCCGGCTTATTCATCTGAGCGTTTTCGTGCACGTACTGCTGATCGTGGTGCTGGCCAAGGCTTTGTTTTATTGGCCGCTTTAAGTGTTTTGTTGCGGTTTTTATCAGTCACAGCGCTCTAGCAATGAGCCTGCCCACTGCCTAATCGGCTACTTTCATGTTGGCGAAGAGTCCCGGTTTCGACCGGCATAAAGACCGGCAAAATAGGCGGCAAATATACTTTATTTAAATCATATAATTTTTATATAAAATTCATTGATATCAATAAGTTAGTTTTATGATTTAAGTGGCATATAAGGCGGCAAAAAATGTACGATTCACCTCATCAATTCGAGCCTCTTGTTCCGTCCAGTTTGCCCAAGAGTTTGATTGAGAAAGCGGCCGATATCTCTCGTGATGCAACGCGCTTGGCTGGCGTGGCTCACCCTTGCGCACGCGAAAGGATTCGTGAGCTTGTGCGCTCTATGAACTCGTACTACTCGAACCGAATTGAGGGGCAAAGTACTCACCCGATTCATATTGAGGAAGCTCTACACAAGCAGTTTTCAGACAAACCAGACGTTGCGCGGTTACAGCGAGTCGCTCTTGCTCATATCCAAGCGGAAAAAGATTTGGAGGAGCTGGTTGATCAAGGGGTGTCCCCGATGAGCTCGGAGTTTCTGGTCACAGCGCATGAAAAGCTGTACTCGCAACTTGCTCAGGAGGACAGGGTGACGGAGGATGGTCGCGTCATTATTCCTGGCAAACTTCGACAGGACAAGGTGCAGGTTGGTCAGCACATTCCCCCTGTACCCGCATCCTTGCCTCGTTTTATGAAATGCATGAACGAGGTCTACGATCAAAGCCATTCTTGGGATCGGCGCCTTATTCTGGTCGCCTGCATGCATCACCGTGTCACTTGGGTACACCCATTCCTGGACGGTAATGGCCGCTCTGCACGTTTGCAGACCCATTGCGCGCTTTGGCCTCTATCTGACGGCTTGTGGTCTCCTAGTCGAGGGCTGGCTCGTGCCACACAAGACTATTACGTTCACTTGAAAAATGCTGACTCGGCTCGTCGTGGGGACTTGGATGGTAGGGGTAATCTGAGTACCGCGGGCCTTAATGAGTGGATCGAGTTCTTTCTTAATGTCTGTGAAGACCAAGTGAAGTTTATGACCCGCATGCTTGATCTGGATGATATGAAGCGGCGCATTGAGGCGCTCATCACATTCCGTCACGCTCATGACAAGGAAGTGCGCAAGGAAGCAATCTTGCCTCTGCATCACTTGTTCGCTGCCGGACCGCTCAAGCGTATGGAGTTTGCTCAAATGACGGGCTTAGGGGAGCGTACAGCCCGCTCCTTGATGTCGAAGCTGTTAAAAAGCGGTTTGGTCATCAGCGATACCGCATCAGGGCCAGTGCGTTGGGGTTTGCCGCTCGATAGCTTGCAGTTCTTGTTTCCGGAGTTATATCCGGAAGCGGCAACTAGGCTGGATTAAGTCGCGTCGCTTCTTTATTAGGCAAAGCCTTGCATAACAAAACGGCCCTCCATCTGGAGGGCCGTTCTTTTGCATAAGCAGCTAAAAACGCTTACTCAGTAGCAGCAGTCGTTTTCTTGGCGGCTGTTTTTTTAACGGCGGCTTTTTTAGCAACTGTCTTTTTAGCCGCTGTTTTCTTGGCAGCGGTTTTCTTCGCCGCCGCCTTCGTAGCGGTCTTTTTGGCTGCTGTCTTGCGCGCGGGTTTTTCTGGACGTGGCTCGAACTCAAAGCCGATTTTGCCGTCTGCCTGGCGCACCAGGAAGGCCTTGAACTTGCGATTGGTACGCGAGGACACAAAGCCGTCCAGCAAGTCCGTCTTGCCTTCACCCAGCAGCTTGCTCATCTGTTCGCGGCTGATCTCTTGCTGCAAGATCACCTTGCCGCTGCGGAAGTCGCAGCTCTTGGAGGGGCCAACAGACTTCTCGCACAGATAGCGCAAACCGTGCTCGAAAACGGAGGACTGACACTTGGGGCATGGGCCTACTGGTGTCTGACCACTGAAATCCAGGCCTTCTTCATCGTCGTCGTCATTCTGGCCGAAGTCGAACTCCAGCTTGTATTCGTCCGTGATGCGCAAAAGAGCGGCAAAGGGGCGACCCATTTTGCTGATGAAGCCGGGCAAGGGGCCCAGTTCTTTCTTGGCCAATAGTTCTTCAACTTCTGGCAGCTCAAAGGTGCGGCCGCCAGGGTGTTTGCCAATCGAGAAGTCGCAGGCCGTGCAGGCATAACGACGGTAGTTTTCTTTAACCACACCGCCACATTTCGGGCAGGGTGTCTGCAAGGTCGCATAGTCACCGGGAACGGTGTCGCGCTCGTATTCTTTCGCCCGTTTGACGATAACTTGCGTCATTTGCGCGATTTCACGCATGAATACGTCGCGATCCAGCTGACGTTGCTCAATCTGCTTGAGCTGATGTTCCCACTCGCCGGTCAGTTCGGGCGAGGTCAGTTCGCTTACGCCCAGACCTGACAGCAGGGTCATCAACTGACGGGCCTTGGCGCTAGGCACCAGCTCGCGGCCTTCGCGGCGCAGGTAGGCTTCGTTTAGCAGACCTTCAATAATGGCTGCACGCGTGGCTGGTGTACCCAGGCCACGCTCGGACATGGCTTCACGCAAGGCTTCGTCGTCCACCAGCTTGCCAGCGCTTTCCATTGCCGACAGCAAGGTGGCTTCTGTAAAGCGTGCGGGAGGCTTGGTTGCCAAAGCCTTGGTGTTGACGTCTTCCGTGCGAACTTTTTCGCCATCAGCCACGGGGACCAGGGAATCGTCTTCGCCTTGTGCACCACGGCCGTAAATGGCCAGCCAGCCCGGTTTGACCAGCACTTTACCTTCGGTCTTGAAGTGGTGGCCCGACACCTGCGTAATACGAGTCGTAACGCGGAACTCGGCGGTGGGGAAGAACACGGCCAGGAAACGGCGGCTGATCAGCTCGTAAATCTTGTGTTCGGCATCGCTCAGTTCACGCGGCACCTGCAAGGTTGGGATGATGGCAAAGTGATCCGATACCTTTTTGTTGTCAAAAATGCGGCGGTTGGGCTTCACCCATTTTTGCTCGACCACTTCTTGCGCGAACGGTTGCACCGATGCACTGGCGGGCGTGCCGCTATTGGCCAGGGCACGCATGGTTTCTTGCACCGTCGGAACATAATCTTCAGGCAGGTAGCGCGAGTCAGTACGAGGGTAAGTCAGCGCCTTGTGGCGTTCGTACAGGGTCTGCGCCAGGGACAAGGTTGTCTTGGCAGAAAAACCAAAGCGCGAGTTGGCTTCGCGTTGCAGCGAGGTCAAATCAAACAGCGCGGGCGACATCTGCGTGCTGGGCTTGGATTCTTCAGTAACTACACCGGGTTGCTCACGGCAGGCCGCCACAATAGTTTGGGCTGCTGCCTGCGACCACAGACGCGAGTCTTTCTTTTCGGGGTCGTGCTCGTCTTTGCTGAATTTGGGGTCGAACCAGCGGCCTGTGTACAAACCGGCTGCGGCAATAAAGTCTGCGTGGACTTCCCAGTAATCGCGCGACACAAACTGGCGAATGCGGTTTTCGCGTTCGTTAACAATAGCCAGTGTGGGTGTCTGCACTCGACCAACAGGCGTCTTGAAAAAGCCGCCGTCCTTGCTGTTGAAGGCCGTCATGGCACGCGTACCGTTGATGCCCACCAGCCAATCGGCCTCGGCACGCGAACGGGCTGCGGCTTCCAGCGGCTTCATGTCCTCGTCGTCACGCAAGTTTTCAAATGCTTCACGGATCGCCGATTGTGTCATCGAACGTAACCAGAGGCGTTGTACCGGTTTTTTCGCCCCGGCGTACTGCATAATGTAGCGAAAAATCAGCTCGCCCTCGCGCCCCGCGTCACAGGCATTGATGACAGCAGTGACATCTTTTCGTTTGATCAGCTTGACCAGCAGTTTCAAGCGTTCAGTCGATTTCTTGTCAGTGGGGTTGAGCTCAAACTGAGGGGGAATAACGGGTAGATGAGTGAAGCTCCATTTGCCGCGGACTGGATCATTAGGGGCCACCAGACCCAGCAGATGGCCAATGCTGGAAGCCAGCACATAGCGATCGCTTTCAAAATAATCACCTTCTCGAGTGAAACCGCCCA
>SMEN01000259.1_pt1 | contig 16519 bp, 10 predicted proteins | sample 2456271 | NCBI WGS metagenome assembly SMEN01 (sample SAMN10132593, study PRJNA489261) | soil metagenome | isolation source: day1 control-loamy sand soil ammended with raw manure from dairy cow... | place: USA | collected 2015-04-01 | reverse complement strand
CCTGGGCGTCCAGGCTGTAGTCCATGCCTTCCGCCGCTTCGCTCAAACCACGACCACGCACGTCCTGAATATAGGTATCGAAGTGCTTGCCGAACTGCTCACCCACAAAGCCCCAGGTCACGGCCGGGCTGGTGATGCCGGGAACGATGATGACCGCTGGACGCTGATCGCGCCCTTCGCTGGAACCACCGAAACGCAGGTAATGCTGACGAATGCCATTGGCATGAACATGGCCGCCGTAAAGAAAGGTACTCATTAATCTGTCCTTGGATTGAAACAGTCAGGCCTGGGCCTGATCCATGAAAATTGCTGCTGCCTACGCCGTTTGAGGCGCAGCAGCCAGCGCGGCCCGGACCACATCCGGTGTAAAAGGCACCTGCCGAAAACGTCGGCCAGTTGCATCAAATAAAGCATTGGCTATAGCCGAGGCACAGGGCACAGAGGCGGATTCGCCCGACCCCATAGGCGGCTCAGATTGCCGGTCCATCAAAATGACTTCAATCGGCGGGATACGCGGGAAGTCCACAATGGGGTACGCGCCCCACTCCGCACTGACCACGCCTTGCGCGTTGAAATGCACCTGCTCATACAAGCTGCGGCTTAAAGACTGAATGACATTGCCGTGAATCTGGTGGCGCACGCCTGCCGGGTTCACCATCTGGCCCGTGTCCTGACCAACATAAATTTGTTCAAGCTCGATCACACCAGTTTCTACGTGGACCCGCAGATCCAGCAGCCAGGCTGACCAGGCAGCCCCAAAGCCGGGGAATTTGCTGTGTATATAACGTGCATACGACAAACCGCGACCATATAAATAGCCTTGATCATCGGGCTGTCCACGTGAACCACGATGCCCCAGCTGCCATTGGCCTTTATCGGCCACCGCCTGCAAAAGCTCCTGAGCCCGCACATCCTGGTCCAGATAGCGCAAACGGTAGGTCAAAGGATCAATCTGGGCCTCTACCGCCAGCTCGTCCAGAAAGCAGTCGTGTGCGAAAGAGTTCGGCATGGCCGATACGCCCCGCAACCAGGAGGCGCGCACAATCGCCGCCATATCCTGGCAAACGATTCGTTGTTTGGGATAGCTATAGGGTGGAACCGCAGTGCGGTCGCCCATTTCCAGCTGACGCGGTGCAGCCGATTCACGACCCGTCAGCAATAAAGCCAAATTCGGTGCATCGTTGGAGGGGTAGTGCGTGACGAAATCGTAATGACGCAGCTGCCCTTGAGCATCAATAGAACCTTCTACATCCATCAGCTGAGCGGCCCCTTTGGGCTCCCAGCCATGCTCCTGTTCACGGGTCAGTTGCACACGTACTGGCGCACCGACAGCCCGCGACAGCAGTAAGGCATCGGCACACACATCGTCTGCGCAATTGCGCCCATAGCACCCTGCGGCTTCGTGGCGGATGATCTCCAGACCTGCTTCGTCCTCGTCCAGTAACTGGCTTAAATGAACACGCAACATATGCGGGTTCTGCGAACCGGACCAGATGCGGCTATGACCGGGCTGGTAATCGGCCACCGCACAAGAAGGGCCAATCGACGCATGTAATTGGAAAGGCCAGATATACGTGCGCTTCAAGCGCTTGCCTTCAGGCGGCAACTCGTCAAAATCCGGGCCTATATCAGCCAGCAAGCGCTCCGTCATGGGCTGACGGCGAATTAGTTGCTCCAGATTGCTCATGTCCTCCAAAGGAGGGACCGCTTTCCAGCGTACTTTCAATTCACGAGCAGCACGCATCGCCTGTTCTTCGCGGCGGGCCACCACACCAATAAAGTCACCGACTACAACCACCTCGACATCCTCGCCAATATGGCGAATGGACTGCTCGTCGACCGACTCCAGGCTGCAGCCTACAAAATCACCGCTATCACGCCCTATATAAGGAGGACGCACAACACGGCCATGCAACATGCCTGGCACACGCACGTCATGCACGTAAATCCAGTCCCCAGCAACCTTGCCCGGTATATCGACACGCGCCTGGGGCGTCCCTACAATGCGCAATTGCTCGGCCGGTTTGGTGGGGGTTTCTTTATCCAGATAGGCGCGTAGCTCCAGGCCTTCCAGCAATTGCCAGTACGTCAGGCTGCGCCCGTCGGGGGCAATCACCGTGCCGTCCTCTACCCGCAGTCGATCTGCATCCATCGTCCAGCGCTGTGCGGCTTGAGCCAGTAGCAACTGACGCGCCTGAGCCGCCGCCTTGCGCAGCGGCACGGCGTGAATCTGAATCGAGGCACTCGCAATGGTTGGCCCCTGATTCGGGGAGGCATCGGTATGGCCCAGCACCATTTGTACGCGTGACATGGGCACGTCCAACTCGTCGGCCACGATCTGGCTCAAAGCTGTTTGAATACCAGTCCCCAGGTCCACATGACCGTGGAACGCCCGCACCCAGCCCTGCTCGGAGACGGCCACAAACACATCGTCGTGCGCCTGCAGATACTCGGACACCACGCCGGGCTGCCCAGGCGAAGGCTTGGGAGGCCGGGCCGGTGCCGCTAAAATCAGCAAGGTGCCGGGCGCCTTGAGCAAGTCTTGCTGCTGGTGGCGCGGCGCATCGTAAGACATCACACTCTCCTGGCGGGGCTTTATCAACAAGGTCTAAAAAGAAGCAGGCACGGATCAGACCCTGAAACCTACCTGAAGCACGCACTAACAAAACACGAATTACTAGCGTACACACCCTAATAAAATGAAATACAGTGCGCCAAAACCTAATTACCGCACCTACTATAAAGAGAAAATCAAGGGCTTAATAATCAGTGTAAACCCTATATTAAATAAGAAACACCCGAATTAAAGATCGCTTACCAAGAGGGCTTTGATTGATGCCTCAAGGGAGTAGTAGAATCTATTTACTCAATAAATTAAAGTGTATACACTTAATTTAAGCATATCAATACCGAGCTGATAAAAGCACCGCACACGCTGTCAGACAACAAGGTGCGATCAACCAAAGGTGAAACCCATGAACCCTTGTACTCGCCCGCACACCTTGCGGGTCAATCAAGAGACCCACATCATCGAGGTGGAACCCGATACCCCACTGCTCTATGTCTTGCGCAACGACCTGGAGCTAAATGGCCCCAAGTTCGGCTGTGGTCTGGGCGAATGTGGTGCCTGTACGGTATTGGTGGATGGCGTAGCAGCGCGTTCCTGTGTAGTGCCGGTCAGCTTGGTTGAAAATCGTCAGATCACAACATTGGAAGGTCTAGCCCAAAAGGGCCAGCCCAATGATGTGCAGCAAGCCTTTATTGATTGCCAGGCAGCCCAATGCGGCTACTGCTTGAATGGTATGGTCATGACCGTGCAGGCTTTGCTGGACCGCAATCCGCAAGCCACTGAAGAACAGATCCGGGACGAGCTGCGTTATAACTTGTGTCGCTGCGGGACCCATGTGGAAATCATGCAAGCAGCACTGCGTGTCGCAAAGGCCCGGCAATGAGTCATTCAGTACAAAATAGCTCCCGAGCACAATGGCCGGAGCTGCCCCCCGATACCCATCTGCTACACGGCGCGGTCGTACGCCCGCCTTACTGGTCGTATGAAAATGGACAGTACCAAGGCGCAGAATTACAGACCGTGGACAAGCAGGCTGCCCTGCAAGTGCCCGGTGTGGTTGCTTGTGTTCATATGGGCAATTTCCTGGGTGTGCTGGCTGTTCAAGCCGAACAGGCCCATCAAGGTGCTGCCTTGCTGGATGCCCGCTGGGCCACTCCCGTCACCGCTCACCAAGCGGTACTGCAAGCGAATGAAGCAGGCGCCAAGACGATCAGCAAGCCCGATCAAAGCTACGAATGGCAGACTCATACAGAGCATCAGGACACAGCCTGGGCTCGCGCCTGCTATCACGACAAAAAACTATACGTATGGGCTCACACTGATCGCCCCGCCGCCCTACTGATTGAACTGCAAGCACTAAGCGGCCTACCAACTGAGCAAATCTGCCTGCAAGATATCACAGGCGAGCACGCTGATGCCTATGACTGTGCCATGGACGCGGCTGTGATGGCCTTTGGCCGCCCGCAAGCGGTACAGGTACGCGCCAGCCAAAGCGAAGCCATTATTCGTTTAAGCGTTTATCAAAACACAGCCCTTGAAGGTGGTCTGAACGCCCACTTGCAAGCCAGTCGCTGGCACTTGAACACCTTGTCGGGCGCTCGCCCCTCTTTGGCCGCCATCTTGTGTGGTCAACAAGACTTGCCCAGCAGTGGCCCGGAAGTCAAAAGCGAGTACTTTGCTGCGCCTAGCCCTAACTATGATGGCGCCGCTGCCAGCAGCGACCCGGACAGTCTGGCCCAGGCCACCGTTTTTGCGCAGGAATCGCAGTTCGACCAGGATTGCCACACACTGGGACTGGATCCATTGGAAGCGCGACTGGAACAAGTGCGTAGCCCTCAAGGTCGCGATCTGCTGCAACGCGTGGCCACACAATCGGACTGGTCTGAACCTTTACCCCCGCAGCAGGGGCCAATGCGTAAAGGACGCGGACTGGCCTACAGCCATATTGTCGAGCAGATCCCGGGACAGGCGGCACGTGAGCAGTGGTCTGCCTGGGCAGTGGATGTCAGTGTGGATACTCGCCAAGGGACGCTTAGCATCGACAAGCTGACTATTGGTCACGACAGCACAGAACAGAACAATCACGACCAGACTCCCGAGTCTACGCCCGCATTAGCTGACAGGCTGGGCCGTTGGGCGCAGCAATTGCTGAACAATACCAGTGGTAGTAGCAGCGACGCGGGGAATAAGGGAACAGTCAAAGACAAGGCTGCCCAGACTGCCGTCCAGTTGGTCAAGAGGGAGTCCGCCGTAGGCCAGCCACTGGCCTGGAACCAGGGCGTGGAACTGCCCGCCGCTGCCGCCATTGCCAATGCTATTTTCAATGCCAGCGGCATCCGTCTGACCAGTGCCCCTTTTAATGAGCAATCACTGGCCTTGGGCTATCAGACAGGTAAAGCAGGCAACAGCAAAAAACGAAAAATGGGATGGGGTGCCCTGGCCGCTGTAGCGACTGGCACGATATTGAGCGCCCTGCCCTGGCGTCCGGCTATTGCTCCTGTCGGGCAAGTTGATACCTCTATCTTTTCAGAACTGGCCATCGAGCGCGGCCGACTGGTTGCCATTGCTGGCGACTGCATGGTGTGCCATACCACTGAAGGGGGCAAACCCAATGCAGGCGGCCTGGGGTTGGATACGCCGTTTGGCACTATCTACACCACCAACATTACTCCCGACAAAGAAACGGGCATTGGTGCCTGGAGCTATAAAGCCTTTGAGCGTGCCATGCGCGAGGGCATCCATCAGGATGGACGTCATCTGTACCCGGCCTTTCCCTACACCGCTTTCGCCAAGATCAGCGACGAGGACATGCAGTCTCTGTATGCCTACCTGATGACGCAAGAGCCCGTAAAGTCCGAGGTTCCCGAGACCAAGCTGCCGTTCCCCATGAATATGCGGCCTTTGGTGGCGGGCTGGAACATGCTGTTTCACCGCGATCCTAATGCCTACGTGCCCGACCCGGCGCAGACCGTGCAATGGAATCGGGGTGCCTACCTGGTCAATAGCAGCGGCCACTGCGCAGCCTGCCATAGCCCGCGCAATATGCTGGGTGCCGAGAAAGGCGGGGCGGCGAATTTCCTGGCGGGTGGCTTCGCCGATAACTGGGAAGCTCCGGCGCTGAACAGCCTGTCCAAAGCTCCCATTCCCTGGACAGAACAAGAGCTGTATCAATACCTGCGGACCGGCTATTCACCCCGCCATGGAGTGGCGGCTGGCCCTATGGGCCCCGTAGTAGCGGGTCTGGCCGAACTGCCTGAATCGGATGTGCGGGCCATGGCGAATTACCTCAGCAGCCTGAACCCGGTTGAAAGCCAGCAGGAGCAGGAACACGCCGCCCAAGCCGCCCGTCTGGAGCAGAGCAGTCGCAGCAATAAAGAAGTAATGCTGATGCCGGGCGAGAATCTATTCAATGGCGCTTGTGCTGTGTGCCACGATCCGCGTGGTGGCCCAGTTCTGTTTGGAGCACGTCCATCCCTGGCCCTGAACAGTAATCTGCACAGCGAACACCCGGACAATGCAATTCAAGTCTTGATGCACGGCATTACCCGTCCGGCCCAGCCTACCCTGGGTTCCATGCCTGCTTTCAAGAACAGCATGAATGACGAACAGATGGAAGATTTGCTGAACTATATGCGGGCACGCTTTGCGCCGGGGAAACCGGCCTGGACAGGCTTGAAAGACAAGATCGCGACTATACGGGAGCAAAAGGGCCACTTATAAAAGTAGTCCTGCCTGCATAGAGGGCCCCTGTGGCACAAATCCAGTAGTCAGCGGTAAAGACAAAGGCGGCCAAGTTGAAACTTGAAGCCGCCTTTGTTTATCGTGCGTCACATTCAGATTTGCTCGGGCTAGATCTGAAGCCCAAGGCTCAGACCCTAAACCAATCAGCCCGAAAAACCGCCCTCTTGCAGAAAGTCTTTTTCTTGCGCAGTCGTCGCGCGACCCAGAATCGTATTGCGATGCGGAAAGCGGCCAAAACGCTCAACCACGTCCAGATGCTCTTCGGCATGATCCAACCAGGGAAGACCGATCTCCTGATTCAAGCGCACCGCTTCTTGCTGATCGGCCAGATTTTCCGCATGGGAATATGGCAGGTAGCAAAACACACGACGCTCCAGGGGGATCTGCTTGTCCAAGCCCTTGGCCACCATCTCTTTGGCAATCGCCAGGGCTTTGTCATCCGTGGCGTACATGCGAGTGGTATTGCGAAATGAGTTACGCGGAAACTGATCGAGCAAAACCAACAAGGCATACGTCCCTTCCGCCGTCTGTGCCCAATCGTCAAACTCGCCCTTGGCGGCGCGCTCGTGCCAGTCTAAAAAGCGCTCGCGAAATTCCCGGTCAAAGTCGTCGGACTTGCGAAACCATTTTTCTGGTCCTGCCTGAACCCAGAAATCAATCACTGCCTGCGGATTAGGACGTGCATCTGCCATGGTGTTCTCCTGAAGCCGGTCAGACCTCTGAAATCGGGAGGTCCGGAATTAAACAGACAGGTAAGTGCGCCGCACTTGCTCGTTGGCACTTAATTCCTGCATGGCGCCACTGTACCGTATTTGTCCCTTTTCCAGCACATAGGCCCGATCCGAGACCAGTTCGGCAAAGTGCAGGTTTTGTTCGGACAGCAAGATACTGACACCGGCTTGTTTCAGCTCCAGGATCATGTGCACCATCTGCTCCACAATCACGGGAGCCACACCCTCGGAAGGTTCATCCAGTAGCACCAGATAAGGGTTGCCCATCAAAGTCCGCGCTACCGTCAGCATTTGCTGCTCGCCGCCACTCATCTGCCCGCCCGGCCTGTCCTGCATTTGACCCAAGTTGGGAAACAGGCTGTACAAGCGCTCGGGTAGCCAGTGCGGCGCCGCGGTGCCATCCGGCCAGTGTCGGGGAGGTTGACGCCCCACCTCCAGATTTTCAGTGACACTTAAGTCGGTAAAGATACGTCGGTCTTCGGGCACAAAACCCAAGCCTGCACGGGCAATTTCAAAGGGTTGTTTATCGTGAATGGTCTGCCCCATGAATTCGATATGGCCATTGGAGCGCTCCATCAACCCCATCACGGACTTAAGTGTGGTGGATTTTCCTGCACCGTTACGGCCCATCAAGGCAACAACCTCGCCACGCTGTACGGTCAAGGACAGATCAAACAAAATATGCGCTGCACCGTACCAGGCATTCAAGCCATCGACACTGAGCAACGGTGCCTCGGCTGTCGCGCCTGTGGCGGCCCGGTCAGAACCGGCTACGAGATCCTGCGTCATGCCGACTCCTTGTTCTCAAATGTTTTACCAGTGCCAAAGTAAACCTCCTGCACTTTGGGGTGCTGACGGATATAGTCGGCATCCCCCTCTGCCACCAGACGGCCACGGGCCAATACCAGCATGCGGTCCGAATGCTCGAACACCACATCCATGCTGTGCTCAGTAAACAGCACACCCATATTGCGTTCGATCACCAGTTTTTTGGTCAAACGCATCAGCTCATTACGCTCTTTGGGAGCCATGCCCGCGGTGGGCTCATCCATCAGTAAAAGACGTGGATCATTGGCCAAGGCAATAGCCAGCTCCACACGTTTCACATCGCCATAAGCCAGTTCGCTGCATGGCCGTTCGGCTTGCGCCAACATGCCCACCTGATCCAGCAGATCCAGAGCCCGCGCCCGTTCAAATTGAGCCGCCCGACGCCAAAAGGAAAACAGCTTTTTCTGATGGGCCAGCAAAGCCATCTGTACGTTCTCGACCACCGTCAAAGATGCAAAAGTGGCAGCAATTTGGAAGGTACGGCCCACACCCAACGCAGCAATTTTGCGTGGCGCCAGACCCACCAGCTCCTGATCGTCCAGACGCACCGAACCTGCCGTTGGCGTCAGTTGGCCACCCACCATATTGAAGGTAGTGGTTTTGCCTGCGCCATTGGGGCCGATCAAGGCCAGGAATTCGCCGGCCTTCACATCGAACTCAATCCCGTCTACAGCCAGATTGCCGCCGAACGCTTTTTTTAGACCTCGTACTTGCAGCAAACTCATGACGACACCCCCGGTGCCACGCGGCGATGCGCCCAGCGTTTAAAGAATCCGGCAATGCCTTGCGGGAAGGCCAGCACCAGCAACAAAATCACGCCACCAAACAAGGCACGCCAATATTGCGTAAAGCCCAGGAAGAAATCCTGCAGCAAGGTGAACACCGCCGCACCGACGACCGGGCCTACCAGGGTTTGCAAACCACCCAGCAAGACCATGACCAAACCATCCACGGATTTATTCACGGCAATCACTTCAGGCGACACACTGCCCTTGGAAAAGACAAACAAAGCGCCAGCCAGACCGGCAAAGGTACCCGCCAAGATAAAGGTCAGCCACTGCACACTTTTCACAGGAATACCAATCGCCTCGGCCCGCAAGGCCGAGTCCCGGCTGGCACGCATGGCATAGCCAAAGGGCGAGAACAAAATCCGGCGCAGCATGAAGGCTGCCGCCACGACCACAAACAAGGCAAAGTAATAGTAGCGTTCACCCGACAGCCATTCGGCAGGCCAGATACCGACCACGCCGTTGGAGCCGCCGGTAAAACTGTCCCACTGATACACAATCGACCAAACGATCTGTGCGAAAGCCAAAGTCAGCATGGCCAGATACACCCCGGATAGACGCACGCAGAACCAGCCAAAGATCAATGCACCTAAACCGGCGACCGCTGGAGCCAGAACCAAAGACCAGCCCATAGACAGGGCAGCCGCTTTAAAGAGCAAGGCGGCCGCATACGCACCCAGCCCAAAATAGGCCGCATGACCAAAAGAGTTCATGCCACCTGGCCCCATCATGAAGTGCAGGCTCAAGGAGAACAGCGCCAGGACCAAAATATCCAAAGCCAACACAGGGGCGTAAGGGAACCAGTCGCTCAACAAAGGCAAGGCGGCCATCACGCCCAGAACCACCAACACCATGATCTGGAATGCCCCACTGCCTGCGCGCAACGGCGCTTCAATCGGGGCCGAGTTACGGCTGACGGCCTGAGCACGACCAAACAAGCCCCAGGGCCGGAATACCAGCACCACGGCCATGAAAATGAATTCCACCACCAGCGTTAATTTGGGAAAAGCAAAGTCCACACCAAAGAAAGTGACGGTTCCCAACGCAATACACAGGGCTTTCAATTCAGCCACGATCAAGGCGGCTACATAAGCACCAGGAATGGAGCCCATGCCACCGACCACCACAATCACAAAGGCATCCCCAATCACGCTCAAATCCAGCAGCAGATTGGCTGGCTGGCGCGGCAATTGCACGGCCCCACCCAAACCGGCCAGGAAAGCGCCCAGTGCAAATACGCCCGTAAACAACCAGGCCTGATTCACACCCAACGCACCCAGCATCTGCCTGTCATGGGTCGCGGCGCGTACCAACACGCCCCAACGCGTACGGGTCAGCAAGAGCCAGAGCAAACCCAGCACCACGGGGCCGATCACGATCAGCACCAGGTCATAAACCGGGAAAAAACGACCTGCAATAGAAATAGAACCTTTCAAGCCCGGAGCCAAGGGCCCCAGCAGATCTTCCGGCCCCCACACCGCCAAGGCCCCGTCATTGATGACCAGCACCAAGGCAAAGGTGGCCAATAACTGGAACAGCTCGGGCGCTTTATAAATACGCCGCAACAGCACAATTTCCAGCAAAGCGCCCAATGCGCCGACCAGCAGGGCCGCTACAATCAGGCCCGTCCAGAAACCTAGCGCCGAGCCACCCATGAACTGCACGGTGGAATACGCCATGTAGATGCCCAGCATGTACAGCGAACCGTGTGCAAAGTTGACGATGCGTGTCACCCCAAAGATCAGGGAAAGACCTGCCGCCACCAGGAACAAAGACGATGCCTCGGCCAGCCCGTTAAGGAACTGCACCCATAAACCCGATAAGGCCATTACTGCCTCGCGTCAGAAGTGGCGCGCCAGGTGGCGCGCCGATCTACGAAATACTGCGTTTTTGGAATTATTGATTCGCTGCGGCAGGACGCCACTGGCTGACTTGTTCATCCGTAGGCTGCACATCTTTGCCATCGGCATAGCGGATGTTGGTCATGATGCCTTTGCCATCCTGTTTGGCCAGCACGCCCACATACGCCCCCTGTGTGGATTGCTGATCTTGCGTACGGTAGGTGATGGGGCCAAACGGCGTCACCACATCCAGGCCACGGAAGGCTTTGATCATGGCTTCGGTATCTGTAGAGCCGGCTTTCTCAATACCGGCAGCAATAGAGACGATGGTGCTGTAGCCAATAATGGTGCCCAGACGTGGATGCTCTTTGTACTTATCCTGATAGGCTTTAAGGAAGGCATTATGTTCAGGCGTGTCGATGGCATACCAGGGGTAGCCGGTGACAATCCAGCCTTCCGGCGTTTCGTCTCCCAAGGGGTCCAGGTATTCGGGCTCGCCCGTCAACATGCTGACCACCGGAAAGGTGGGGGTAAAGAACTGGCGCTGATTACCGGCACGGACCAGACGGGCCAAGTCGGACGCAAACAGCACGTTAAAAACGGCATCGGGCTTGGCCTCCGACAGAGCCTGAACCACGGCGCCCGCATCCACTTTACCCAGTGGTGTCGCCTGCTCGGCTACAAATTCGATATCAGGCTGCGCTTCTTTCATCAAAGTTTTGAACGTAGCGATTGCTGACTGACCGTACTCGTAGTTGGGGTACACAATAGCCCAACGTTTCTTGTTCAACTTGACCGCTTCAGGTACCAGCATGGCCACCTGCATATAGGTGGAGTTGCGCAGGCGAAAGGTGTAGCGGTTGCCATCAGCCCAGACAATCTTGTCGGTCAAAGGCTCGCTAGCCAGAAAAAAGACTTTTTTATGTTTGGCAAAATCGGTAATGGCCAGACCGATATTGGACAGGAAGGTCCCTGTCAGCACATCCACTTTTTCACGCGAGATTAATTCCTCGGCAGCGCGTACGGCATCGCCTGGGTTGGAGTTGTCATCCTTGATGATCAACTGCAATTGCTTGCCGTGAATCCCCCCGGCCTGATTGATCTGCTCGATCGCCAATTCCATCCCGTTTCGGTACGGCCCCAAAAAAGCCGGTTGGGATTTATAGCTGTTGAGTTCCCCAATCTTGATCACACCCTCGGCGGCAGCGGTGGCCCCCAAGGTTTGCAACACCATTGTTCCAGCCAGTGCTACCCCTGCAAATGTCTTATTCATTGTCTTCTCCGTGGGCTTGTGACGCGAAACACGACTCAGCGACTTGTCTTGTTTTAGTGATTTAAAGTGTACACATGGTATTTTTGCGAGTAAATCGGCCAAGACCTAGGGATATACCCTTGAACACTTTAAACATAAAACACAAATACCTACGCAGAACGCCGGAAAACCAAGGAAATGACGAACAAATGAGCAGAGAAAGTTAATAACCTGGGGAAAAATAAAAACGCAGATATACAGTGACTACACTTAATAAGCTCAAAAATTAAGACACTACTGCCCTGCCGGTTCCTGGACGAGTCGAATCGTGGATTTCATAAACTGCTCCATCATATCCGGCAACAGGGGGCCAAACGCCTAAAAAACCTTATGAAAGGCGTATGAAAATGGCTTGCCCGCCAGAGGCGGGGATAACAATCAGCCACTGCGAGTTTGGTGAACACGCTGCCCTGAAGAAGGTAAATCGTAAAGCTGAGGGGTACGAGTCGGGTTAAAGTCCTGCCATTGACCATCACTCCAATTGCCGTTGGCCCATTCAATGGCGTAACCTCCATTGCGCTGCAATTCACGTACCAGCACAGCCTCCTCGGCCTGTCCCAAACGCGCCGCCAGCATGACGCCGGAAACACGGTTCAAGGGTTCATTTTCAGGTCTACGGCCGCCCAGCTTCACGATACCGCCCACCATGGCGCCGACATAGGCCCCCAAGGCCGCAAAGGCCAGCAATAAAAACTGAGGCCAGCTTGTCATGCTGAGCAACCACCAGCCCAGGGCTCCCCCCAGCGCTGCCCCCAGCACGACACCCAGGATGGCTCCCAAACCACCGCCTCGGGCAGCCTTGTCCAAAGTCCTGTCGCCCCCAATCGGATACTGCGCGTGCTGACCGCTAGGCTTAAGGTAGAAAATCTGCAGATCCTGGCTGTCCAAACCCTGTCCCTGCAGGACTCGTGCTGCTTGTTGGGCTTGATCAAACGTGTCGAATTCCGCCGCAATAATACGTTCCATAACAAGGCTCCCAAATAAGTACATACAAGCAAAATTGCCAGCAATTTTCGTTCCTAAATCTCCTTCTCTACTGGGGAAATCCTCTAGAAGCTTTCACATGGAAGTATCAATACCTAAAGTATTTTGACGTTATATTCTCAAGAGATAAAAAAACGTAGCCCTCCAGGGCTGCTCTTCTGGAGACTAGACTTTGACTTCCCCTCGTCGCTTCCCATCCCGGCTGACTCTCAGCGTAGTGGCTACCAGCATCTTGATGACCGCCTGTGCCAGTGCTCCGTTGAATGACCGCAGTGTCACCATCAAACGCGACAGCTACGGCACCCCACACATTTATGCGGACAGCACGTATGGACTGTTTTATGGCTATGCCTATGCCGTGGCTACCGACCGTCTGTACCAAATGGAAATTGCCAAGCGTTCTGGCTGGGGAACAGTCGCCGAGGTTCTAGGCCCCGATTTTCTGGAACTGGATAAAGTCACCCACAACAATATCGACCCGGACTCCATCCGCAAACAGCTGGCTGGGCTGTCTAAAGAAGACAGGGCCATGTTCGAAGGCTATGCCGCTGGCTTTACGCAACGTGTCCGCGAGGTCAAGGCGCAAGCCGACACGCTTATGCCCAAGGAGTTTCTGGACAAAGGTTTTGAACCGTCGGAATGGCAGGCCGAAGATATCGCCATGGTCTGGGTTGGGCTGATTCTGAATCGTTTTTTTGCCGGTACGGCTGAAGTCGCCAACCTGAATCTGCTGGAAACCTTGAAGGCCGACCAGGGTGTGGAACGTGGGGAGCAGTTGTACAAGCAACTGCGCTGGCTAAGCGACCCCACTGCCCCCACCATCATTCCGCCGTCTGACATCAAAGCCACCCAGGCTGATTTGCCCACGCAGCTGCAAGCGATCTCCTCGCAGGCCGCGCAGGAGTATCTGCACAAGCAAGCGATCGCCTTGGGCCCTACCGTAGCCGCTGGCACGCCAACCGCCAGCAATGCCTGGTTGCTGGGCCCGGAAAAGACCACTCACGGCCATGCCGTGCTGTACAACGGCCCGCAACAAGGCTGGTACACCCCATCCATTACCTACAGCGTCGGCCTGCACGGTGCAGGCTACGACCTGACGGGTAGCACCGCCGTGGCCCTGCCTGCTATTTTGTTCGGCACCAATGGCCAGATCGCCTGGGGTTCTACGGTAGGCTCGCTGGACACCAACGACGTCTACCAACTGCGTCTGAAAGAAGGCGACCCGCACAGTTACTGGTATGACAATGCCTGGCGTCCCATGGCGCACAAGCAGATACGCATCAAGGTGCGTGGCCAGGACGATGTGATTCTGGACGTATACCGTGCCGCCCAAGGCTATGTCAGCAGTTGGGACAAAAAGAACAACACCGCTTACGCCAACCGCCGTACCTGGGAAGGCCGGGAAATTGAAACCCTGCTGGGCTGGGCGCATGCCGCCAAAGCAAGCAATTGGGAACAGTTCATGGCACAGGCTTCTCGCGTCAGTGCCTCCATTACCTGGTTCTATGCGGACACTCACAACAATATCGGCACGGCAGCCTTGGGCCTCTTGCCCAAACGTCCCGCCAATCAAGCCATCCAGTTCCCGGCTACCGGCGATGGCAGCATGGAATGGCAAGGTTTCCTAAGCTTTGAGCACAACCCAAAAGTGTTGAATCCGCAGCAAGGCTATATCGCCAGCTGGAACAACAAGGCTTATGGTGCTTTGCTGGCCGATAACTCCAACTTCTCCTATGTGGATCGCGTGCAGGAACTGCTGGCTCCTTTGCAAGCCAAGCAACGCCTGAGCGATGAAGAAATCTGGGGCATTGATTCTCTGGGCGCTCGCTCTGACCTGAATGCTCGTTACTTCGCCCCCATCATCCAAGAAGCCGCCAAGCTGCCGCACGCTAGCGCCTTGGCCCGTCAGGCCGCCGAGCAGTTAAAGGGCTGGGACTACAAGCTGGAACTAGCCAGCGATGGCAAGCAATATGCAGGTAGCGCCCCGGCGGTCATGCAGGCCTGGATGCAAGCGGCCGTACCCGTATTTTTGAAAGGCCATTTGCCCGACAGCGTCTATAGCAGCTATACCCAAAGCCTGTACCCCGCCGTGGATGATCCACGTAGCGCGCAACCAGCCGCCGCAGCCAAGCTGATCTGGAATGCCATCCAAGGCCCCGCTTCCGGGGTGCCACAGACGATTGATTTCCTGCAAGGTCGCCCCGCCCAGGAACGGGTGCTGGATGCTCTGGAACAAGCGGCAGCCACGCTGCAAAAGTCGCAAGGTTCACAAGCCCGGCAATGGCGTGCTCCAGCGGTATCCATGTTGTTTGCTGCCCGCAATGCGATTGGGGTGCCGTGGTCTGATCCCGCACACGAGCGTCGTATCTTGCCCTACCTGAACACCGGCAGTGCCCGCTTTCAATACGTACTGGACCCCGCAGGCGTGCGCATGTGCTCGATCATGGCCCCGGGGCAAAGCGGTTTCATCAGCCCCCAAGGTGAAGCCGACCCGCATCACTCGGATCAGCTAGAGATGTTTAGCGCATTCAAATGCAAGAGCGATGCCATTAGCGCTCAGGAGATCGACAAGGCCAGCCAGGACAGCCAGACCCTGCATTACTAGGGCCAGAAAAAACCGGGCCTGGAGCTTGTACAGCGCCGGGCCCGGTTTATCGTTGCGGCAAGCTCAGTCCTGGGCGACAACCTGGTTACGCCCTGCCCGCTTGGCGCTATACAAGCGCTGATCCGCCAGCTGCAACACCTCTTCAATATTTTGACCGGGCTGGCACAAAGCCAAACCAATACTGGCCGTGACCTGAAACGGCTGGCGATCGTGATTGAAGAATATCTGGCCATGCACCTGGCGCAGCAACAATCGCGCAAAACTCAAAGCCTGTTCATCGCTACGGCCTGAAAGGATCAGTATGAATTCCTCGCCACCATAGCGTGCCGCCAAGTCTTCCGGCCCCAAATGCGCCTTGAATAAAGAGGCCGTACGCATCAGCACCTCATCGCCCACCGAATGGCCGTGAGTGTCATTGATCTGCTTGAAATGATCCAGATCCACCATCAAGATATGCAGGGCCTCGTGTGCGGCTTCTTGTCCTAATTGGCGGCTCAAGGCTCCCCGGTTCAGCAAGCCCGTCAACGTGTCGTGCGTGGCTTGCCGATATAAACGCAGCAACAGCCCCAGGTGAAAATAATTAGCGGTCAAGGCCACGGTCAATAAAGCACTCAAAAGCCAAAGATCCTGTAAACCTTTCATGGTGAGCCACGTGCCCGAACTGACGCTGGCCAAAACCTGCAAGGCAATCAAAGCGCCCCCGACCAAGGCTGATTCCAACAGCGTGAACGGGAAAATACTAAGGGTTGCCACCAATAAAAAAGGAATAAAACCGTAACCCAGCACGACATAATGCCCGGCCCCGGCCAGGGTCAGCAGCATATAGGCATAAAAAGAGGCAGGCAGAATAAAGACCAGCCCACTCAGCACATAAATGCGGGTAATGCGCTGATGCCCATTAAAAGCCAGCCAAACGCACAAAATAAGGCCGCCCAGACTTAAAACCCGGATAGCCATCAGGTGCACTGGCCAACTAGGCAAGACCCACCAATCCATCAAAGCCCACAAAGGTGTGAGCAAAGCAAATAGCAAGCCGACTAAAATGACACGGCTGCGCAAATACTCCATGCGGGCATGAATAAAGTCACGAGAATGATATTTCCCGCTCAGTGTGTCGCGC
>SMEN01000497.1_pt1 | contig 16572 bp, 18 predicted proteins | sample 2456271 | NCBI WGS metagenome assembly SMEN01 (sample SAMN10132593, study PRJNA489261) | soil metagenome | isolation source: day1 control-loamy sand soil ammended with raw manure from dairy cow... | place: USA | collected 2015-04-01 | reverse complement strand
GTAAGCACAATCTTGATCACTTTCGGCTTTATCCACAGCGGTATAGGCCGCGGCGTTAATGATTAGCTGTGGTTGCAGTTTTTGTACGGTATCCAGCACCAACTGAGCATCGCGGATATCCAACTCCTTGGAGCCAAAACCAGAAACCTGCCAGCTGGCTGGAGCAGAGTGCATCAGTTCTTGCCCGACTTGGCCGTGGGCTCCGGTAATCAATACGCGCATAACAACCCTTGTTAATAAGTGATTCAGCCAAAGCAATGCTTATGGCTAATAAAAATATCTCTAAGTTTAGCAGGCCATTGCACAGGCCGGTTAGATTCACGCGTCTTAGCCGAAGAGGACAACCTGCCTGTGCTAGAATCTCTTCTTTATTGTGCGGCTGGAGCCACTGGGATTATGTTGAGCTATTTTCGTTTGTACCGTGAGCGTGGCTGGCATCCGATCAGTGCTGACGAATACCGCGCTGCGTGGTTGCGTTGGGGCGGTAGTGTGGCAACACATCCGGATGTGGTCCAGCGCTTATCGGATTTGGCAGGCATCTCCCTAGATTATTTAGGCTGTTCGAAAGAGGGTGAGTTACAAGCGGCCATACCGACTTGGGGGCGGCACATCGCGCTGGCAAAAGATGTGCTCAAACAACAGAAGAAACGTGGTGTGTTTGATTTAGGCAATGCCGAGATTATTTTGCCGCAAGCACCAGAGACTGTGATTGCACTGCGTCATAAAGCGCAATATGTCTCTGAGTTACATGCGCAGCGCATTTCTACGTTGAAAGAGCAAAAGCAAGGTTTAGCCTTGGCGCGCGAACCAGAGCAGTACAGTAAAAAATTTCGTTATAACCAGCGCCGTGAACAGCGCTTATTGGAAGAGCAGGGCGGAGTCATTCTGCCCATTGTTAGTTTGTCATCCGTAGAACAAGCACAGATTTATACGCGGTTATTTGAAAAACGCTGGGGTTTTGCCGTGCCGGGCAAAGAATATCTGACTGAAGTATTTAGCTTGATGGCTGAATTTATGACAGGCAGTTTTATTGCAATCAATGATGTGCCAGTGGCCTTTCAAGTGTTGTACCGAGTTGAGGCACCACAATGGATCAGCCTTGAATACATCAATGGCGGTGTCGATACCGATTACAATGCGCTCAGCCCCGGCAGTGTATTGAGTTTTGTGAATACGCAAAATGAGTGGCAGCATGCGCGTGATTTGAGTAAACCGCTGCGTTATTCCTTTGGTCGTGCCGATCGTGAATATAAAGACCGTTGGTGCAATCGCGTTGCGGTCTATGAGGTGTCCTAATGTCGGTACGCAAACAGCAGCTACTTAAACAACACCGTCGTAATAAGCGTATTGCCATGCTGGTGATCGTACTTGGGCTTGTGCTGCTAGGCTTTACCGCGCCCCTTTGGCTCTTGCCGCTGGCAGTGCTGCTGCTGTGGATCGTGCATGAGGCCTGGTTTGCCGATCATTTATTTTATGCACCGCAGGATGATTACCAATACCGCTTTCCCGAAACGATTGAGCCACGTGATCTGCTGATCGTTGACGGCCAACTGAAGCTTGATCACAACACAGAGTCGGACCTAGAACAGTCCACCTTGATCGCCAAAGTGCAGATCAATAGTTCGTGGTTGGGACGTTGGTTTGATCCCAGTGTTTACATCGGTAATGACCAGCAAACCTTTGAGCGCGCTGCGCAAGGTATTCGTTATCTACGAGGGCGTTTTTGTACGCTTGCAAGCACAGTGCAGCTGTATGTATTTAATCAGTCGTGCCCAGTGGCTGAGAATATAATGATTCTCGCACCGCACGCTGATGATGCCGAGCTGGCGGCTTTTGGACTTTACAGCCGCGCAGACAATGTCAGTATTGTGACCTTAACCCAAGGCGAAATTGAAGCTGAGCATTATCAGCGCTTGGGTTTGTCTGCACAGCACGCCGCGCAGCTGAAAGGGCGTTTGCGCAGTTGGGACAGCATGGCTATTCCATTGTGGGGTGGTGTGCCGCAAGCCAACTGTGTGCAATTGGGCTATTACTGCATGCAGTTACCCAGCATGGCGCAGCAGCCTGACGTACCTTTTGCTTCTAAGCAGTCAGGTGAAGCAGATATTCGTCGTGCGCGTCAGCATAACCCTCTGCAACTGCCTGCGGATGAGAGCGGTTTACCAACCTGGTCGAATTTAGTCGCTGATCTGGCGGCCTGTTTGCAGCACTATAAGCCTAGCGTAGTGGTGATGCCACACCCTGAAATCGATCCGCATGCGGATCATATAGCGACTACTCAGGCGTTTTTTCAAGCGTTAGAACAGAGCGATTGGCGACCGCAGCGTTTATTTTTGTATGCCAATCATCTGCACGATAACGATCGCTGGCCGATGGGCAATGCGAATACCGGTGTAGCGCTGCCGCCAGCCATGGTTGAGTTACCTGCCGATGAGATTTTTAGCTATGTGCTGAACGATGCACAGCAGATGGACAAAGCCATGGCGCTACTGATGCAGCATGACTTACAGCCAGCGCCACTCTTTAAAAAGCGGGTGCGTCGAATGATTCAGCAGGTGTTAACCGGACGCCGGTGGCCGAAGACTGGCGAGAACGAGTTTTTACGCAAAGCGGTGCGTAAACATGAGTTGTTTTGGGTGCGAGAGCTCTAAGCGAATGACTTTATCTTGGGCCTTGCGACTAGGCTGCTAAGGGACAAGCAGCGCTTAGACTTTACTCAGGACTTGTTGCAAGAGTTGCCCATCAAAACCCAGCTGATCCAGCCAATACACTTGATGCACCAGCACAATCAGCCAAAAAACACCTTGATAGGAGGTTTTTTTGGTTTTGTGGCGCAGCAGTTGTTGGGCTAGTAAGGCTCCAGGCCAGCCGCCGAGTAACTCAACTGTATGCAGCTGCTTTTCTGGAATACGCCAGGCACCGGTTTGCGCGTTGTGCTTATCGCGTGAGTATTGCCAGATGCTCAATAAACTCATGGAAAAGTAGACTAAGAGCGGCCAAAACACTGCATTGTTTGCAAAAGCCTGCCACGCACCGATTGCTGGAGCAGCACAGAGGATAACCATTAGCGACAGCGTTCTTTTTAAGCTCGCGGGTGTTTGCTGGCGCTGCCTGTGACTCGGCTTATTGGGCTTTACCGCACTGGTGTTTGCCTGGTTGCTAGGTTTGCGACGAATGGCTGGGCGGTCAATGCTGAGTTCTGCGCTGCGCATGTGTTGTGCGCGTAATCGACCTTTCTCGTCTTTGCCGCCGACAAAGTAAACAGCCTCGCCTTGCAAAGGTCGGCGTTCACCACGCACGCTGGAAATATGCACAAAGAAATCCTTATTGTCGGCGCGAATAAAGCCAAAGCCTTTATTGTCGTTCCAACTGCGTAAGACGCCTTTTTGTTCCATTTCTTGGACCTTATTCCACCACGCCAGTGACACGTACGCGTCGGCTTACGACGGGTGCGCTAACCGTTACTGTGTTGGCGATACGCTCAGCGTACAACTGATCAATCCAGTTCTTTAGTGCAATCAATAAACCGAGTACTAAGAAAGCCCCAGGCGGCAAGATTGCCAATAAGAAGCCTTTGTAATTTTCGAACACCACAATTTGCCAGTGTTCGGCGATGCTGCCAAACAGCAGGTGCATATTAGTAAACAGCATGCCTGTACCCAGCAATTCACGAGTAGCGCCGATAGCTACTAATACCAGGCCGAAGCCAATACCCATCATCAAACCGTCGTAACTGGCGCTGAGCATCGAGTTCTTCGCCGCAAAAGCCTCAGCGCGGCCGAGAATGATACAGTTGGTGGTAATTAGCGGAATAAAAATACCAAGAATCTGGAAGAGTTCGTAAGTGAACGCCTGCATCAGCAATTCAATGCAGGTGGTCAAGGCCGCAATAATCATCACAAAGACCGGTAAGCGCACAGCGTTGGTGACGGTATTACGAATTAAAGAAACCGCAGCGTTAGAGCAAATTAATACCAGTGCGGTGGCGATGCCTAAGCCCAGAGCGTTGACGGTGGAGTTACTGGTGCCGAGCAGCGGGCACAAACCGAGTAGCTGCACTAAGCCTGGATTGTTTTTCCATAATCCATTGATAGTAATTTCGCGAAATGACGTACTCATGGCTTCACCTGCGCTGTATTGAGTTGAGCAAAGAGTTCGGCGTGGTGCTGATCAAAGTACTGTAAAGCTTTATGTACAGCGGCGACCACTGCTCGTGGGGTAATGGTCGCACCTGCAAACTGGTCAAAATCGCCCTGATCTTTTTTTACCGCCCAGCCACGCTGCGCTGGATTGCTCAAGCTTTTGCCATCAAAACTTTTAATCCACGGGCTTTTGGCTAGCTCAATACGGTCACCTAAGCCTGGTGTCTCTTTATGATGAATGACGCGTACGCCGCTGAGTGTGCCGTCTGCCATAATGCCAATCAGCAAGCTGATTGTGCCACTGTAGCCATCCGGCGCGTTGGCTTGCAAGATCACCGCTGCAGGTTGTCCAGCAAGAGTGGCAAGATAAGCCGGTGTCTCTGCGCGATGACCTAATAAAGGTTCGTTTAAGGCGATGACGTTATCGAGTAGCGCATTATCGTAACTGTACGCCGGCAAAATTTCGCCCAGAGTACGAATTTGTGCCGCACGCTCGGCCTCGATAATACGCGACTCAGTGGATTGTTGCGTGATGGCGACGACCGCGACGGTAACCGCGGCAAAGAGCGCCAGTACGAGACTGTTTTTAAGCATGGAACGGCTGATTTCTGGCAGCATTATTACTCTCCTGCCTTAAAGCCGCGCTTGGCAGCTTTGTGTCCGTAGGTGCGCGGACGGGTGAAATAATCAATGGTCGGCGCGCACAGGTTCATTAGCAATACGGCAAAAGCCACGCCGTCAGGGTAACCACCCCAAGCGCGGATGATATAAATCAGTACGCCAACACCTATACCGAAAATCAACCGCCCTTGCACGCTGGTGGCACTGCTAACAGGGTCGGTGACAATAAAGAAAGCACCGAGCATGGTTGCGCCGCTGAGCAGGTGAAACAGTGGTGAGCCTTGTGAATCAGAGCCGCTACCGTTCCAAAACAACAAACTCATAATAAACAGTGCCGCGAGCATGCCAACCGGAGCGTGCCAACTGAAGAGTTTTTTATGCAGTAAGAACAAACCGCCTAATAAAAAGGCTAAGTTGATCCACTCGCTACTGTAACCGGCGAATACGCCAAAAGCTGAACTGCTGTTCCATAACTCTTCGATGGTCAGGCTGCTGTTGATTTTTAAGGCATCAAGAACTGTGGCTTGGCTCCACGCATCGGGAAAAGCTTGACCGAAAAATACATGCTGTAAGCCAGCCGTAGCGTCCACGCTGTGCGCTGCAGGCCACGCGGTCATGTCCACCGGGAAAGAAATCAATACCACAACATAACCGAGCATGGCTGGGTTAAACGGATTCTGTCCCAAACCGCCAAATAACTGTTTACCAAAGACCACCGCAAAACCGGTAGCGACCGCAATAAGCCACCAAGGCGAGTAGGGCGGTAAGGCTAGCGCCAACAATAAGCCGGTCACTAACACGCTGCCATCTTTAAGGAAAAATCCCACAGGGCGTTTGCGCAAGGGTGGCGGCAATCACCAACAACATAACGCGCTGAGTGCGATTGGCACCCTTGGCGTGTGGTGATGTAATGCGGGGCAGAGTCATCGGTGCTCCAAATGTGTTGCAAAAGCTGTGCGTGGTTCGCCAGCTTAGGGTTAATTAAGTGCGGCTAAGTCGTGTTCAGCTTGGGTTAATTCAGCTTGCAGTGTCGCTAAGGTTGCCTCGTCGGCTTCGTTGCGCTCTGCTTTACGCAGCGCTGCACGTTTCATCGCCACTTCAATCTTAGCCTTTTTCAGCGCTTGCTCGGCAGGACTTGATTCTGCTTTGACTGCTTTGACTGCTTTTTCTGTTGCCACTGCCGCGCTTGCTGTGCTGCTTGCCGCCGTTGCGGTGTCTAAGGCCTGCTTGGCTTGCGCAGCTGCCATCCGCAGCTGCTCGACCTGAGACTGCAGTTCTTCGGTGTTATGAATGTCCAGCTGTTTTTCAGCTTTACGCAGCGCAACTTGGGCCATGCTTGCGGCAATTTTTAAGCGCTTAAGCTCATCTTCTGCTTGCGCTTGGCTGGCTTCAGCGGGATCTGCCGCTTGCGCCTGTGCGGCTTTTTTCGCTTGCTCTGCTTTGTTTTTGGCTAAGCGTTCAGCACGCGCTTGACGCTCCGCTTCTTTGCGCTCGTCTTCAAGACGTAGGCGTTCTTGACGGAATTCAAAGCGTTCTTTGGCATGTTCTGCTTTAGCGAGTTTTTGTGCTTGCTCGCGAATATCCGCTTTCGCTGCACGGTAGTACTGCACTAAAGGAATGCTTGATGGGCACACGTAAGCGCAGGCACCGCACTCAATGCAGTCAAATAAATTATGCGCCTGCAGTTGTGGGTGATCATCACCAAGGGCATAAAAGTGTAATTGTTGGGGTAATAAATTAGCCGGACACACTTCTGCGCAATCACCACAGCGAATACAAGGTAGCGCAGGCGGTGGCGCAGGAAGCTCTTCAGCCGTGGCTGCCAATAAGCAGTTACTGGTTTTAATAATGGGTGCGTCGAGTGCTGGTAAGGTAAAACCCATCATCGGGCCGCCAACAATCAATCGACTCATCTGCGCTTTCTGCAAGCCAGCAAACTCAAGCAACTCGATGGCGGGTGTGCCGATTAAGCACTCAGCATTCATTGGTTTTTGCAGTGCTTGGCCGGTCAGAGTGGTGATTCGTGAAATAAGCGGCTTACCTTCAATTACCGCATCATGCACCGCGACGGCGGTACCGACGTTTTGACACAGAATGCCTAATTGCGCCGGCAGTTTCGCCGATGGCACTTGCTGGCCGGTCAGAATCTCGATCAGCTGGCGCTCGCCACCCGAAGGGTAAATCGTTGGGATTGCGACCACCTGATAACGACGCGATTGTAATGCGCCACGGACCGCAGCAATGGCCTCGGGTTTGTTATCTTCAATGGCGATCAGTACATTTTCAGGCTGTAAAATCTGCACTAAAATATCAATGCCGAGTAGCAGTTGCGGTGCCTTTTCGCGCATCAACACATCATCAGCGGTGATGTAAGGTTCGCACTCCGTGCCGTTGATAATTAGCGTGTTAATCGGCTGATTAGGCGCAGGCGAAAGCTTAATGACCGTTGGGAAGCCGGCGCCACCAAGGCCGCTGATACCTGCTTGACGAATTTTATCGAGCAATTCCTCTGCGCTGGCTTGGTAAAAATGCGGCAGCGCTTCCAGTGAGCACCATTGATCTAAGCCATCGGTGTCAATCACGATGGCATCCATCAATTGGCCTGACGCATGTGGGTAAGGCTGCGGGCCAATAAAGCTCACGGTACCCGAGCTTGGCGCATGCACAGGGGCGCTAATCAGGTTGGCTGAGTCAGCAATCAGTTGGCCTTTTAAAACGTAATCGCCGACGCTAACCCGCGCTTCTGTGGCACTGCCAAGATGCTGCAGCAATGGCACAATTAATTGTTTCGGCAGCGGAGCGCTCTGGATGGGCTGTTGGTTGGACAGTGATTTGCACTGAGGCGGATGGACGCCGCCACGCAGTGGGTGAATAGGCCAAGTGCTCATGACAATGACTCCCGATCAGTCGCAATCAAAGTACCGGGCGGCAAAGGATGCTCCCACTTCCAGTTTTGTAAAGTGCTAGCCACCGGAATCATATCAATGCAATCCACTGGGCAAGGTTCGACACACAGATCACAGCCTGTGCATTCGCTGGCAATCACCGTATGCATTTGTTTGGCTGCACCTAAAATTGCATCCACAGGGCAGGCTTGAATACATTTGGTGCAGCCAATACATTCAGCTTCACGGATATATGCCACTAACTGTGGTTTTTCGCCTTCTACCGCATCCAAAGGCTCTGCCTCAACATCCAGTAATTCGGCTAACGCTTGAATGGTGGTCTCGCCACCCGGTGGGCACTTATTGATTTTGTCGCCAGCGGCGATCGCTTCGGCGTAAGGTTTGCAACCAGGGTAACCGCACTGCCCACACTGGGTTTGTGGCAGCAGAGCGTTGATTTGCTCAGCAATCGGATTGCCTTCGACGCGAAAGCGTACAGCAGCAAAGCCTAAAATCGCGCCAAAGATTAAACTTAAAACGACCAGTGCTGTGACTGCAATAAACACCATGCTCATAGCTTGATCAAACCACTAAAGCCCATAAAGGCTAGTGACATCAAGCCTGCCGTCAGCATGCCAATTGCCGCACCTTGAAAAGGTTTCGGCACATCAGCGATGGCAATGCGTTCGCGCATTGCGGCAAACAGCACTAGCACTAAAGAGAAACCAATGCCTGCAGCAAAACCATTCACGCTGGCTTGCAAGAAGGTGTATTGACTGCGATTTGCGTTTAAAAGAGCGACGCCAAGCACAATGCAGTTAGTAGTGATCAGCGGTAAGAATATACCGAGCACGCGGTAGAGCATCGGACTGGTCTTATTGACCACCATCTCGGTGAATTGCACCACCACAGCAATGACTAAAATAAAGCTAATGGTGCGTAAAAATTCAAGATCAAACGGCTTAAGGATGTACTGCTGGACTAAATAGCTACAGATCGAAGCCAAGGTCAGTACAAAGGTGGTGGCCAACGATAAGCCTATCGCGGTTTCAACCTTTTTCGAGACGCCCATAAACGGGCACAAGCCAAGAAACTGAACCAAAACAAAGTTGTTCACTAAAATGGCACTGACCACAATAAGTAAGAGTTCGCTCATGGCTAGTATTGGAGGGATCAACCGTTATTAAGAAGGTGCTTATTATCGTGCAGGTCGATATAGCGTACAAGTCGGATTTCTGCCTTCTTTAAGTTCTTTTTGATCTAAGGCTATGGAATCTTGGCTAAAAGGCTTTAAAAAGCATTATTTATAGAGAAAGCGTGACGTTATGACGCGTTTTTATTATCTGCGCTTTAGGCTGACAGGCTGCTGCTTAACAGACTGCCAAGTTTAGAGTATGCAACAGATGTTTAGTCGTTTTCTGCAATCCTGATGATACTAACTGCCGCTAACCATTTGTTTTTATTACGACATTGGTCGTGCTTTAGACAAAAGTAGTCTATTTGTTTGTACGGTAATCTCTACATTGGCGTCACCAACATCCATACCTCAAACACTTTAATGCCGGGTTGGATGTGCAGGGTACAGACTGTGTTGCTAAGAGCTGATTTGTATCAGGTGATTAAAACTTGTAGGGATGCAGGTGTTTTTCACTACAGCTGAGAGCCAGTAAGAAATCCATAACAATCACAATATATGCAAGCGTTCAATGCTTAGCGCTAAGCGGTGTTGCTTGTTTTATGCGTCTTAGTGATACCAATAAACATGCCCAAGAGTTTGATCAGGTTGGCTTTGATGAAGCAGGGTAGGAGAGTGAAAATGCAAGATACAATTGTTGAGAAGGTGCTTAAGCACCCTAAATACGCGGAGTTAGTACAGCGCCGTACTCGAGTGAGTATGGCGTTTTTTGCCGTCGCATTAGCGATCTATTCAGGGTTCATCCTAACGTTGGCCTATATGCCAGATGTGTTTGCTCAGCCTATCGGCGCGGGTTGGACCATGAGTGTTGGCGTATTGACCGGAATCTTAGTGGTGTTTAGCGCCGTTATTATGATTTCACTGTATGTCTATTTCTCCAACAAGATTTTTGATCCATTGCTGGATGCTATTGTGAAGGACGTAGAATAATGAAGAAATTTCTCTTGAGCACAGCTCTGCTGTCATTGTTCGCGCAACCTGCATTCGCTGCAACAGGACAAGCCAATACTTCCGCCATTGTCATGTTCTTGGTTTTTATTGCTGGAACCATGGTGATTACTTGGTGGGCTGCACGTAAAACCCAAACCACTTCAGACTTCTACACTGCGGGTGGTGGCATTACGGGCTTCCAGAATGGTTTAGCCATTGCTGGTGACTATATCTCTGCAGCGTCATTCCTTGGTATCGCCGGTATGGTGTACGTCAGTGGTTTTGACGGCATCATTTATGCGATTGGCTTCCTGTTCGGTTGGCCGGTGGTGATGTTCTTGGTGGCTGAGCGTTTACGTAACCTAGGACGCTTTAACTTTGCCGACGTTACTGCGTTTCGCTTAGAACAAACGCCAATGCGTGTTCTGGCGGCCAGTGCTTCATTGTTGATTATTGCGCTGTACCTGATCGCGCAAATGGTCGGTGCGGGTAAGTTGATCGTGCTGCTGTTTGGTCTTGAGTATAAAATCTCAGTAATCATTATCGGCTCACTAATGATGATCTACGTGTTCTTCGGCGGAATGACGGCGACCACTTGGGTACAAATCATTAAAGCAGTATTGATGCTGGCGGGTGGTACTTTGCTGGCGGCACTGGTATTGATGGCTTTCAACTGGAATCCAGATGCAATGCTGGCTGAAGCGGTTAAAGTACACCCTTCAGGCACAGAGTTGATGGCACCGGGCGCTGGTGTCAGTGGTAACCCACTTAACGCACTGTCGCTGGGCTTGGCATTGGCCTTTGGTACGGCAGGTTTGCCGCACATTCTGATGCGCTTCTTCACTGTTTCCAGTGCAAAAGAAGCACGTAAGTCAGTGATCTGGGCCAGTAGCTTTATCGGTTACTTCTACCTTCTGACTTTTATCATCGGTTTCGGTGCAATTGCTCTACTGGTTCGCCACCCTGAGTTCTACAGCGGTTTAGCCGGTGATAACAGCAATATGCTGACCACGCTGATCGGTGGCACCAACATGGCAGCGGTACACTTATCCAACGCTGTGGGCGGTAGTTTACTGTTAGGTTTCTTGGCTGCAGTAACCTTTGCAACCATCGTTGCAGTGGTGGCAGGCTTGGCGTTGGCCGGTGCAGCAGCTATTGCTCACGACTTGTACGCCAACGTAATTGCTCGTGGTCGTTCAACTGAAAAGCAAGAAATGCGTATTTCTAAGATTTCTACGCTGGTCTTAGGTGTCTTGGCGGTACTGCTCGGTATTGTTTTTGAAGATCAAAACGTCGCCTTCATGGTCGGTCTGGCCTTTGCTATTGCAGCAAGTGCTAACTTCCCTGTGCTGGTTCTGTCGATCTCATGGCGCGGCTGTACGACGCGCGGTGCAACCATCGGTGGTTTCTTAGGCTTAGCCTTTGCCACATTATGGGTTGTTCTGAGTAAGACTGTTTGGGTTGATGTGTTTGGTAATGCTGAGCCGATCAGTCCATTCCCGAACCCAGGTATCTTCTCGATTCCGTTGGCCTTCTTTGCGATCTGGTTCTTCTCCGTGACTGATAAGAGTGCGCGTGCAGTTAAAGAGCGTGATGCCTTTACTGCGCTGACTGTGCGCAGTCAAACCGGTATCGGTCGCTCAGGCGCACAGGATCACTAAGCAGCAATACTGTGATGGTTGATTAATCATCCTGTTAAAATACCCCGACTGGTTCGGGGTATTTTTTTGTCAATTGATTGGTGGGGCAGTTTGTCATGGGGCGGCGAGGTGTGCCGTGAATTGTAGAGCTGTGACGTCTGGGGCGCTTTGTCGCAGCGAGATGCTAATGATAATGATTGTTGTTAGCGAGTGCTTCTGGTAACTTTCTTTCCAACATAAATTATAGCTAAGGAAGACTCATGCACAATGTATTTAAAGGTGTTGTATTGGCTGTTGGTTTAGCGGTTGCTGCCGGCGCTGTTGCAGAAGAGAATGTTGGTCATTTTAAAGGTTTGGCCGCACCGGATTTAGAGACTGCAGTGATTAACTTCTCTGAATACAATAATCGCCTCGAAACAGCGCTCAGCGGTGAGCTGACAGATAACGATTTGATGACGATCCATCAGTTAACCTACACTCTAGAAAATGCTTTAGAAAAAATTAATATTGATTTAGAAGAGCTGGCGCAGACGTTAGAAAAAGTCCATGTGGCCTCAGAAACTTATAATCGTGACGCGCTTAAAGAAGCTGGTCCTGCGTATTTAAAAACCTCACGCACCGTCATCAAGTAAACCTCAAACAACGCCAACTCTTTGTGTCATTTGCGACATATAGACTTGGCGTTTGTCTAGCAGGCTGTTCGAATATCGGTATACTTAGTAAGCTAATCAATAGCTTGGAGACTGCGTAGCCATGTACGAACAGCATCGTTTTGGAATGCAATTAACGCATTTGTCCCGCGCTTGGCGTGCCGAGTTGGATCGTCGCTTAACCAGCCTTGGCTTGTCGCAAGCGCGCTGGCTGGTGTTGTTGCATCTGGCGCGCGCGAGTGAGCCGCCGACACAAGGGGAGTTGGCTAACAGTGTTGGGGTGGAAAACCCAACCTTAGCGCGAATGCTCGATGGTCTTGAGGCGCAGCAATTGATTGAGCGTCAAGCCGATGAGTATGATCGTCGAGTAAAAAAAATTGTTCTAACCCCGTGCGCTGTCGATCTGATTGAGCGCATCGAAAGCATTGCTACGACTTTACGTAAAGAAGTCTTTGCCGGTATCACAGAGCAAGAGATCGCTCTGTGTCAAAGTATTCAAGCACGCATGCTAACCAATTTAGAAAAACGCAATGAAACGTGATTTAGCCAGTTTAAATGCGCGCTTTGGTGTGCTTTATCGCGTCTGGCTACTGGGTGTTTTGATGCTTGGCAGTATGGTCATGGTGCTGTCCTCTACCAGCATTAACGTCGCGCTGCCAGCAATCATGGATGAGTTTGCGATGGGACGGCCGCTGGCACAGTGGCTGGCAACGGGTTTTCTTGCGGCGATGACCGCAGGTTTATTATTGGCCGCGTGGGCGCAGGCTAAGTTAGGCTCCAGGCTCACAGTGCAAATCAGCATTGGCTTGTTCGTGGTTTGCTCTATTGTTGCCTTAGTTGCTACTGAAGGTTGGCAACTCATCGTTTTACGGATTCTGCAGGGTGCCAGCGCCGGCATTATTCAACCATTGGCGACTGTTTTAATCTTTCGCGTTTACGCTGGTGGTGGCCGCGGTGCAGCCTTGGGTGTGTATGGTCTTGGCTTAATGATTGCGCCCAGTATCGGACCGACCGTAGGTGGTTATTTAGTTGATCACTTTGGCTGGACATCAGCTTTTTGGCTGCCTTTACCGGTGTGCTTTGTATTGTTGTTTGCTGGGCATTGGTTGTTGCCTGATGAGAGTAATGCCAATGCTAAGCGTTTGGACGTGCTGTCCTTTGTGATGCTGACCGTCGCTATCTTTGCTGGTCTTGGTGCTATTTCAGAGGCGCAGCGCTACGACTGGAATGATTGGCATGTCTGTGTACTGGCGCTTTTGACAGTGGTTTGTAGTGCTGTTTTTTTTCTACGTACGTTAAAAAGTGATCGGCCCATTTTGTCATTACGCTTATGGCGTTTAGCTGCATTTCGACGAGCCAGTTGGGTCGCATTAGCTTTAGGGCTTGGCTTATACGGTTCCACCTATTTGATTCCTTTGTATCTGCAGACGATTAAAGGCTATAGCGCAGGTGATGCTGGTGTTCTATTGCTCCCCGCAGGCATTTTGCTGGGGTTAGCGTCCTTTGCCAGTGGCTGGCTGTGTGACCGTATTGCGATTGTTTGGCTGCTGTGTGCGGGGCTGTTTTTATTTGCGATCTCTGCAGTCTGGTATGGCCTCTGGGGCGCGAGCAGCGGTTTTTTATGGCTGTGTGTGATTGCCGCACTCGGACGCATGGGAATTGGTTTAATTATGCCAGCGCTGAGCACCGCCTCACTGGACAGCCTAACCGTCGATGAACTGCCTTATGGTGCTGGCGCTGTGACGTTTGTTCGACAGCTTGGCGGAGCCTTCGGAATCAATTTACTAACAGTTTTCCTTGAGTGGCAGCACCAGTCCCTGGGTGGCGATTTTTCTGCTGAAACCACTGCGTTTGAGCGAACCTTCATCCTGTTAGGTTTAGCCTTTATTCTGGCGTTATGGCCTGCGTGGCGTCTTAGAAAATTGCCAAAGCCGGTAAAAGCGCATTGACCGTTCATCGGGAAAACTGAACAAAAATAATGTGTCGTCGTCCATTAAGTGTGCTTACTTAAATGTGAGCCACAATTAAAATTAATGTGTACGGAGTGCATAACGATGAAAACATTAACTCGTAAATATGCTGGTCTTGTTGTTGTAACGGCTCTTTTAGGAATGCCATTAACTCACGCTGTGGCTAATGAAAAAGCAAGTGAAGTTCAAGACGTCGTTTCCGATAGCTGGATCACTAGTAAAGTAAAATCGGTTTTTTTAAGTAATGTGAATATTAGCGGTTTGGATATTAAGGTTGAAACCGTCGATGGTGTGGTATCGCTATCTGGTGAAGTGCCAACTGTTGCTGAACGTGACTTAGCTATTAGTAAAGCTGAAGGGATTAAAGGCGTTAAAGCTGTCGCTGCGGATGGTTTAAAAACTAGCCGATAAGCTTGTACAGCAAGCTGAGAAAATTTGCGAACTTACGGTATTTAGTTTTATGAAGATTCAGGCTTTCTTTAAGAGAAGTTTACCGTTGGTCACCTCTGTTGAACGAAAATTACCTGAGCCGCTCTACTGAGTGTGCCTATTAGAAAGTAAGCGCATTTTGAAACTTACACGGAGTACATAACAATGAAAACGTTAACTAATAAACTTGCTGGTCTTGTAGTGTTAACTGCCCTTGTGGGTATGCCTTTAACTCATGCAGTGGCCAACGAAACTGTAAATGAAGTTCAAGACGTTGTCTCCGACAGCTGGATCACGAGTAAAGTGAAATCAGTATTTTTAGCAAACACCGATATCAGTGGTTTGGATATTAAAGTTGAAACCGTTGATGGCGTGGTTGCGCTATCCGGTGTCGTACCTACCACTGCAGAGCGTGACTTAGCCATCACTAAAGCTGAGTCAATCAAAGGCGTTAAAGGTGTTGCTGCTGACGGTTTAAAAACCAGTCAATAAGACGCTGAGTTTTATAAAATCAAATACTTAATAATTTAAGGTGATTTATGAATAGCGATATTTTTGAAGGTAAGTGGAAACAGTTGAAAGGTAAAGTTAAAACTCATTGGGGAAAACTCACCGATGATGATGTTGATGTGGTTGAAGGCCATAGTCAGTATTTAGCCGGTAAGCTGCAAGAGCGTTACGGCATCACGAAAGAAAAAGCTGAAGAAGAGATTGCTGAGTTCCATCGCAAACTGTAATTCATCAGCTTGAATAAACGGCTTGAGCAGAGTGTTAAAACGCTTTGCTCAAGCCGTTTCTTATTGTGTAGGTCGCGCCTTTAGGCCGACACAGTCTTGCTGGCTTATGCGTGTATTAGCATCAGCAGCGCTGATGTCGAGCTGAAGCTGCGACCTACAGGATGCACATAGCGGTTTATGTTGATGTAGGTCGCGCCTTTAGGCCGACATCGTCTTTCTGCTTGTTATTTAAACAGCGGTCCTGAACGTGTATTTAAACCTTTCGCCAAACGGTCATACAGCACCACATTCACCGTGGCTGCTAAATTCATGCAGCCATTAGTGGGGACATAAACGACATCTTCACACCAGTCGCGAATGTCTTTATCCAGCGAACCATCTTCTGGGCCGAAAATATATAAGGCGCGATCAGGATGAGTGTATTCAGGCAAAGAGCGTGCGCCTTCAACCAGTTCAATGGCGACCGGCGTACAGCCTAAAGGTAAAATTTTGCGCAGGTCATCAATGTTAATCAGCGGCACATCTTGATGGACTTTCTTGGTGTCAGTGATGAAATCTTTGGCGCGATCATAGCGTGTGCCAGTGTAAAACACGCTATTGACGCCATAACAGCCTGCTGCACGCATGATAGAGCCAACATTGGTTGGAGATTTGGGGTTGCTTAAAGCAATGCAGCTGTAACGACGATTGGCCACGAGACGCTCACTGGTTTTAGCTGGATACCGCAATACGGGTTTTGTATAACTCGGTAGTGACAGCACAATTAAATAAAAAGGCCGAGAACTGAGTCTCGGCCTAGGCGCTAGATTAACACAGAGGTTAAGCGATGCTTAAATCTCAACCGCTAAGCTATCGGCGATTTTCTTCTGCCACAGAGCAGGACCGGTAATGTGGACTGACTCACCTAGGGTGTCGACCGCAACAGTCACGGGCATGTCTTTGACTTCAAACTCGTAGATGGCTTCCATCCCCAGTTCAGCAAAGGCCACCACGCGCGATTTTTTGATCGCTTGGGCAACCAGGTAAGCCGCGCCGCCGACAGCCATCAGATAGACAGCTTTATTGTCTTTAATCGCTTCAATAGCGATCGGGCCGCGCTCGGATTTACCGATCATACCCAGCAAGCCAGTGGTTTCAAGGATCTGACGAGTAAACTTATCCATTCGCGTTGCCGTCGTGGGGCCTGCTGGGCCAACCACTTCGTCACGCACTGGATCAACAGGGCCGACGTAGTAGATAAAGCGACCTTTAAGATCAACCGGTAGCTCTTCGCCTTTGTTGAGCATATCAACCATACGTTTGTGCGCAGCGTCGCGGCCAGTGAGCATTTTACCGTTCAGCAAAATGGTTTCGCCGGGCTTCCAGCTTTGCAC
>SMEN01000257.1_pt1 | contig 16642 bp, 12 predicted proteins | sample 2456271 | NCBI WGS metagenome assembly SMEN01 (sample SAMN10132593, study PRJNA489261) | soil metagenome | isolation source: day1 control-loamy sand soil ammended with raw manure from dairy cow... | place: USA | collected 2015-04-01 | reverse complement strand
TTTAGGTAGCCGGCGATAATCTGTAAAAGCCCACAGAGTAAATTTGCGGCGAGTAAATACTCCAAGCCATGCTCTTTCACTAAGCTGACCATCAGTAGAGCCATGGCACCGGTAGCGGCAGAAATCATCGCAGGGCGACCGCCAACAAAGGCAATCACTATGGCAATGCAGAAAGAAGCGTAGAGGCCAACTTTCGGATCGACGCCAGCAATGACAGAAAAAGCAATGGCTTCAGGAATCAGTGCCAAGGCAACGACCAATCCAGCCAGCACATCACCACGGATATTGTAAAACCAAGTGTTTTTTAATGATTGCAGCATCAGTATTCCTAAAACAAAACGTTGCACCATCACTAGCCAGTAGTGCTGGTTAAGTAAAATTAAGTCGGTGTAGCGAGTGCTAGATAGGAGATTCGCTTGTTTTCTCGATCCATAGCCGGCCCTGAAGGATCGGCTATGGGGTGTTCTCAGCACTCAATAGGGCTATTTATTCTACAGCGTTTAGCCACTGTGCATAACCTTGTGCGGCCATCTGCTCTACGGGGATAAAGTTTAAGCTGGCGCCGTTGATGCAATAGCGCAGCCCACCGCGATCCGCAGGGCCATCCGGAAACACATGGCCTAGATGCGAGTCAGCCAGTTTGCTGCGCACTTCCACGCGGCGCATGTTGTAGCTGGTATCAATCTGCTCGGTGACGGCATCGGCTGTAATGGGTTTGACAAAGCTTGGCCAGCCGCAACCGGATTGATATTTGTCTTGCGAACTGAACAACGGTTCACCACTGACAATATCTACGTATAAGCCCGGCTCGAATAAATCATCATAAGTATGGCTAAAGGCGCGTTCGGTACCGTTATTTTGCGTGACTCGATACTGCTCGTGGGTCAGTTGCTGCTTTAAGGTGTCGGCGTCAGCTCGTTGATACTGGCTGGGATCAAAGGCTTTGACCTGCTTATCTGCGGCAGGCGCTTTACCGGGTAATGGCTGCTCAGCTTTACTCAAATCAACATGGCAGTAACCATTGGGATTTTTCATTAAATAGTCTTGGTGGTATTCCTCTGCCTCAAAGAACTGCAGTAGTGGCTGGTTTTCTACCACGAGAGGCTTATTAAAACGCTCCTGCAGCTTACTTAAAGCGCCAGCAATCACGCCGAGTTCGTCCGCTTGCCTGCTGTAAATACCGGTGCGGTACTGGCTGCCGCGGTCGTTACCTTGCTGGTTGAGCAAGGTTGGGTCAATGATGCGGAAGTAATACTGTAGGATATCGTCGAGGCTGATTTTATCGGGGTTGTAGGTCACTCTGACAGTTTCTGCATGCCCCGTGTTGCGATACATCACATCTTCGTAGCTGGGGTTTTCAGTGCGGCCATTGGCATAGCCTGAAACAGCATCGATCACCCCATCAATGCGCTCGAAATAGGCTTCAACACCCCAGAAACAGCCACCGGCGAGATAGATTGTGCGGGCATTTATTGGCACGGCGCTCTGATCTTTCTGCGGTTGATAAAAGCTGCCTTGATGGGCGGCTAAATCGGCTGCGGGGTTATCCAGCAGCGCCAAGGCTTGGGATTTGTTGAGGCTGCCTTTAATCACCCGAGTCAGTTGGCCTTGTGCATCAAGCACCGCCCAGCTTGGATAGACTTTGACCCCTAGCGCTTTAATCAACTCCCCGCTGGGGTCTAAACGCAACGGTAATTGCGGGTAATTAAGCCTTGCATACCACTCTTTAAAGGCTTCTGTTTTTTGTTCGCCTAAAATACCGGGTGAGGCAATGGTTACAAAGTTGGCGTCAGCAAAGTCGGGGTCAGACACCCAGTTTTGAGTTTCTTGCAGTTCTGACAAGCACAGCGGACACCAGCTGGCCCAGAGTTTGATTAAAGTGGGTTTTTTATCAGTAAAAAGAGGGCTCGGCGTGGTCTGTTTAACATCGGCCAAGCGTTCAATCTGCTGCTGTAAGGCAGACTGACCCATATCGGTATTGGCGGATAGATGCGCGCCAAGCAACATGCTCACTAACAACGCGCTGGCCACGGCAACCACAGTCATGGTCTTCCAACTGATTGCTTGCAACATGAGTGTTTCTCTTTGAGAAGGTGATCTGTAGTATGACATAAATCGTTTTTTTGAAAGCTCGGCAGGTAAGGCCCTGTTAAAGGATAAACAATCTTAGCGCTTTCATTAAACTGTCATTTAACCCGCTTAGTATGCCTACATCGGATGGCGCAGGCTTCCGTGCTGATGCACAAGTATCAGTTCAGCTTGATGAATGAATTGGAGATATATATGACCGCGAAAATGAATGCACTTGCTACGGCGTTGACTCTTTGCACGGCCTTCTCAACATTTTCTGCTACTGCTGCAGCGGATGCAACGCTGCCTAACTATGAACGCGCCAGTGGTATTTCTGGCAACTTGACTAGCGTCGGTTCAGACACGCTAGCCAACTTAATGACGCTTTGGGGTGAAGAGTTTAAGAAAAACTACCCTAACGTGAATATTCAGGTGCAGGCGGCAGGTTCTTCAACAGCACCACCAGCACTGGCAGAAGGCACCTCGAATATGGGCCCGATGTCACGGATGATGAAAGACAGCGAAATTCAAGCTTTTGAAGAGCGCCATGGCTACCGTCCGACTGCTGTACCAGTAGCGATTGATGCGCTAGCTGTTTATGTGCACAAAGACAACCCGATTAAAGGGCTGACGATTGAGCAGGTTGACGCTATTTTCTCTTCAACACGTCGCTGCGGCACCGGTGCCGACATCACTCGCTGGGGTGATCTGGGCTTGACCGATACTTGGACTGAGCGTCCGATACAGCTTTACGGTCGTAACTCAGTATCAGGTACCTATGGCTACTTTAAAGAAAAAGCCTTGTGTAATGGCGACTTTAGAAACAACGTAAATGAGCAGCCTGGTTCAGCCTCTGTTGTGCAGTCAGTGTCGTCTTCATTGAATGCTATCGGTTACTCAGGTATCGGCTACCGCACTTCATCAGTACGTGCAGTGCCATTGGCTGTTGAAGCAGGCGATCCGTTTATCGAAGCAACACCTGAGAATGCTGCATCGGGTGATTTCCCGCTGTCACGCTACTTGTATGTGTATGTGAACAAGCGTCCAAATCAGGCGTTAGCGCCACTGGATCGTGAGTTTGTAAAACTGATGCTCTCTAAAGAGGGTCAAGAAGTTGTGAACCGTGATGGTTATGTACCATTATCAGCAAGTGTTGTTGAAGACTTATACAAAAAGCTTGAATTGTAAGAGAAAAATTGGCGATACAGAGAAAGGGGCTTCGGTCCCTTTCTCTGTTTGTCATTTTACTGTCACAAAAATGACTTAAAGTGCACACGAAGTTTATTCCAAGGGTCGGGCTATGCAGGATATATCATCGCTATTAGAGCAGGAGCTAAACAGCCCCCGCATTCGAACACGCCGTAAAATTCGTGCTTTGAAAGATATTTTCGCTCGCCGGGCGATTGCTGTGGGCGGCTGGAGTGTGATTGTTGCTATCACACTGATTTTCTTTTATCTGCTGTATGAAGTCATGCCGCTGTTTAAAAGCGCAACCATTCAACAAGACAGTAGTTTTGAACTGCAGGAGCCAGCACGTTCCAGCAAAATTCTGACCATGTTCACTGAAGAGCAAAATGAAATTGCTGCACTGCTGACTGAAAGTGGCCAGTTATTATTTGTTGATGCGCAAAATGGTGAGACGCTGTCTCAGAAGCAGCTTGGTTTAGACGATGCGCAGATCAGCAGTTTTAAAGCTAAAACGCCAGGCGATGACACTTTATTGCTGGGCTTAAGCAACGGTAAAGTGATTGCTGCGAGTACGACTTTTAAAGTTAAATTTGATGAGCAGGGTAATCGCTTAGGTGTTGAGCCGAGCGCTATTCAGTTGTTTAACGGTAAGGCTATCGAGCTGGATCCGCAGCAGCGTGCGCTGAATTATGTGACTGAGCAGCAATCGCCCAATGGTAAGTTGCTGGCAGGGCTGGTGGCTGATGGTCAAGTGGTGATGACCTTACTACGTCAGCGCACTAACTTTATTACCGGTGAAGTGCAGGAAAGTATTGAGCCGATTAACTTCCCAACGACGACGCTGTATGAGCGTTTATTGATTGCGCCGGATCATCATTACACCTTTGCCTTACACAGCAGTGGCCGATTGGATGTGTATAACACGCGCAATCTGCAGAATATTGAACTGCTGCAGACCTTGGTCGTGGTTAAGCCCGGTCAGAAAGTCACGCAGATGATCTTCCAGTTGGCGCAGCAATCATTGTTAATCGGTGATTCGCAAGGACGGATTACGCAGTTCTTTATGGTGCGTGATGAGGATGCTCAGCAGAAGTTGACGCAGATTCGTAGCTTAAAGTTGGGTGATGCACCTATCACCATCCTTGAGGGTGAGCAGCGCCGTAAAGGCTTTTTTGCCATTGATACTACAGGCCGCCTTGGTATTTTTAATACCACTGCAGAAAAAACGGCAATTGACCAACCGCTGTTATCTGCTGCACCGCTGTTAGCCGCTATATCACCGCGCGCTTCAATGCTCTTGGTGCAGGATGCGCAAGGTGTGTTTCAGCGTTATGTGATTGATAACCCACACCCTGAAACCTCATTGAAATCCTTATGGGGCAAGGTTTGGTACGAGGGCTACAGCGAGCCGCAACACACTTGGCAGTCATCTTCGGCCTCCAATGAATTTGAGCCTAAATTCAGTCTTACGCCACTGGCGTTCGGTACTTTAAAAGCTGCATTTTATGCCATGTTGATCTCAGTGCCTTTGGCGATCTGTGGCGCGATGTATACCGCTTACTTTATGGCACCAGCCGTGCGCCGCAAAATCAAGCCGGTGATCGAGTTAATGGAAGCCTTGCCGACCGTTATTTTGGGCTTCTTTGCTGGCTTATTCCTTGCACCCTTTATGGAAAGCCATTTGCCCGGGGTGTTCGCGATATTACTGATTCTGCCACTGGGTATTATCACCTTTGCTTTTGCATGGGCACAGCTACCGACACGCATCCGCGACTTGGTTCCTGAAGGCTGGCATGTGGTGATCTTAATCCCGCTGGTGATTGCTCTATCAATGTTGTCCTTTGGTTTAAGTCAACCGATGGAGGTGCTGTTCTTCCAAGGTGATATGCGCAACTGGCTGAGCAATGATTTGGGTATCAGCTTTGACCAACGTAACGCGATGGTGGTGGGTTTTGCCATGGGCTTTGCGGTGATCCCAACTATTTACTCGATTGCTGAAGATGCGTTATTTGGTGTGCCAAAATCCTTAAGCCATGGTTCGTTAGCACTGGGTGCAACGCCTTGGCAAACCGTAGTGAAAGTGGTGTTACCAACAGCCAGTCCGGGTATTTTCTCGGCAGTGATGATTGGTATGGGCCGCGCAGTGGGTGAAACCATGATCGTATTGATGGCAACAGGTAATACGCCGATTATGAATGCCAATATCTTTGAAGGGATGCGCACCTTAGCGGCCAATATCGCTGTGGAAATGGGTGAGTCGGCGCTGGGTAGTAGTCACTATCGTATTTTGTTTCTTGCAGCCTTGGTGCTGTTCTTATTTACCTTCGTGGTTAACACCTTGGCTGATTTGGTGCGTCAACGACTGCGTAAAAAATACAGTACGCTTTAATACGCGATCTTTTGAGACAAAAGCAGTGCAGGTTGAGGAGCTTAGGATATGCAAGTTTCACTAAAGAAATGGGTGGCCACTGGTAGCCCTTGGGTATGGCTCAACGCCGGCGCTGTGGCGATCAGTGTAGTGTTGGTGCTGGGTTTGTTGGGGGTGATTGCTACCCGCGGCTTAGTGCACTTTTGGCCTGCCAGTTTGCAGGAGTATCAGTATACCGATAGCTCTGGTGCGCAGATGGCGGTGCTGGGTGAACGCGTACAGCGTGAGCAAGTGACTGCCGAGCAGATTCGCAATTCAGGCATAGAGGTGTCTGATGATGTGGAGTTTCTTGCGCGCCAATTAATTAAGGTGGGTAATCGTGATCTCTATGGTTCGGATTTTCGCTGGGTGCTTGAGCGTCAGCTGAGTGATTTAACTTACCCTGCAAATGCCGTAAGTATTGAGCGGCGTGAGTGGGGTAATTTCTACGGTTATATTGTAGGCATCAAAGAGAATGGCCAAGTGGTTGCCGAGCAGACAACCGCTGACAATACTCTTTTGGATGAGGTTCAACAGCGTACTGAGCGTGCCATTGCAATTTATAAGCACATTCAAAGTGTTGAAGGCGGTGAAATCGGTGCGGTCAACTATGAATTGGAGAAACTACGTTTAGCTGAGCGTAAGTTGCAGTTGGACGGGCGCGATACAAAAGAAAATCTCGAACAGTTGCAGGCTGAAAAAACGGAATTGCAAGCTCGATATGCGCATCTAGAAGCCGAGTTGATGGCGATGTATACACCCTTTAAGCGCGACTCTTTGTTGATCGTTAGCGCTGATGGGCAGCAAAAAGAAATCAACTTCAGTGAGATCGTGCGTTTATATCAGCCCAACTCGCAAAACCTATGGCAGAAGATTCAGCACTACGGTATGAAACTGGTGGAGTTTGTCAGCGATGATCCACGCGAAGCCAATACCGAGGGTGGTATCTTCCCGGCGATCTTTGGCACCGTGCTGATGGTCATGATTATGTCGTTGATCGTGACACCATTTGGTGTGGTGGCAGCGGTGTATCTGCGCGAGTATGCCAGTCAAGGATTTATTACCCGTACCATTCGTATTGCGGTGAATAACCTCGCGGGTGTGCCATCCATTGTTTACGGTGTGTTTGGCTTAGGCTTTTTTGTCTACTTTATTGGTGGCAATTTAGATCAGTTGTTTTATCAGTCAGCGCTACCGTCACCGACTTTTGGTACCCCAGGTCTGATGTGGGCCTCCTTAACCTTGGCGTTATTAACGTTACCGGTGGTGATTGTTGCCACTGAAGAAGGTTTATCGCGAATTCCGCGTTCCGTGCGTGAAGGTTCTTTAGCGCTGGGTGCAACGAAGTTTGAAACGCTGATGCGCATTGTGATTCCTATGGCCAGTCCAGCCATGATGACCGGTGTGATCCTAGCGGTGGCGCGTGCTGCCGGTGAAGTGGCGCCGCTGATGTTGGTGGGGGTGGTTAAACTTGCGCCAAACTTGCCGCTGGATATGAATGCGCCGTTCTTACACTTAGAGCGTAAATTTATGCACTTAGGTTTTCATATTTACGATGTGGGCTTTCAAAGTCCTAACGTAGAAGCCGCGCGTCCGCTGGTGTATGCCACTGCGTTGATGTTGGTGGTGGTGATTGCGGTGCTGAATTTAACGGCTATTGCGATCCGTAACCGTCTGCGGGAAAAGTACCGTGCACTTGATATGTAATTGATCATTTATTTTATTCAAGTTTGATGAAAAGGCAGTAATCATGACTTCTTCAAAAGCAACACATGCGGTGAAATTCAGCGCACTGGGACGCCCAGCGCAGCAACTGGGCTTGGCTGATGAGACGACCTGCATTGATGTAAAAGATATGCATCTGTATTACGGTGAAACCGAGGCGTTGAAAGGCATCACCATGCAGATTCCGCAGAAACGTATTACCGCGTTTATTGGGCCATCCGGTTGTGGTAAATCCACGCTATTGCGCTCATTCAACCGCATGAATGATCTCGTCGATGGCGTGCGTATCGAAGGAAATGTCACCATTGATGGCCACGATATTTATGCTAAAGGCGTGGATGTCGCTGATTTGCGTCGTCGCGTTGGTATGGTGTTCCAAAAGCCCAATCCGTTCCCAAAAACCATTTTTGAAAACGTGGCCTATGGTTTGCGGATTCAGGGCATTAATAACAAGCGCATCTTGGAAGAAACCGTTGAGTGGGCGTTGCGTTCGGCGGCACTGTGGGATGAAACTAAAGACCGTTTGCATGAGTCAGCATTGGGTATGTCCGGTGGTCAACAGCAGCGATTAGTGATTGCGCGCACCATTGCCGTGAAGCCTGAAGTGCTGCTGCTTGATGAGCCCGCTTCAGCTTTGGATCCGATTTCAACCTTGAAGATTGAAGAGTTGATTAACGATCTAAAAGATCGCTTTACCATTGTGATCGTGACTCACAATATGCAACAAGCGGCGCGCGTGTCGGATTACACGGCGTTTATGTACCTCGGTAAATTGCTTGAGTTTGATAGCACCGATAAGTTGTTCACCAACCCTGCGAGTAAACAAACAGAGGATTACATTACCGGGCGTTATGGTTAAGCGTTCTCTAACGATGCTTGGTCAGTAGACTTTGTATGAGCGGGCGATGCCCGCGACCGAATATTGCTACAAACGCTTTGCGTACAATTATTTATTTATAGGTGGGCAGGTGATATGAAAATTAATCAAGACGGCCATAGCACGCATATTTCACAGAAGTTTAATGACGAATTAGAAGAAATCCGCAGCCAGCTTCTAGAAATGGGCGGTATAGTTGAGCAGCAAGTGAAAGATGCGGTGGAGTCGTTGCTCGAGGGTGATACCGAATTAGCCACTCAGGTGCGGAAAAAAGATCATCAGGTTAATCTTCTGCAGTTGGAAATTGATGAGTATTGCACACAGATTCTCGCGCGCCGTCAGCCTACAGCGTCGGATTTGCGTTTAGTGGTGGCAGTGATTCGCGCTACAGCTGATTTGGAGCGTATTGGTGATGAGGCCAGTAAAGTCGCGCGTGCGACTTTGAAATTGGCGGAAGAAGGCACTTCACCACGAGGTTATATCGAGGTGCGTCACTTAGGGCATCATGTCCGGCAAATGGTGCAAGACGCGTTAAATGCCTTTGCGCGCTTTGACACGACGCAGGCGCTATCGGTGCTGCGTGAGGATGAAAATGTTGACCTAGAATACCGCTCGGCTACGCGAGCCTTGATCACCTTTATGATGGAAGACCCGCGTGCGATTTCACAAGTGATGAATATCATGTGGGCACTGCGTTCTTTAGAACGTGTAGGCGATCATGCCAGCAACCTGGCTGAATCTGTGATCTATCTGGTTGAAGGACAGGACGTACGTTACGCCGACTTGGAGCAGATTGAAGCAGCACTGGCGCGGCGTAAGGGTAAAGAGCAATTGGCAGCAGAGTAATCGCTCCGAAATACTATGTTATACATAACTAAGCCGCCCTAATCAGGCGGCTTAGTTATTACTGGGCAAGCAGGTTAAATGGTTTGTGACAGAGGAAAGTGGCAGGTAAAGCAACTGCCTTGGCGAATAGTACTAGTGATCTCTAGGCGACCTTGGTGGCGCAGCATGACGTGTTTAACAATTGCTAGGCCTAAGCCTGTCCCGCCAGTATGACTGTTGCGGCTGCTATCCACGCGATAAAAGCGCTGGGTAAGAAAGGCTAAGTGTTTGCTATCAATACCGGGGCCATTATCTTGCACTTTCAGGTGTGCGCCGTCTGCGTCTTGATACCAGTGCAGTTCAATGGTGCTGCCCTGCGGTGTGTATTTTACTGCGTTAAATACTAGATTAGAAAAAGCGCTGCGCAACTCATTGATATTGCCGCGCAGGCGTAGCGGATTATCAAGCACTAGGTTGATTTGGTGCTGCTGGCCAGATAATGCCAGTGCATCGTTGCGAATCGTGTTTAATAATTCAGTGATATCGATTGGCGCTGCTTCGGCTTTAAAGGCGCTGGTTTCTAAGCGCGATAGCGTTAGGAGTTCGCTGACCAAGTGCTCCATGCGGGCGGCTTGTTCGCTCATTAGGGTTAAGCCGCGTTGCCAGCGCGGTGGGAGCTGATCACTGGAATCAGTGAAGGTTTCCAAATAGCCGGATAACACCGTGAGCGGTGTGCGCAATTCATGGGAGACATTGGCCACAAAATCTTGACGCATACGTTCTAAACGTAGGACTTTGGTGGCGTCGCGCACCAGCAGAATGCGCTCATTTTTACCGAAAAGAGTGATTTGGTATTCCAATAAGCGGTCTTCATGGGCATGGGATGCCAACATTAATGAATCCGCATAGTTTTGCTGTTCATAATAATTAATGAACTGAGGGTTGCGCAGTAGGTAAGTAATGGGCTGGCCACGATCGCTGGCGGGGGATAAATCGAGTAATTGTTCAGCGGCTTTGTTCCACCATTCCAAATCACCATTATGATCAATCATGACTACGCCGTCGCGTAATGCCTGGCTGGAGTCTTGGATGCGCGTGAGGAGTGTGGTGAGTTGCTGCTGATTTGCTTTTTGCCGGCGCTGGTAATGGTAGATACCGTCAAAAATTTCCCCCCAGAGCCGATACGCTTCAGGTGGCTCATCATTAGGCGTTTGTAACCAGCGGGTTAAACGCTGTAATTGCCAAATGTGTTGGCCTAAGAGGATGAGCAGCACAAGCGCTGCACCGAGTGCTGGCTTGTCCCATAAGTAACCGAGGAAGGAGCCAAGCAGTACCCAGCTCACCAGCCGCAGTAGTTCTTTTTGCAATAAGCGCTTCATGAATGACCGCAGATCATTAATTAATCACACCTTAGTGGAAAATCGATAGCCAGTACCACGCACAGTTTGCACCAAATGTTCGTGCTGTGCGCCTAGAGCCAGACGCAAGCGACGAATGTGCACATCGACCGTCCGCTCTTCAACGTAGACATTACCGCCCCAAACTTGATCCAGCAGCTGACTGCGAGTGTATGCGCGCTCAGGGTGAGTCATGAAAAACTGTAACAAGCGAAACTCAGTAGGGCCAAACTCTAACTCTGTGTCGCCAGAACTGACCCGATGACTGCTCGGATCTAAACGCAAACCTTCGACCTCAATCGGTTCATCAATGCCTGCCGTAGCGGTGCGGCGTAAGACGGCCTTTAAGCGCGCGATCAGCTCACGTGGCGAGAAGGGTTTGGTGATGTAATCGTCTGCACCGGCTTCCAGCCCTTGGATTTTATTGTCTTCTTCGCTGCGCGCCGTGAGCATAATAATGGGAATATCTGCATAATCAGTTTCCCTCTTTAGACGGCGCGCCAGCTCGATACCGCTGACTTCAGGCATCATCCAGTCGAGTAAAATAATGTCAGGTTGATGGTCAACGACAAGAGCGTGGGCAATCTGTGCATTTTCAGCTTCTAAGCAGTCGTAGCCGGCTATTTGCAAAGCCACTGCAATCATCTCGCGAATAGCCGCTTCATCATCCACGATGAGTACAGTTTTATTGTTCATGAATTAATCCTATCGGTCACTATGAATTATGTCATGCGTATTACAGCCTCAGAATGTGACAGAATGATGACAAAAGAAAGCTTCCTCGGCACCCGTGTTGATTAGATTATGTTTGCGCACAGATGCAGCGTCTTATTTTACCTGTTTGTTCGCTAGGCACTTGCTTATAGATGTCTGTGAGGCAATACGAGTTCTACAGCGTGACAGCTGTCTTGTATACCAGTTAAGTCGTCTACAACTGTTGTAATGTTTTAAATAAAACTGAAATCCTTAAGTGCTGGCCGAACAAGTCGATTTTCTATTTGTCTGATTGATGAGTCGGAAAAGAAAACTATTCGGTATAGACCAGCTTAACCATAATTTGCATACATAGAAAAAAATGGTTTAGGCCTGCCCTCCTCGAATGCACATGCATAAAGTGGTTTGTTGCAAAGAATATTTTAAATGAAAAATCAGAGTATGACCTGAGGCTTTCATGAAAAAAATTGCAATCATCGGCACCGGACCAACGGGTATCTATACTCTTTTTTCGCTGATTAAAAATAACATACCACTGTGTATTTCTCTTTTCGAAAAAGCTGCTTTGGCAGGTGTCGGTATGCCTTATCGAGAAGATGATAATAGTAATTTAATGCTGGCAAATATCGCCAGTATTGAGATACCAGCGATTACTACAACCTATTTGCAGTGGTTGCTTCGACAAAATGAAACGTTCTTAGCGCGTTTCGGCGTCAATAAGCACACACTGCACGATCGACAATTTCTGCCACGTATTTTGCTCGGACAGTATTTCAAAGATCAACTGTTTGAACTGGTCAATCTCGCATCGGCGCTAGGTTTCAAGGTAAGCGTTTATAAATCGTGCAAAATCACAGATATAGAGGCCAGTACGCAAGGGGTTAAGTTGTGGCACGAAGGAATGCCTGATGCAAAACTTTTTGATTTTGCGGTGATTGCCACAGGGCATGTCTGGCCCGATAGCGACAAAGCAAATCAGCATTATTTTCCCAGCCCGTGGTCGGGACTGTTGGGCACCAAGATTCCTGCTGGCAAGATTGGCATCATGGGCACTTCGCTAAGCGCGATTGATGCGGCAATGGCGGTTGTGGCTCAGCATGGCGAGTTTGTAAAAGATAGAGAGGATGCATTGCGTTTTGATTTGGCGCCGGAAAGCCAAGAACTCAGCATCACCCTCATGTCTAGGTCAGGTATTTTGCCCGAGGCAGATTTCTATTGCCCTATCCCCTATGAGCCGTTAATAGTAGCAACGCAACACGCCATAGAAAATGAGGTCGCCGCTGGTTCAAGGAGTTTGTTGGATCGTATTTTCAAGCTGATTTCGAATGAAATAACATTGGCCGACCCCGCTTGGAGTAAACGCTTGGCACTGCATAGGTTGAATGCGGATAGCTTTTCTGAGGCCTATTTTAAAGATAGAAAAGGTTATGATTCTTTTCGATGGGCGCAATACAACCTTGCCGAGGTTGAGCGTAATAGACAGGAAAAGCGAACCGTAGCTTGGCGTTACGCGATCCTGCGACTGCATGAAGCAGTGCAGGAAATTGTCCCGTATCTGGACGATTCAGATCGTGAACGTTTTACGGAAGGATTGTGCAAAGTTTTTATCGACAACTATGCAGCCATTCCTCCTGAATCCATACGTCGCTTATTGGCTTTGCGCGATGCTGGTGTGGTCGACATATTGGCACTTGATCATGACTACGCTATGGATTTACAGGAGCAACGGACTGTTATTTTCACTTGCGGAAAAAAAGTTAGTTTTGATGTGTTCATCGATGCTCGGGGACAGCGCCCGCTGCAGACTAAAGATCTACCATTTCCGCGGCTCAGACAGCAGTTGATCCTAGCCAATGAAGATGTTCCTCGGCTTGGAGATGATTACAGCTTATTGGCACCCCGCGTAGCTCGAGGACGTATAGCGTTTGCCGCACTTCCTTACCTTATGAAAAATCATCCGTTTATACAGGGTATTACCGCCAGTGCAGCAATCGGCGAGATAATCGCACAAGCGGCGATGCGAAGTGCCTTGCGTACAAAAAAAGCACAGTAACAGCGATTAAAAAAGCTTTGGCAAGTTGCCGCAAGGATAATACTGCGTTGTTGTAATACCGCCAGGCAGCTCTATCAGCACAGCTCATGCAACAAGCGCCGCTTTCTGCCATAGGCTCTGGGTTTCATGGACAAGGATTGCTGCAGAGCGTTTTGATAGTATCTTGGCGCTCAGTTACAATGCACGTCGCAGGCGGAAACCGTGGTGCTGCATTGGGATAGCATTATCCCTGACTGATTCTATTTACCGGGACGGGCCGGCTCTTGATGACATCTAAGAGCCCTGCATGGCTCACTGGAGTTTCAGTTGATCACCCTAAGTCCAATTAAACGACGTTTACTTTACGTCAGCCTCTTTGAACTGCTAGCTATTTTTCTTTCCACCTTCGTGCTGATGGCGCTTAGCGACAGTGATGCGCTCGAGTCATTGCCGGTGGCAATTATGGTGTCCAGCGTGGCGGTGCTGTGGAATTACATCTACAACACCGCGTTTGAAGCGTGGGAGTGTCGCCAGCGGATTAGGGCGCGCACGTTGAAAATACGCTGTATCCATACGCTAGGTTTTGAAGCCGGCCTGTTCTTGTTTTGTCTGCCTATCTACATACTCTGGTATAGCGTTGGCGTATGGACTGCTATGTACATGGAGTCGGCGTTACTGCTGTTTTTCTTGGTCTATACCTTCGTCTTCACTTTGTTGTTCGATAAGGTGTTTACTTTGCCGCATCAAAGCTGAGTAGTAGAAAGACTTGTAACTTAACACTGCAGATAGCAATAATTTGCCAGTATTAAACTATAGGTGATAGACACTATAATGTCCTTTATTGTATTTTTAATGCTATTATAGACACCATTGTATCTATATGGTTAGCTGTATGGCACGCTTTTTATTGCTAGATGAGTCTGATGTGCAGCTCGCTTTTGCTGCTCATTTACGTCAGTTACGTGAAACAGCAAAGCTTTCGCGCGACGCGCTGGCGCAACGCAGTAGCGTGCCGGCATCAACGATTAAAAAGTTTGAGCTCACAGGGCAGATTTCCTTGCGGCAGTTGTTGCTACTGTGGCAAAGCCTAGATGACTTACAGCGTTTGTACGCGCTCACACAAGAACCAAAGCGTGACACACGCCTACCGACCTCAATCGCCGAGGTGCTCAAAGATGAGTTTTAAGCCGCTACAAAAGCTTAATGTCACTCGCACTTTATCAACGGGAGCTTGTGTTTTAGTAGGTGTGCTGGCGCAAAACCGTCAAGGCGTGTTTTTCCAATACGAAGCGGACTACTTACAACAGTTTGGTAATCTATCGCCGTTTAGCATGCAGGCTTCAACCGCATTACAAGTTGCGCCTGCAGAGCCGCATGCAGGCTTACACGGTGTATTTGCCGATAGCCTGCCGGATGGCTGGGGGCTACTTTTACAAGACCGCGTTTTCCGACAACATGGAATCTTGCCCTCCCAAGTGACAGCTATGGACCGCTTGGCATTTGTTGGCTGCAAAGGAACCGGTGCTTTGACGTTTAGCCCTGAATCTGATTATCAAACAACCGGCCAAGAGGATATTGATTTAGCAACGCTTGGTTTAGAGGCGCAAGCCGTTTTTGATGGTCAAACCGAACAGATCTTAGCTGCTTTGGTCACCGCTGGTAGTTCAGGTGGTGCGCGCCCGAAAGCACAGTTGTTCTTCTCAGCAAATAATGCAAGCCAGTGTCGCACGCAAGCTCAACCTGGTGATGAAGCTTGGTTGGTGAAGTTTACTTCGCAGAATTTAGCGCTCGGTCATGAAGAAGGCCTGTGTGAGGCAGCTTATTTGCAGTTGGCTGAGATGGTCGACTTAAATCCACCGCAGTGGCAGTTACTGGATGCACCAGAACAAAGCGGCGCTAAAGCATGGCTGGCAGTAAAGCGTTTTGATTGGCTGCAAAATACTGAAACAGGTCGTGCTGGACGGTTGCATTTACACAGTGCTTGCGGGTTGCTTGATGCTGACTTTCGCTTGCCCAGTTTAGATTACGCAGACTTAATTAAGGCCAGCCGTCAGCTGTGTAAATCACCGGCTGTGGGCCAGTTACAGTTTCGTCGGGCGATGTTTAATTTGTTTGCTTGTAACCAAGATGATCACAGCAAAAACTGGGCGTTCTTACAGAATGATAATGGTCAGTGGCAGCCAGCGCCTTTCTATGATGTGACCTTTAGCCCTCATCCATTTAATGAGCATGCTACGGCTTTTCTTGGCTACGGTAAAAAACCACCATTGCGAGTGATACAACAATTGGCAGGTCATGCGGGCTTTGCCGATTGGAAGCAAGCACAACAGCATATTCAGCACATTGTTGAGGTGATCTCCAATTTCGCAGTTATTGCCAAAAGTTATGGCGTACAAAAAAACACAGTAACAGCGATTGAAAAAGCTTTGGCAAGTTGCCGCAAGGATAATAGTGCGCTGTTGTAATGCGGTGATGTTTGAGTAGCAGCGCACGCAGCTAGGCTGCACAGTGCAGTCCTGCCAAGAAAAATCAGGCCAGTTAGGCTGTTGCCAGATCCATTGTGATCTGGTCATAAGGGTGCCGTGGTTGTGTTTGCCGTAGGTTTGAGCTGATTAGACAAGTTATTCGGCTCACTGGATGAGCCGCAAAATAGTGCTAATTGGCTCATGGGCAAGGTGTAGTGTTCTTCAGCTATTAGAGGTTGAGATGTAAGGTGTTTTTACCGTGCTGACAAGACAGCCTAGGCTGCAAAACGTATAGTTCAGCTTGCATATATGTTAAGGATTCAGGCATGCAGCAAATAGGGATTTATGAGCAGCTGATTACCCAGTTGGTTGAGTCACGTTTAAATCGTGAAAAGTTTTATGTCGGCGAGCGCAGCTTAGAGCCGGCTGAGGCCTCTATCTGGTTGTCGCGCTTTTTAAGTGGCATTTTAGAGTTTGCCGTGGGCTCAGTGGCCAGTGGTGATAACCAGCTGCAAGAACAAATTAATCTGGCCAACCAACTGCTGCTGTGGCTCAAAGCGCAGATGGACGATAAAGACTTCTTCGATGAAAACTTGTTGGATAGCCAAGGTAAAATATTAACAGCTTTATATACGCTGGAAAATCCTGTTGCTGCTGACTTAAAGAAATATGTGGAAGATATTTTCCCGCTGACTGGCCTAACTCAGAGTGAGCTGTTTTGTGGCAGTAATGCGGGCTTGTCCTTAGAAAGTGAGCTGAAACGTGAAATCCTCTCTGCGGACAAAATTTACTGGCTGGTGTCGTTTATCAAGTGGACGGGGATTCGTATTTTCCGCAAAGAACTGGAAGAGTTCACTCGCAGCGGCCGTCAGCTCAAGGTGATTACCACTTCTTATATGGGCGCGACCGATGCCAAAGCGGTTGAGTTTTTGGCTTCACTCC
>SMEN01000360.1_pt1 | contig 16740 bp, 28 predicted proteins | sample 2456271 | NCBI WGS metagenome assembly SMEN01 (sample SAMN10132593, study PRJNA489261) | soil metagenome | isolation source: day1 control-loamy sand soil ammended with raw manure from dairy cow... | place: USA | collected 2015-04-01 | reverse complement strand
CTTCTTAAATTTGTTCCCTACAAATTTGAAAATTCTTCTTCAAAGAAAACAGATATTTTCTTTGTGAATTCGATTTTCATTACCACGGCGCTCACGCGCCTAAGTTCTCCCGCAAATAACCTAAAAATGTTTTCCCCTCACCAGTATTTCCCATTAGCTTACAGCTACGCTCGTTTAAATATGTTGCTTCATAAGTTATATAAAATTTAATTAAATCTCTGTTAAATAATAGAATATTACATTTTTTTGCATAAATATATTTCTTAAAAGCGGTATATTTTTGTATAATTGCAGGGTGGGTCATCATTGGTTTGTAGTGTTTAAACAACACAATGATAAAAGACAGTTGTTATGTTATTCTGATACCGTGTTTAATAGGCATATTGTTTTATTACTATCCAGTAAATAGTCTTTATTGGAATTTAAGCAAAACAATCATATATTGATTATATAGAACGAAGTATTCGTGCAAGAATCATCGCTCTATCTATCAAACCTGATCACGGAGAGGTTTAAGATATGTCAACTCAAGCCCGAATCATCGAAAATGAAAAAGACATTGCTACTGCGGCGGGTACTGTTCTTAGTCAAAGATTTAGAGCAGTTCTTGAAAACCATACAGTGATGTATGTGGTAAATGATACAGTCGTGAGTAAATCACCAAATGGCAAACCTGTAGTGGTTAAACATTTGACTGGACGCAACCCAACTTTGGCAAGCAAATTTAATCGCCGTGGCACTTTCAAACTTAAAAAACGTACATTAGAAACAACAGAGTAATTTATGACAGTAAAAACACCACGAGTCAGAATGTTCGCAGGTCCTAATGGATCAGGAAAAAGTACAATGATTGGTGGTCTGGATAGTCGTTTATCCAAACTGTTTTTAAATGCTGATAATCTTGAGCGTGATCTTAAAGAAAACAGAATGATGATGGCACTAAAACCAAAGTTCCTTTTTTAGTCACTGAGCCTGTTATTGATGGAACAACTATCAATTTTAGTGGCAATCCTATTAATTCGTATTTAGCCTCTTTAATCATTGAGGCTGTACGTTTTGAACTTGTACGACTTAAAGTTAGCTTTACGTTTGAAACGGTCATGTCGCATGAATCCAAAATCGATTTTTTGCGTTTTGCAAAAGATAATGGATACAGAACCTATCTGTATTTTGTGACGACTGAGGACCCTGTAGTAAATGTAAACCGTGTACGAATTAGAGTAAGCGAGGGTGGGCATCCTGTAGACGAGATTAAGATCAGACAGCGATATTCCCGAACTATGAATTTGCTCCTTGATGCAATCGAAGTATCTGATAGAGCGTTCCTATTCGACAACTCAACAGAAACCTCCGATCACAATATAACTTATATTTGCGAAGTTACTGATGGGGCAGACCTGACTTTCAACCCTGAATTTGATGGTGAGCTTCCTATTTGGTTTGAAACTCATGTCCTAGTTCATCTGGATAATGAAGCAGAATAAATAATCTAGTTTTTCAAATAATATGCTTCCCTTTCTTGACCCGCAGGAAACCTCAAGGGAGGCATATTTATGTCATATTGTCTTAAATATTTTTATCGACTATCTCTATTAAATCAGCACTTTAAACATTAATTAAGCTAATATTTTATATATCATATTTGCGGTATATGCTATAATGAAAGCCATAAATATATGTGTCTGGGTGATTTATGAAAAAGTCTAATTTTGATACGAAATACGACAATGATAATGTCCGTACTTACCGCAATGTCACGATCTATAGAAATCCTAAAATCAAAGTCGGTGATCTGGGCTGTTATTACGTGAAAGACAGTAAGCGCACTTCTATTGAAGATGCCAAAGAGTACATTGATAGTATGTTAGATGCTTGTGGTATTGAGTTCTTTAATACTCGTAGCAATCCCCTGATTGATCCAGAATTCAGTTAAGTCCCCTTATCCCATAAAACCTCTCTCTAATGCCAATTTAAGGAGAGGTTTACTTTTTTCACCACGGCGTTGCACCTTCGCTTGCGCTCATAGGATGTATGCTGACGCATCCATACCTGTGAGCCTTCAAAGAAGGCATATTCACGGATTTTTGAATCATCCCCGACCCGACTGAATCATCTTTTTAGAATGTCTTATTTAAAAGCATAAATATAAATTAATAATAGATAAAAGTATTCTATATTTGCGGTATATGCTAAATTGCGGTATAATGTCAGGTATCAACTTTGGAGCAGATAATATGAATAATCCAGTCGAGTTCACCGATACAACATCATCATTTTTATACTTTCTTCAAGACAGTTTAGAAGAATGGAAAGATAACTCTATTGAGCAAAAAGACCGTGTTTTGCATGAATATTTAAACATCGAGTGCGGAGCCGGTGTTTTCACTGATGTTCTGAATGAAACTGACATCCGTATCGAATACAGCTATTCAAAGCATGTTGTGATCAATGTCATGGACGATCTGGCGACCGTGAGCCAAAAAGTTGATGCCTTTTTAGAATTATTGGGGTGCTAAGGCCATGACTATTCAAAATGAAGATTATTACTTTGTCAGTGTGGGTGAGAAAAGTTATTTCTATACGCTGAATTACAGCTACATCCACATTAAATATGTGAAGTCTGGAATTGAGCAAAGACCCTTCCCTGTTGCCGAGCGCCGTTATCAATTCTTGCGTAACCTAAGCCATGATTTTGACGAAGCCATGGAAAAAGCAAAGCAATGGCATTCCAATTCTAAATCTAAAAATCCTCTAAAATTGCTTGATTCGCCCCGCTCAATGTCAGAACGCGAGAAGCATGAATTACAGGAACGTACTGCGGTGATTGAAGCCGGCTACCTTCCAGTAGGTAAGTTCCAAGGTCAGCATGTCAGTACAGTTGATATTGATTACATACATTGGGTATGTCGCAATGTTTATGATCCGGAGCTTGCAGACGGCGAACAGAATCTAATGGCTCAGATTTGCTTCAACTACGCTGACGAGCAAGGTTGGATTGGGTAAATATCGTGGTCAGTCATTAAAGGATTTTGGATACACAAAAAAAGGTTCAATGAAAGTCAAAATTGCGGATTATATTCAGTGGTTCCGTAAACAGATGACAGTAGTGGATATAATCATCAACAAGTTTAAACTTGAGCCTCAGTTGATGGATGACGGTTTTGAATACTACATCATCAAAAGTGAACACTTTTTAGAGAGAGCAGAATCCAAGCCGAGCGATTATGATTTAACAGTCCTGATGCTTCGCCAGATGAACAACAAACAGCGCAATGCCAAATTGGACGATCCGATCTTACCGCTCTACCGTTTTGAGTGGAATAAACATGTAATGCCACTGAAACAGGCTCTCGCTCTGTCCAAGTGCAAATAAAACCATGGGGCGTTAATCGCCCTTTTTTTTCGTCCATTCTTTTTAAATCCAAATGAAATGCAATGACCAAACTCCTGATACGGTCGCCCCGCGCTTACGCTTGCCCATTGTCTGCTGACGCATCCAAGGATTAGCTCTCAAAGAGAGCATCACGCATATTTATTACTGTTTTAAATTCGATTTAATACATTGAAATTACTACAATATTTAAAAGCATTTTATATTTAGTATATCATTTCTGCGGTATATGCTGTATAATGTTCAGCATAGGGCAAGTTTTATAAAAGGATTCTCAAAATGTTAATTGCAGTTAAAGAAAATGGTAGTCACGATGCAGTAAAGGTAGACAGCGTATTGGCTACAGAATTGATTGCGCGTGCAATGAATTCGTACTTAGACGATGGTACTTTCAACATTGCAGATGTGGTGCGTAAACCCGCAGGGACAATATATAAGTCTTATACTGGACTTGATGATCGTGAGTTTTTCAATATCAGACATGAACAGCGCATTACACGCGATCCATTACATCGTTTTGATCCAGTTATCACTTACAACGCACATAACTACATCCTGTTTGACTTGGATGCAAACAGAATTTTGGCACCTGATTATTATGACCATGACAATGACCACCCTCTTTACGCGACTACAGAGCTAGATTCTTATTATTCAGCATATAAATATGCTTCAAGCCACAATACTCAACATAAGCCACTGGTATTAGCGATTGAGAAAGGATGGTTTGTAGCCAGTAGCGAGATGGAACATAAATACCTAAATGACTGCTTGATTAGTGCAAACATAAAGTTCCGCGAGTACAAGCCAAAATCTGAAATCATGAGCCTTGATTGGTGCTTCTGTTGCGGTACGTTTGACTGCAAATGCACAGACGAACAGCTCGAAGAATTTTCAAAGGATTTACCGTTCTAGAGCATGTATTGAGGATCAGATAATATGAAAATCACCCCTGTACTACTTCATGGCTACTATCACTATATGACGACCCTTTCACGCACAGCCATGATTGGGGAGCATAAATGTACTTGGCACAAGTCTTTAATGATTATGACCAAAAAAGCTTTTTATAGTTTAGATGCCTTGAATAAAGCGGTAATGAAGCAAACCGAATCAGGCGTTAATCTTGCCATAGATATTAAAATGATGATGGAAGAAGAAGGCACTAAAGAAGCAGATGGCGGTACAGTGATTGATAGTTATGAATTATTGTTATGGATTAAACAAGAATGTAACTACACGCTATTGGAAATTTGATCTAAGAGCCTTAAATGGCTCTTATTTTATCAATATCTCTAAATGCGCCTTAGAACGCCGTATTTACTCGTTTAGTTCCGACCTACCATGTGAGCCACCCACTCACTAAAACCCCGCGCTTACGCTTCTACGCTGTCTGCTAACGCATTCATCGGTATGCAAGCAGATAAGAACGTTCACGAAAATGAAATTAAACTTAGTTTTAATAGGCTTTACAGGTCAGCTATCACAAATAAAAAGCAGAAACATTAATTTAATATTTACATTTAAGATGTTGATTCATTGTCTTTATGTTATTATTTGTTACGTCTTATTTTCTTTTTGAGATAATTAAAATTTAGAGGTAAGTGTGATAACAATTATTCATCCCTCATTATCAGACCACGATGTATTAATTTTAGCTCTGTGCATTTGTATGAGCGTATTAGTCACATCATTTGGTGCATTATTATCAAGCAGAAAGGCGCTCTGGTTCTGCATTACCCTATCTGTATCAATCGCTGTTTTTGGCATTGCATATTCAGCTTGTGATCATAAATATGATCGATGTATTACGGCATATAAATAACTTTCTTTTCAGCAGAACAGTACGCACCATGATGCGATCAGATAGCAGCGTATAGTGATGATGTATTTGTTAAGCTACATGCTCAGTACCTTTTAGACCTGAATCATCCCCGAGATTAAAAGCCAGTCAATTGTAAAATTTTGGATGAATCCCTAGCCGACTGATGAATTCTTAAAACCAAAATTAAATACAAATATATTTGCTACTGTATTCCTTTTCTGCGGTATATGCTGTATAATATATTGTATATCAACTTTGGAGTGAATCAACATGGGCTTTTATGCTATCCAACAAAATTTCAGCAATGTTCAAGAATATGCAGAACAAGAATTAAAAATCAGTGAAGCAAATGGAATCCTTCTGGATCGTGCCTATCATGGCAATACAGTTTATTCCTTGGTACAAATCAAAAAAGATGGCTCCAAGTTAATTTTGGTCGATCTAGTACGCAAGGGATCAGATGGATTCTGGGGACATAAACCATTATCTGAAAGTGTCGGCCCTTATGAACTTGACTGTCCTGAACGGATTTTAAAGCAATCAACTTGTCAAAGCCCATTAGCAGTAGCTTGGCGTGAAAAATGCCGCCAGAAACGCCGTGATAAAGCTGAAACCATCAAGATTTTCAAACAACTTAAACCCGACACCATCATCACGACCAATCGTGGCGATAAGTTGAAGTTTATGCGTGCCTACAATACTTCTTACTCACAGATCGTATGCAGTCAGGTGACTGATGGCAAAGTTTATCGTTTCAGCTATACAGATTTTGAACCGAATCAGTTGAAACAAGACCTATTAGAAACTGTAGCAGCTTAAGTCACACCCACCCACTAAGGCGGTCATTCTGGCCGCCTTATTTTTTTGACATATAATCTGAGATTCATCTTGACAGTTAATGTGAGATTTTTGACAGATATTTCGAGATTCATTCCACTCATATTCATACCATCGCTTTATTCATAAGCTTTTGATCAGCTACAAGTCGCTTAAAATCTCAGGTTATATGTCATTAGTTTGCAGAAAATCTGAACTTATCTGTCACTTTTTTAAACCACCCCACGCTTACGCTCGCCGTATGTCTGCTAACGCATCCATGCGTATAAGCCTTCAAAGAAGGATGTTCGCAAAATTTAACCAGTTCTAGGCCGATTAAGTACACCAGATAAAATCCGAATAAATAAAAGCAAAAAATATTGAATAAAATATACTATATATGCGGTATATGGTGTATAATGTAAGACATGGAAGGGAGATGATCATGAACATACTTAATCAAAATCGAGAAGCAGCAATCAAAGAACTTAACGTGTGCTTTAAAGATATATCAGAAGCCGTTTGTCATGAACAGGCTATGGGGATCGATTGTTTTATTCGTGGATTCGCTAGTGCGTCAGTAGTAATGAATGCGATAACCCAAAATGAAGCTGACCAAATCATAGCAAGCTTAAACAAGACCTCTGCCCCACCAGTAAAACCATCGTTCTTAGATGTACCAGAGAAGCAGCTAAGCCGAGCTGATGCCAAAAAGACGGTCAAAACAATGGCTCTGGACCATGGCCGCAGCCTAGATTCAGCCTTGGATTGCCTGAACACGCTGATCTCACAGGACTTTGAATTCCCTACGGCGTTGTCATTGGTACTGGATGAATACCAAGTAGATCAAGAAGAACTCACCAACGCTTATGATGAACAATAACCCCTAAACTACCTGATGGTTTTGGCAGCTCCAAAATCAGACGGTCGCCCCCTCGCTTACGCTCATTTGCTGTCTGCTGACGCTGACACCACTAAAGCATTCAAAGAAAAAATGTTCGCAAATTTAATGATTATCCCTGACCCGACTGATATTATCTTTTCAGATAAAAGATTTTAAAAAGCAAAATTATTCAATTATTTCAATAAGTAGTATGGTTGTTATGCGGTATATGCTATATAATAAGCATATTGATAACAGATAATTAATATTAAATATTTTGGAGAATAGAATCATGGAACAACGAGTACGAGTTTGTGGTGGGTTTATTACTGTGCCGGCTCCATTTCGCTCTTTAGCTGATGGCTACATCAAGCACTATAAAATCAAGGTGCCGAAAAAGTCGAAACTAGCGGCTAAAAAGGTCACAGCCGAAAAGTTCTGTGAAGAACTGGCCGATACATTTAACGATGACTACCAGAGCAACGGAGTGGAGTGTTTCAGCCGTTCGAGTTGGTACGTTAAACGTGGGTACATGTTTTTAAGTGTCCGGAGTGATGTGAGCTGCTAATGGCTCACTACGCTCTACATAAGGATAAATGATGAAAGACCGCGCCAAAACTACCATGGACGTTCCTGTAGGCTCGTTAATTGTGATCGATACGATCTACAATCATTCGGCTGTCACCCCGAGAGTATTCAAGGTTATCCATGAAACTGACAAATCAGTTGAAATCACTTCTCTGGATGCAGAAGGTGAGCCGAAGAACCTTGATAACACTAGAACGATTCGTAAGACCTCAATTGTGGCTGTATTGAACAATCTTGAAGAATTTGAGCCATTCAAGAAAATGAATGACGATCTGGCCGAGAAATTCAGAATTTACAATGAAGCTTATGCACAGTATGAAAAAGAGGTAAAGCTCATTAAAGCCAGAACCCACGGGAAATAGCGTTTATAGCCTGCTCTAAGCAGGTTTTTTTAAACCTAAAATAACAATTGAATATATTAAATCTGCGGTATATGTTATATAATATAAGCCATATGACGGAGAGCTTGAGTATGTTTGTTTATCTTTTACCTATTGAAAATTTTCATGGTGGCGATGGTTGGAAAATGCCAGTTGTATTCTCTACTGGTACTGACTTGGATCAGCTTAAGCGTAGTGATCTTGCACGCTATATTAAGATTATGCTTCTGGCCTTCCAAAAGGCACACAAGGAAAAGTCATTTGATCATGGTTTTACTGCAATTCAGCTCGAAGCTGAATATAGTCAGATGCGATTAGAGCCTGACTTCTGGAATGATCAGAGCATGACAGTTGAACACCTGACAAGCGATGAAGAACTTAAGCTCAGCATAATCGATAACCTAAATATTACTTATGATGTCAAAGAGCCGGAACGACTTAAACATGCGTTAGACCCCCTATTAATGGATCATCTACATTACATCAATCTAACCGTTACTGATCTTGAAATTATTAAGGATGAGTAACCCTTCATTCATAAAATTAGCAATTCTGGATTGCTAATTTTTTAAGGCCCCACGCTTACGCTTTTTGGCTGTCTGCTAACGCATCCATGCCTGAGAGCCTTCAAAGAAGGCATGTTCACAGATTTAACGTTATCCCTGCCCGACTGTTCTCACCTATCAATTAATCGCAATTTAAAAGCAAAAAAATTACAATAAATAACGGCTAAGTATTTTTATTATGCGGTATATGTTGTATAATGTATTTATCAACTTTGGTAAATATACAATAGAGCTTAAACACATGAAAACATTAGATTTAGTAATGAATTGGAAAGGTGGTTTACCGGCTATTTATGCTCGTAATATTGTTGAGTATGGTGATTATGCAACTATCGGTTTTATCATTGGTAGCAACCGAGGTGAGTTAATAGACAACGGCAAGTACCTGATAGACCTTTGCTCAACTTACAACAATCCTGAGTACCTAAGCCAAGTTAAAGCTTTTCTAACAAACATCAATGATTCAATCAGCCTTGCCAATGATCAACCAAACGGCAGCTTTTTGGACCCAGAAGCAGTACTTGAAAAAGCGTCTGAACTGTCAAAGTTAATGAACTTTGAAAAACGCCTGATCCTAGAACAAAAAGATTTACTGCATACAGTTTATGTCAGTGCGATCAAAAACGATAAAAAACCTGAATTGCCGCAAGAGTTTGAATATCAGGTGATGTCTGGCGGTTTATATCCATTTCGCCAAGTTTACCGCGCTATCTGCGCCCTGATCTGAGAACAGGGGAACAGCTATGAGCCGTATTCAGCTTAATTGTGGTCAAAGTCTTTGTGACTGTTGCACAAATTTCAATATCGTTTACTTCCGGTCTGGGATGAAGGAAACCATTTCGGAGCGTTTGCCAAAAGAAACAGGCTTGGCAATCATGCAGAAGAAAGCACGCATGATGCCTGTGGGCTATATGGCCCATGCTGTACACCCAGAAGATGCCAAGCATTTAATTTAAGGATGCCTATAAATGACTAGCTCAATTATGAAATTAATTAATGAAGGCGATACTGTACGCCTTCGCAATGACACTATAACAACTGTCGATTTTATAGCTCACATGCCAGATGATTTGATAAATGATTATGAATACATTGTAAGACTAAATGGCTTTGAACCTGTGACTTATACAGTAGATGGGAAATTTTACACTGATGTAGAAAGCAATATAGATATTATGGAAGTACAAGGATAATCATATGAATACTAAAAAATCAGCTTTCAATTTTGGCTATGAGGCTTTTGGCAACCATATTCAATGCGCCGCTCATGATCAAGCGTTCATGGATACACACATCAAGGGCTTAAAAGTAGGTGAATCTCATAGCTTATTAGAAGAATGGAGCCAAGGATTTATACAGGCTCAAGAGGAATACTGCAAAGCCAATTTTCCTGAGATGTATCCGGCTTAACCTTTTAATCTACCCTCTCCGTTGTTTGCCTTGAGTTCGCTCAAGGTTTTTTTTGCCCGTATGATCCCAAACCCCTTCCCCATATTCTAAAACCCCACGCTTGCGCTTTTTGGCTGTCTGCTGACGCTGCCACCCTTAAGCCTTCAAACAAGGCATGTTCGCAAAATTAAGACCTGTTTTGGTCCGACTGAATTACTGATCAGAAGCCGATAATTTAAAAGCAAAATAATTAAAAAATATTAAAGTTAGGTATTCTATATTAGCGGTATATGTTGTATAATACCATCATAGGCTGAGATGCTTAATATCAACTTTGGAGAGTACTGAAAATGAATGATTTAGTTATTTATTACACTGCAACTAGCGGCACACTTAAAGGCCACATTTTCGTGCAATGCTTTGTTGATGGTCTGACTCAGGCTGAGATTGATGCCAAGCTTGCTCAGTTGCGTTCTGAGGGCTATGAGGGGCTGAATGTAGGTTCATATCAAGAATATGAAAAGGCTGCCGCCCAAGCTTCCTATGCAGCTTACAAAGCGTATGTAGCTCAACCGAGTACTGCTGAACAATTCAAAGAGATGTTTAACATCATGCCCCCTCAAAATCATGTCAAATACGAAGATTTTGAACTGTTTAACGTCTGTGAGCAGCTTGACGCAGGGCTTTATAATTTCTTTGTCCGTATTGCAGACCAATACTTCAAGATCGTGGCACGCCGCGACTCAAACAAATTTGAATTGGCAAATCTTTGCCGTAACGCTATCGCAGCATAAACCGAGAAAAGGAATCTACCTCATGCGTAATGTTTTTAACCCACCTAAAACATGTGCCGGCTCTCTGGTTGATGTAAACGGTAATGCTTTTGAGATTATTGGCTACTTCTCCCGTTGCGCTAAAAATGCAGGATGGTCACGCGAAGATATTCTAAAGGTTCGCACCGAGGCCACCAGTAAGGACTATGACCACCTCATTTCAACCATCATGATTCATCTGGACGACTGATCCAAAGCTGTACCCCGAAGCCGAAAGGCTTCACACCTCTCCGTTTTTGCCTTGAGTTCGCTCAAGGTTTTTTTTGGCCCCCACGCTGACGCTACTCTGATGTCTGCTGACGCTAACATCAATCCTGTGTCCGGACAGAGAAGCCGAAATATTCAGATTGCCATTCATGACCTCACAAGTAAGCAATTTATCCAATCATAAAATCCTTAAAAGCATTCATTAAATATTCTATATATGCGGTATATGCTGTATAATATATATTATTGATATTAATCACATATTAGGAAATATTTATGATGTTCAACCAATGGTTTAGACACGGTGTTGCTGATGTAAAGTTAATTGATTTCCATGTTGAAGATGAAGGCTGTCCACACATCTTTTTTAGCGTACATACCCCAATTAACTTCCTGCATGGGGCCAAAGCCCAGATGGAAACCTTAAAAATTAGTGCGCGGGTTTTTGTGACTGGATCAGAGTGTTTAGCAATTGATGGATATATCTTGACAGTTGAAGAAGAATTCAATTTTGCTGAATTTCATAATCAATTCGAGAAGCAACAGATCACTGTAGAAAAAGCAGTCGATGACTTTAAGACTAAATTAAAAGTAAATCTGGCAGAACAGTGCATGTTTGAAGGTATGACCAGTGAGCTTGAAACGAAAGTCTTTTCTTTATGCCAGACCGGAGAGATCAATATTAATCAGATCGAATTGATGGATAATGTAAGTCGCGCCGTCATTCTAATTGATGAAACTATGACAGAGTTTAAAAAACTACTTGAGCTGAGCATCACTTTGAAACAGGTAGATCAAATCGCCTGACTTATTAAAAGATAGCATTAATAAAAAACCACCTCCTTAGACTCACTTAAGGAGATGGTTTAAGGTTTCTTATATTAATTACAAGGGATCATGTTCGGCAGTACACGGTTTTTCCAATACTCGATAATATCTTCAACACTTGCAGGTGTTCCATATTTTTCATGCTCATAAGAAGATTAAAATTCTGATTCACGAACTTTATAAGAATATCTGTTGATATAGGTTCTTTTCACTCTCATGTAAGTGCGGATACCCAACCCTATTAAAATTAAAGCATGTATTTTTTTATAATACAAATAAAAGAAATCAATATTTTCTTAGGAATATCAACGTACTCCATAAGTGTCCATATGTGGACATACTTATAATATTTTCAATTTATTACTTAAAAATAAGGGTGTAATATTGTATTTTGCGGTATATGTTGTATAATGTATTTATCAACTTGGAGATAAGCATAATGAATACAGCAGTTCAAAACATCGCTAATTTGGATCAATTTGCTAAAAAGGCAGTTAACTTTATTGATAGCTTTGGTATTAACTGGCATGGCATTGATAACCTTGGTGAAGCTTCAAACTTCATTCACAGCTTCAAAGGGATCACTGAGCGTTTCCAAAATTTGACTATTGATGACCTTCTTAACGAAATTAATCTGATTGAGTGCATTGATCGCCCAGATGCAGATTCAGGCTTTACTACTGACAACCGCAACCTTGTTGTGAAATTCCTACAAGAAGTGAAAGTGTTCAAAGAAGAATTTTTGAATTTGAACAATGGCCCTGACTTCATTAGCAAACTTGAACAGTTGAAGAAGCAGAGTCGAGAGCTAAATTACCTTGAAGTACGCGCAATCATTTATCACAACTTCCTAGCTTAAGCTAGGAATTACCACTTCTCTAAAATAAGGATAAGCTTGTGAGTACAGTTAAAATAATCATTGCGAATCATCATCAACAAGGGATCGGCTATCCGATTCACTTCGGTCAGGCTTGGAGCCATGTTCATAAAGCTCTTGAAGGCATGGGTGCATTCTCACTAGGTAAGTACAACCAGAAAGCACCGCTCACCAATATTCTTGATTCAGCAGCTTTCACCGAAACTGAGTTTAGCGCCGTCCATAAAAGCTATATTTTATGGACCAATGTAGTTGGCTTTGAAACACGCCAAGACTTGCAAATTAATATTTTACAGTCGGTGAACACTGGTTATCATTTTCTTTTCCCAAAAGAAGATTATATTGTTCTCATTTTAAAAAATGAATCTGAACCATTATTAAATGAAGTGGCTTATAATATTACAAAGCCATTAATACAAAATGATTACCGAGTATTTATTCCTAACCCTGATAGCTCGACAGGTGAACATATTTTATTAACTGAGAATATTGTAGAAAGTATTCTTAAGGATGAAATCAGAACTTAAATAATCTTAAAAGAAGAAACGTCATTATTCACGTAATGGCGTTTTTTATCGCCCAGATTTTGTAATTCTGTTGCATTTTTTACAAAATTTTTAGGCTCTAAACTTGCGTTTTTAATTTCACTTATGGTTTATGTAATTCAACAGGCCACACAAGCTACAATGGCAGCTTACGTTAAGACACAACAAGGAGATGTGATTGGATTCCCTAAGTCTAAACGTAAAAAATAAGCCAAGTAGGGACTACATGCAAAGGACTGCAAAACCCTGCCCTCGCTTACGCTTTGATGTTGTCTGCTAACGCAGTCACCAATAGGTAAACAAAAAAAGGATGCGCGAATTTTAATACCCCCTCCCCCGACTGAAAATAGCATTTTATTAATAGGTGTTATTTAAAAGCATAAGCACTACATCGTTATGGCTTTTATTTATAATATTTATTTTAGTTAATATATTATTAATAATAGTGCAAACCGATCTATTGTTAATAATAATCTGATATTGCAATTAATAATATTAAATTAATGTTTGATTATAATATTAAATATTTATATAATACTCGTATTGGAGTTAATCAACTCTATTTATTAACCTTAAGGTTGGAATTAAAAAATGACTACAGAAGCTAAAAAAACCGCTACTTCCCTTTATGCTATGTCTAAAGTAGACAAAGAAAATGTTCGCCGCCGTGATCAAATGATGGTTAGCCCTGAAATGCTAGTCGTTGAAGAAGGTTTCAACGTGCGTGGCGTGGCGATGAGCCAAGAGGAATACTGGCAGCAAGAACACGTTCAAGAACATGTCAACAATCTGGCACAGGCTTATGAGGCCGGCGACTATGTTCCGCCTATCGTGGTGAAATTCCGTGAGTCGGATCAGAAGGCCGTAGTGCGCGATGGACACCATCGATTAAAAGCCCTGAAAGCCCTTTTAGAACGCGAAGTACCAATTCAATTCGTCAATGTAGTCGAATATAAGGGTGATGAAGCGAAGCAGCAGCTTCTTATGCTCAAATCCAGTAACTCTCTGCAATTATCAGCAGTAGAGAAGGCTGAGATTTTCCACCGTCTACATGCGTATGGCTATAACCCTGACGAGATTGCAACTCAGGTAGGCCACTCTGTACAGCACGTTTACCAGATGTTGCGTATTTACGATCTTCCACTTGAGAAGAAACGCTTAATTCAGCAGAAGAAACTTAGCGTGAATAACGCCTTGGCTGAAACTAGCACCCGAGCGAAAAAGTTCACTCCACCGAAGAAAGCTGTAAAGCAAGTACTTGAGCTTTTAACTGTAAAGGCTGAAATCCAAGGTGATGTCGTTAAAGCAGAAATCCCACTGGAATTATGGCAGCAGCTCATGGCCCCAGAATCGCTTAATCAGTCTACTACCGAACAAGAATCAATGGACGGCGTAGAACTGGAAAGCAGTACTGTCAATTAAGACAGCTTCCATTTGATAAGGCTGCATCCTCAAGGATGTGGCTTTATCGCTCAGGTATTGGTCCTCAATCCTGATCCAGTTAAATAAGGTATCCGGTCGCAAGATGGACGAAAATAACCAAGTTATCTATACAGGTTATTCGGGCAACCGAATTTCTAAAAAATTGACCGTTTTTTTTAATGGCAAGAAGTATAAGTTTTTATTCCAGACGTTTGATCGAACCCAACCGACCCGAGAGGAACGGTCAAGAGGTATAAAAGCAAAACGGATTCTACTTAGTGAAAAGGAACTATTTTTCAGTTCCCTTGAAAATATTAATTTTGAATTATTCCCTTTTCAGGATTTCAGAGAAGATTTGATCATTAAATTAAATCTGGTTGTTTAACATTATTCAGGCAATTTAAAGCAAGTCGGATTGCTTAAGCTCACTTTGGACCATTAAACATGAATATACTCGAAAAATTTAGAATCTATCCCACTCAAGAAAGCTTTGCGGCTCAATCTTCCGACTGGACAGAAATCACAGGTGATATTGATTTTGAGAAATCTGCTTTGATTACCAGTGATGGAAAACAATATCGCCTTAACTTCTCAAAATATTCTCTTAATGATCCATGGGAGGATATGGATTTCAATACCCCGATCAGCAGGATTGTTTGGTTTATTCCATTAGACGACTATAAATGGCGAATCGGTAGTGAAGCAGGAATTCAATATTATGGGTTTAAAGAAAATAATAATTGGTATCTTCACACTAATGGGAACACAGTTAGAAAAGCTAATAACTTTATTCCTGCCGACATCAAACGTACATATAGACGTTGTTTAAAAGTTATTAGAAGTAATGGCGTAGATAACTTTTTAATGTGTTTTCCATGGGAGTCGCCTAAGTTCATTATTGAGCAAGCAGGGCCAAAAAAAATTAGACACACCCAAATGACTAAAGACCAAAATCAAATGCCAACAGCTTATGTTGATGATGAAAATCAGGAAGAAGTAATCGGCTACATCTACCCTGCTCCCTAATCAGAACTGCCTTCGTTCAAGGAGAAAATAGATCAATGAAAAAGTTATTGCTGCTTGCCTCTGTTATTGGGTTAATTGGGTGTATGGAAGATATAACGGATGAAGATGTTGCGAAGGCACAATATTCAGAAACCTTCAATGCTGCCGACAATTATCTAAGCAAATACAACCAGAAAGGAGGGAATGATAAGGTTTATCAAAATTTTGAAGTGGATGGTAAATATTTCAGCGTAGACGATGTAATCCAAAGCGTAATGTTCAAGTGTTCTTCTTACATACCTGTAGAAAAATCTGATGTTGAAAAATACGAAGATAGATTAAGAGGTGATGTTAACTACTGGATCAAGGAAGGAGTGGTCGTTGATTATCAGCAGTTTGATCAGTGTTTGGATAAGCAGCTCGATAAAACTGGCCTAAATTATAAAAATCTTATGATCTTCTCTAATGATCCGGATGTTCAGAAATATAAGGAAGCAGATCAAGCCATTACAAAATTGATAAACCAAGCGAAGTCTGATGGAGAGATTAGCTATTTTGAAGCTTTAAATATTTATATGGCAGTCCATACCCAACGTGAAAAAGACCTTTTCAATAAGATATAGTTTGCAGAGGAAACCATTTTATGAGTTCTAATACAGCGTATGATTATCAGGTAATGAAGCTGATTGATTACACTCAGACGGATTTCATTCTTGGAAGTCTGAATGGAAACCAGATTCTATCTAAGCTCATGGATAAAATCTGGGTTAGATCAACATCAGTTGAAATCTCATTGGAAGGGATTACAGGGGTCGATGCCTGTTTCATTCGTAACAGCATAGCTTCACTATCAAAGATGTTACTTAGTCAAAAAGGTGTAGTGGTATCGCATGTTGAAAATAAGGATGTATTGGATAATTTGATTTATGGATTCCATGCCATCAATGCTCCACTACTGCTTAAGAACAACGATGGATCAGGCGCGATTTATGCCAAGTTGCCATCTGGTGCAAAAGAAATTTTATCTTATGTTTACAGCCAGTCTAATGCTACAACTCAAAAGGTTGTTAAACAGTTTGATATTTCGGCACCGAATGCGAGTGCCAAGCTTAAAAAGCTATATAAAGAAGGTTATTTACTGGCTGAACAACAAGACGCACCTACGGGTGGCATAGAATACGTTTA
>SMEN01000451.1_pt1 | contig 16794 bp, 14 predicted proteins | sample 2456271 | NCBI WGS metagenome assembly SMEN01 (sample SAMN10132593, study PRJNA489261) | soil metagenome | isolation source: day1 control-loamy sand soil ammended with raw manure from dairy cow... | place: USA | collected 2015-04-01 | reverse complement strand
CTGCCGCTGCAATGTGGGCGAGAAGAAGAACGATCCCGAATTGGCTCGCAAAATGGCGGCCTTGTGTGACGTTTACGTAAACGACGCCTTCGGTACGGCCCACCGTGCCGAAGCCACCACTGAAGGTATCGCCCGCTTTGCTCCTGTGGCATGCGCCGGTCCTTTGCTGGAAGCCGAGTTGAAGGCTTTGGGCCGTGCCCTGAACCAACCTGCCCGCCCTCTGGTGGCGATTGTGGGTGGTGCCAAGGTATCGACCAAACTGTCCATCCTGCGCGCATTGGCTGAAAAGGTTGACCAGTTGGTGGTCGGTGGCGGCATTGCCAACACTTTTATGCTGGCCAGCGGCCTGTCCGTGGGCAAATCCCTGGTGGAAGATAGCCAGCTGGAAGAGGCTCGTGAAGTTATCCGCATCATGAAAGAGCGCGGTGCTGAAGTCCCTATCCCTGTGGATGTGGTGTGCGCCAAGTCTTTTGCTGTCGATGCCGTCGCTCAAACCAAAGCGGCCGATCAGGTGGAGGATGACGACCTGATTCTGGATGTAGGCCCACAAACAGCCGAACAGATTGCCGCCATTATTGCCAAGGCAGGCACTGTAGTCTGGAACGGCCCCCTGGGCGTGTTTGAATTCCCCGCTTTCGCACAAGGCACAGAAACTCTGTCGCGTGCGATTGCCGGCTCCAAAGCCTTCTCGATTGCTGGCGGCGGCGACACCCTGGCGGCGATTGCCCAGTTCAATATTGGTGAGGATGTGGACTACATCTCCACCGGCGGCGGCGCATTCCTGGAGTTTCTGGAAGGCAAGCGTTTGCCTGCGGTGGCTGCTTTGGAAGACAAGGCTTAAATCACTTGTATTACCCTGGCAGAGGACCCTGATAAAGAAGTCTGCTGAAAGAAAAATCCAGCTCACTTAGGTGGGCTGGATTTTTTTGGTCGCTGTTTAGCTGTATGACGGAGCTAAAGACGAGATAGGTTCGAGTCACTCCGTTGGCATCAGGCAATAAGGGCTACGTTGGTTACGCCCCATCTTTAATCAACTGCGCATACCCCTGCAGTGCATCCGGCCATTCCAGCTTGAACCCGCTATCCAGCAATCGCTGGTTGCTTAAACGCTTACCGCCTTCGCTGGAAGGACGGCGCTCCGGGTGGGCCACCTCCAGCAAATCAGCCAGGCCGTCGTACAGCTCGGTAATCCGGTAGGGGCGGCTGTCTGTGCCTATGTAGCAAGGGAAGGGGGCGGGAGCGCGCAGCAGGTGCCAGCAGGCACGGGCAGCGTCCTCAATATGCATGCGGTTGGCCCAGTGTTCCGGGTCATCAGGAACTGTTGCGCGGCCTTCGCGCAGGCGGTCCAGCAATTGGGTCCGCCCCGGTCCGTACAGGCCGCTGGGTCGGATGACCACGGCCTGGGCAGGGATGCGGTGGTGGAGCAGTTGCTCGGCCTCCAGCAAGACTTGTCCGTTGAATTGTGTCGGCTCCGTGGGCGAGTTCTCGTCCACCCATTCCGTCGTGGGGCCGTATACCGCGCTGGACGATACGAATACAAAGCGTTTCAGGGCTTTCAGGTCCAGCTCGTTCAGCAGGTTCTCCAGCCCCTGAAGAAATACGCGTTCGTAGGCGGCCTGGCTGCGTTGGTCAGGAGAGACGGCATACAGCACATGCGTGATCTTGCGGTGCTTCAGGCGCAGGGAGGTGGGTTCGCTCAAGTCCGCTTCAACCCATTCAATTCCGCTTTGATCGTCCATAGGTACGTGGCGGCGCAGTCCAATCACCGGCCATTCGTGATGTCGGGCCAACAGACCGGTGCGCGTGCCCAGATCGCCCGCGCCCGCCAGGAGCAAAGTACAGTTTTGAAAATCCACAGCAGCAGGTCCTTGAGTAGAATGATCTTGAGCAGAGCTCGATTGGCTGAGATAACAATAGCATTGGAGGCGGTCATGGAGTGTCGCAATTGGATTGACGGACAGCAACTTGGCGCGGAGGGCGGTGGTTTGTTACCGGTTATCGACCCCTCGACTGGCGAAACCTTTGCCCGACTGGCGCAATCGTCCGACGTGGATATTGATTGGGCCGTCCAGGCCGCCCGGCGTGCCAGTCAGGGGCCATGGAGCCGCCTGAGTGCAGCGCAGCGCAGTCAATTGCTGCTGCGTTGTGCCCGAACCCTTGCGGATGCCCGCGAGGAACTGGCAAGGCTGGAATCGCGTGATACGGGCAAGCCTTTGCGTCAGGCCCAGTCCGATGCTGCCGCTATTGTCCGCTATTTTGAGTTCTATGCCGGTGCGGTGGACAAGCTACATGGTCAAACCATCCCACTGGGCTGGGAGATGACGGCGTTTACCTTGCGTGAACCCTTGGGCGTCACGGCGCACATCATTCCCTGGAATTACCCCCTGCAGATATTTGGCCGCAGCGTGGCGGCCTCGCTGGCAGCGGGCAATACTTGCGTGGTCAAACCGGCAGAAGATGCCAGCTTGTCCTTGCTGCGTGTGGCCGAGCTCTTGCACGAGGCCGGTCTGCCCGCCGGGGTGCTGAATATCTGCACTGGCTTGGGCAAGGAGGCTGGGCAAGCCTTGGCCGCGCATACCGATATCAACCATATTTCTTTTACCGGCTCTCCGGACACTGGCCGTCAGGTGGCCTTGCAGGCGGCGCAGAATTTTGTGCCTGTCACCCTGGAGCTGGGCGGCAAGTCCCCGCAGATCGTATTTTCGGATGCGGATCTGGACGCGGCTTTGCCGGTTGTCGTCAATGCGATTGTGCAAAATGCCGGGCAAACCTGCTCGGCGGGTAGTCGTGTGCTGATTCAGCGCGCCATTTATAGCGACTTTACCGAGCGTCTGGCTGACGCTTTCAAGGCCCTATTGACCGGGGCGGCTAGTGACAATCTGGATTGCGGCCCGCTGATCAGCGCGCAGCAACAGGCCCGTGTGCGCTCCTACCTGGAGAACCTGGATCAGGACGGCATTGTGGTGCTGGCCAAGGGCAAGCTGGATTCCAAAGCCCCGGCAGGCGGCTTCTATCAGGTGCCTGTGTTACTGGACCATGTGCCGGTGAACCACCGTTTGGCGCAGGAGGAGATCTTTGGTCCTGTGCTGGTGGCTCAGCCTTTTGGCACGGAGCAGGAAGCGATCGACATGGCCAATGGCACTCCCTATAGCCTGGTGGCGGGTGTCTGGACCCGCGATGGTGCCCGCCAGGTTCGTATGGCCAGACAGTTGCGGGCCGGTCAGGTTTTTGTGAATAACTATGGTGCGGCAGGCGGCGTGGAATTGCCTTTTGGCGGAACCGGGCAATCTGGTATTGGGCGTGAAAAAGGTTTTGAGGCCCTATATGCCCTGACCAGTCTGAAAACGGTTGCCTTACGTCATGCAGCCAGCTAATTACCGAGGCATTTAGGGGTAAGCGCGGCTGTGGTGCCCAGCGTTTTCTGGCAGCATGGCTGCTGAACGCTAAACCGTATTTCTACATGGCGGCGTCGAGCCGCCATTTTTATATAAGAGCAGAAGGAGACAAGCATGCGATTGCAAGACAAAGTGGCTATCGTGACGGGCGGTGCCTCGGGTTTTGGCCTGGGCATTGCACAGCGCTTTGCACGCGAAGGAGCGCGTGTACTGATTGCTGACCTGAATGTGGAGCAAGGGCAGGCCGCCGTCGCTCAGATTCAGGCACAGGGCGGTCAGGCCATTTTTGCCGCTTGCGATGTATCGCAAGGCGACGAAGTTCATGCCCTGTTGGATATTGCCCTGCGCGAATGTGGTGGGCTGCATATTGTGGTGAACAATGCGGGTACCACGCACCGCAACAAACCTTTGCTGGAGGTCAGTGAAAGTGAGTTTGACCTGGTCTATGCCGTGAACGTGAAAAGCATTTACTGGAGCGCCAAGCATTTTGTGCCGTATTTGCGGGCCCAGGGTTCCGGTTCGTTTATCAATATCGCGTCGACCGCCGCGTTACGGCCGCGTCCGGGCCTTGTTTGGTACAACGGTACCAAAGGTGCCGTGGTGACGATCAGCAAGGGTATGGCAGCTGAATTGGGGCCAGATAATATCCGCGTGAACTGCATTAACCCGGTGATTGGTGACACGGCGTTGCTGGAGCAATTCATGGGCATGCCTGATACGCCGGAAAACCGCAGTCGCTTTTTGGCGGGGATTCCGCTGGGACGTTTTTGCACACCTAAGGACGTTGCAGCTGCGGCGCTGTATCTGGCCTCGGACGAGGCGGAGTTTGTAACCGGCACCTGCATCGAAGTTGACGGCGGCCGTTGTATTTAAGCCCCACTGCGATTCGTTACAATCGTGCTATTGGCAGGCCCGCTCAGGGCCTGTAATTTATTTCGCTTCCAAGGAAAAGCATGGCATTCAATCGACAGTCGTCCCGCGAACATCCGGATCAATTGCGTATCGGCTTGGTGTCGGTTTCGGATCGCGCCTCCAGCGGACAGTACCAGGATCAAGGTATACCAGCGCTGCGCCGTTGGCTGGACTCCGCTTTGACGGTTGCTCCAGCCTATCTGGAGCGCTTGATTCCTGATGAACGAGCCCAGATTACCGGCGCCCTGGTCGACTTGGTCGAGGCGGGTTGCGACCTGATTTTGACTACCGGCGGCACTGGTCCGGCTCGCCGTGATGTGACGCCCGAGGCCACTCTGGATGCCGCAACGCGCGAAATGCCCGGATTCGGTGAACAGATGCGCCAAATCAGTTTAAAATTCGTACCAACAGCGATTTTGTCGCGGCAAGTTGCGGTCATCCGAGAGATTCAGGATCACGCTGCTCTGATTATCAATCTGCCTGGGCAGCCCAAAGCCATTCAGGAAACACTGGAAGGATTACGGGATTCAGAAACCGGACACGTATTGGTTCCCGGTATTTTTGCAGCCGTTCCTTATTGCATCGACCTGATCGGCGGACCCTACGCACAAACTCACGAACACGTGGTGCACGCTTTTCGCCCCAAGTCGGCGCGTCGGCCTGCTCCTTGACATGCTCAACACACAATCGGCGGGGCATCAACCATGCCCCGTCAAGTTTTTCAATTATTTTAGTTTTCAGGAGGTCTTCTCATGGCCCTAGTTTCCATGCGCCAGCTGCTCGATCACGCGGCCGAGCAAGGTTATGGTATTCCAGCGTTCAACGTCAATAATCTGGAGCAGGTCCAGGCTATTATGGAAGCCGCCTCGGAGACGGACAGTCCGGTTATCATGCAGGCGTCGGCCGGTGCCCGTAAGTACGCCGGTGGCGATTTTCTGCGTCACCTGATCGAAGCGGCGGTTGAGTCCTACCCCAACATCCCCGTGGTAATGCACCAGGATCACGGCCAGTCCCCCGAAATTTGCAAAGGTGCCATCGACCTGGGCTTCTCCAGCGTGATGATGGACGGCTCCTTGTTGCCTGACGGCAAAACCATTGCCGACTTTGAATACAACGTGGAAGTGACCCGTAAAGTGGTCGACATGGCTCACAAGCTGGGCGTGACCGTTGAAGGCGAGCTGGGTTGCCTGGGGTCTCTGGAAACCATGCAGGGCGACAAAGAAGACGGCCACGGTGCGGACGGCGTTCTGACCTTGGATCAGTTGTTGACCGACCCCGAGCAAGCTGCTGAGTTCGTGACCCGCACTCAACTGGATGCGTTGGCCATTGCCATCGGTACCAGCCACGGCGCGTACAAGTTCACCCGCAAACCTACAGGCGACATTTTGTCCATCGAGCGTGTGAAAGAAATTCACCGTCGTTTGCCTAACACCCACCTGGTCATGCACGGCAGTTCCAGCGTGCCTCAGGAACTGCTGGCAGAAATCCGCCAGTTTGGTGGCGACATGAAAGAAACCTACGGTGTGCCCGTGGAAGAAATTCAGGAAGCCATCAAGTACGGTGTGCGCAAGATCAATATCGACACCGATATCCGTTTGGCCATGACCGCCGCTATCCGTCGCTTCCTGTTTGAAAATCCAGAGAAGTTCGACCCACGCGAATACCTGAAACCTGCTCGTGAAGCCGCCAAGAAAGTCTGCGTGGCCCGCTACCAGGAATTCGGTGCCGCTGGCCAAGCCTCCAAGATCAAGGCTATTCCTTTGCAGGAAATCGCCCGCCAATACAGCACCGGCGAGCTGTCCCAGATCGTCCAGTAATTGTCAGGCGGAGCAGGAGCGGGCAGCAGGGCTGTCTGCTCCGGTTCCGCGCCTTTGCCCGGTGTCGTAGACGCTGGGACTGTCGTCCCGCCTGCCTATCATTCAGCGGGATGTTTTCGTTTTAAGGATGAAATCGTGCAAGAGCCCTTACATCAATCCAGCCTGAGCTCCTTGCCGCTACTCGCACGCGGCAAAGTTCGGGACATGTATGCGGTGGGTGAGGATAAGTTGTTGATCGTAGCCAGTGATCGTATTTCGGCATTCGATGTGATTCTGGACGACCCCATTCCCGGCAAGGGCGCTGTCTTGACTCAGATGACCGAGTTCTGGCTGAACAAGCTGGCACATATCATCCCTAATCACACCACGGACGTGAACCCCGTTGATGTCGTGGCTCCTGAAGAGCGTGCGCAAGTCGAAGGCCGTTCCATGGTGGTTAAACGCTTAAAGCCCATCATGGTGGAAGCGGTAGCCCGTGGTTACCTGATCGGTTCGGGCTGGAAAGACTACCAGGCGACCGGTGCCGTTTGCGGTATCACCTTGCCGGCGGGTTTGCAGCAAGCGGCCAAGCTGCCGCACGTGCTGTTTACGCCAGCAGCCAAAGCTGAAATGGGTTCGCACGACGAAAACGTGGATTTCGCGCATGTGGTCAAGGAAGTCGGTCAGGAGCTGGCTGAACAGATCCGTGATGTGACTTTGCGTCTGTATACCGAAGCGGCGGAGTACGCTGCCAGCCGTGGCATCCTGATTGCCGACACCAAGTTTGAGTTTGGCCTGGACGATCAAGGCCAGCTGCATTTGATGGACGAAGTGTTGACCCCGGATTCCTCGCGTTTCTGGCCAGCCGACAGCTATGCCGAAGGCATCAGCCCCCCTTCCTACGACAAACAATTTGTGCGCGATTGGTTGGAAACCCAGGTTTGGGACAAGACGCCACCCGCACCGCGTTTGCCTGCTGAAGTGGCCGAGCGTACCGCTGATAAATACCGCGAAGCCCTGGAGCGCCTGACGGCGTGAACGGTCTGCAGCCCGGACAGGCCCTCGCCGTAAACGAGCGGTCTAGTCGTCATAAGCAGCGTGGTGCACGGCTGTATGTCGTTGGACGACTTTGCGACAACGAGCCGGGCTTTTGGGGAGGGCGATGGGCAGCGCAAAGTCTGCCCCGCCTGAAAACCCATCGTTGGATGGCTCCTGCAGTTTTTCTATTTACCAAGGCGCCTGGCAGCATGGCGCCTTCTTCCTTTTAGGGCGTATCTCTAATGAGCGTACAAACTCCTGCGACCCCCACGGTGGGCATTGTGATGGGTTCCTCCAGCGACTGGGAGGTCATGAGCCAGGCAGTGGCCATTCTGGACGAATTTAGTGTGTCTTACGAATGCCGTGTTGTCTCCGCTCACCGCATGCCGATAGATATGGTGGATTACGGTGCCCAGGCTCCGGCCCGTGGCCTGAAAGCCATTATTGCGGGTGCAGGCGGGGCCGCTCATTTGCCCGGCATGCTGGCTGCCTTGACGCACTTACCTGTGTTTGGCGTGCCTGTGCCTTCGCGCTACCTGCGCGGTGAAGACTCGTTGCTGTCCATTGTGCAGATGCCCAAGGGCGTGCCCGTTGCCACTTTCGCCATTGGCGAGGCCGGTGCTGCCAATGCCGCCTTGCATGTCATTGCCAACCTGGCCGTCAACGACACGGTCTTGACTGAAAAACTGATTGCGTACCGTGCTCGCCAGACCGAGGTTGCCCGAGCGATGCGTGTTCCTCCTGCTACTGCCTGATTTGATTTTGTGATGATGACCCCCATGACTGATGCTGCTCTTCTGGTTCCTGGTTCTTGGCTAGGCATGATTGGAGGCGGCCAACTGGGTCGCATGTTCTGCCATAGTGCCCAAAGCCTGGGCTACAAAGTGGCGGTGCTGGACCCCGACACCCAAAGCCCGGCCGGTGCCGTGGCGGATCTGCATATCTGTGCGGCCTACGATGATGCGCAAGCGCTGGTTCGTCTGGGGGAGCTGTGCCAAGCCGTCAGCACCGAGTTCGAGAACGTGCCTGCGCAGTCCTTATTGACCTTGGCCCAGTACACACGTGTGACGCCTTCCGGCGATGCAGTGGGTATTGTGCAAGACCGTATCCGTGAAAAGGCCTTCATCTCGCAAGCTGGCGTGCCAGTGGCACCGTACGCCGCCATTGAGAGCCAGGAGGATCTGCAAGCGGCTGACAGCGCCTTGTTCCCCGGTATCTTGAAGACGGCCCGTTTTGGCTATGACGGCAAAGGTCAGACCCGTGTTGCTGATCGTGATCAAGCCCTGGCCGCTTTCAAAGAATTTGGTTCGCAAGCCTGTGTGCTGGAAGCCTTGCAGCCCTTGAAGTCCGAGATCTCTGTCGTCCTGGCCCGTGGTCTGGACGATCAGGTTAAGACCTTTCCCTGCGCGCGCAATGAGCACCGCGATGGCATTTTGGCGGTTTCCACCGTCAGCGCCCAGTTCCAGGACGATGCCATGTCCGAACAGGCTCGTCAGGCAGCAGCGGCGATTGCCCGCACCCTGGATTACGTAGGCGTGTTGTGTGTGGAGTTCTTCATTCTGGAAGACGGCCGCTGGCTGGCGAATGAAGTGGCACCGCGTCCGCACAATAGCGGGCACTACACCATGAATGCGTGTGTCACCAGCCAGTTTGAACAGCAGGCACGGGTGATGGCCGCCTTGCCCTTGGGCGACACCCAGGCGCTGTGTCCGTCCATGATGCTTAATATCCTGGGCGATATCTGGTTTGATGCTCAAGGCCAGGTGCGTGAGCCTGATTGGGCCGCCTTGTTGTCTGTGCCGGGTGTGTCTTTGCACCTGTATGGCAAAACAGAAGCTCGCGCAGGCCGAAAAATGGGTCACGTCAATATTGTGGGCGAATCCGATCAGCAGGTGCGCGAGCGCACAGCACGTGCCGCTACCGCCTTGCACATCGCTTTTGATCATGACTGATTCCACTCATAGTCCTTCTGACCAGCAGATAGAGCACGCTGCCCAGGTGCTGGCACAGGGGGGGCTGGTGGCCTTTCCGACCGAGACGGTTTACGGCTTGGGGGCGGATGCAGAAAACCCGGCTGCGGTGCAGCTGATTTATAAGGCCAAAGGCCGCCCAGCCAATCATCCCTTGATTGTGCATGTGGCCCCCGGAGCTGATCTACGCTATTGGGTGACGGATATTCCGCCGGTCGCGCAGCAATTGATGGATGCCTTCTGGCCCGGCCCCTTGACCTTGATTCTGCCGCGCAACCCGGCCATTCCTGATACGGTAAGCGGTGGTCAGCGCAGTATCGGTATTCGTTGTCCATCCCACCCGGTGGCGCAGGCTCTGCTTAAACGCATGGCTGAACTCAAGCCCAGCGGGCAAGCTGGGGTCGCGGCACCCTCGGCCAATAAGTTTGGTCAGGTATCGCCGACTGCCGCCAGCCATGTGCGCGACGAGTTTGCCGACATGAGTGCGCAGGACTTGCTGGTCGTGGAAGCGGGACCTTCAGAGGTAGGTATCGAGTCCACGATTGTGGACGTATCGCGTACCCCGCAAGGTGTCGGTGCTGTGCTGTTGCGGCCCGGTCATATCACAGCGGCCATGATTGCCGAAGTCATAGGCTATGAGCCTGCCAGCCCGGATCAACAGGCCCCCCAAGTATCGGGCAGCTTAAAAGCCCATTACGCGCCTCGCACGCCTTTGTCTTTATTTGACGAGAGCCGTGCGCCAGCGCTGCAGGCTAGCTTGGCCCAAGGTGGAAAACAGGCTGTGGTTGCTTTTGCCTCCTTGCCTCCATTCTCGGCCGATGTACACGATTGGTATGTGTGTAGTCCCGATGCGCAGGTGTATGCCCGAGACTTGTACGCCATGCTGCGTCGTTTGGATCAAGGCCAGTACGAACATATTTGGGTGCAACGTTGCCCAGATACGCCAGACTGGCAGGCGGTCAATGACCGCCTGGGTCGCGCTGCAGCGGCCTTTGAGTAACCCTGCCGCTTAAGTGGGCTGTGTGCTTCAGGCATTGAGCGAATCCGCTGCTTAGCGGGCGGTACGCTTCAGAAAGTCGGCAACGGCCTGGTTCACCTGCGCTTCCTTGTCTCGATAGGGCAGGTGACCACACTGCTCCAGTTCCAGCAGTTCGGTATGGGGCACCAGTTCCTTGATGCGGCGAATCTGCTCCAGCGTGCCGTATTCATCATCTACACCTTGAATCGCCAGAATCGGGCAGGTGATGCGGCTGACGTCTTTTTCAATATTCCAGTCGCGGAACTGAGGATCGGTCCAGGTGGCGTTCCAGCCCCAGAAAGCCGATTCCACATTGTCGTGATAACGGCCCAGACGTTCGCGTAAAAAGCCTTGCTCGTAGGCTTCGCGGGCGACCAGAATGCCGCGCAGGGAAATATCTTCCACAAACAGGTGCGGGGCCATTACAACAATGCCTTGCAGCTTGTCGCTAAAGCCGCTGGCAGCCAGCAAGGCGATCGAGCCGCCATCGCTATGGCCAAGCAACACAATCGGACGTTTCTTGCCGTCCTCGCCTAATTGCTCCAGCAATTGCGGCAGTACCTCCAGCGACTGTTCGTGCAAATAGTCAGGCTGTTTGGGGCCCTTGTTCTGACGTGGGGTGCTGCGGCCATAGCCATAGCGTGAGTACATCAGGCCACTACAGCCGGTTTGCTCACACAACTGAGCCGGCCAGTCCTTCCACATTGCAATCGAGCCTAAACCTTCATGCAGAAATACCAGCAAGGGGGCCGTAACCCGTTCAGGGGAAATACGCTGATATTCGAGCTGTATGGCCTGCGTGCCTTGAGTCAGGCTCGCAAATTGCAAAGATGAGTCGAGTGTTGTCATAGCCGTCTTGTGTGCAAAAGCCCCGGACGAACTGGGCGCTACAGTGATGAGGAAACTTCCTTTATGCCATAGATTGATCCGGGGCGCACAGGCTGGCCGGTCCTGAACTCTGATGTGGACATTTTGCTGCTGTTTTATGCGGATTCTGGCGGGGTGCTGCAAATTTTGGCAGAGATGGTAGAGTGGCGCTCTTGATCTTTTTTTTGCCGCCGGGCCGTCCCAAGGCTCGGCGCCCCCGGCAAAAAGCTCGCCCTTTGGGGGCAGCAAGCCAAAGGCGTAGCGTGGGGCTTTTTTGGTTGCACAACAACATGAAATTTGCTGAATTTGAAGTGGGTATGCTTATCAAGCATCCACTGGTTCCTGTGACTCGCGAAGAAATGCTGGATTTCGCCCAGAAATACGATCCGCAGTCCTTTCACATTGACGACAAGCAAGCGGAACAAGGCCATTGGGGCGGCTTGATTGCCAGTGGCTGGCTTACTTGCGGCAAAACCATGCGCATGGCGGTGGACTCTGCCCTGCATGACTCCGAGTCTTTTGGCTCCCCGGGTCTGGAACGCTTGCGCTGGGTCTGTCCAAGCGTGTGTCCAGCAGTCGTTCAGATCTGGGCATCGTTCGCTGGAGCTGGAATGTCTACAACCAGCGCGATGAACTGGTGCTGGAGCTGGAAGCGACCAGTATGTTTGAATTAAAGCCTTAACAAGAATGGGGCGGCTGGGCGGTAGGACAGAACCCCCACGCTGCGCCTTTGGCTGGCTGCTCGCAAGGGGGCAAGGGCAAAACAGATTGCTTAGCCCTTTGGCAGGTCTATTTTAGAAGAAAGCCTGAATCCCCGTTTGGGCACGGCCCAAAATCAAGGCGTGAACATCGTGGGTGCCTTCATAGGTGTTCACCACTTCCAGATTGACCAGGTGGCGGGCGATACCGAACTCGTCAGAGATGCCATTGCCACCCAGCATGTCGCGTGCCAGACGGGCAATATCCAGCGCTTTGCCGCAGGAATTGCGTTTCATGATGGATGTGATCTCTACCGCCGCCGTACCTTCGTCTTTCATGCGCCCCAGGCGCAAGCAGCCTTGTAGCGCCAGCGTGATCTCGGTTTGCATATCGGCCAGTTTTTTCTGGATCAGCTGATTGGCCGCTAAGGGGCGGCCGAACTGTTTGCGGTCTAATGTGTACTGGCGGGCGGTATGCCAGCAGGATTCAGCCGCGCCCAAAGCACCCCAGGCAATACCAAAGCGGGCAGAGTTCAGGCAGGTGAAAGGCCCACGCAAGCCCGAGACATTGGGCAGCATCTGGCTATCTGCAATGTCTACATCGGCCATCACAATCTCGCCGGTTAGCGAGGCACGCAAGCCCACTTTGCCGTGAATGGCGGGAGTGGACAGGCCTTTCATGCCCTTGTCTAGAATAAAGCCGCGAATCTTGCCATCGTCTTCACCACCGACGACCTTGGCCCAGACCACGAATACGTCGGCAATGGGGGAGTTGGTAATCCAGGTCTTGTTGCCGCTCAGGCGATAGCCGCCATCCACTTTGACGGCGCGGCACTCCATCGCGCCAGGGTCTGAGCCGTGATTGGGCTCGGTCAGGCCAAAGCAACCAATCCATTGTCCGCTGGCCAGCTTGGGCAGGTATTTTTGTTTTTGCTCTTCGCTACCGAATTCAAAAATCGGCACCATCACCAGCGAGGACTGCACGCTCATCATGGAGCGGTAGCCCGAGTCCACACGCTCCACTTCGCGGGCGATCAAACCGTAGCTGACATAGTTCAGACCGGCGCCACCATAGGCCTCAGGAATCGTGGCTCCCAACAAGCCCAGTTCGCCCATCTCGGCAAAGATGGTCGGGTCGGTCTGTTCGTGGCGAAAGGCTTCCAGCACGCGCGGTAACAGCTTTTCCTGCGCATAAACATGGGCCGCGTCGCGCACCATACGTTCTTCATCGCTTAACTGCTGATTCAGCAGCAAGGGGTCGTCCCAATGGAAGGAGGGATTGGCAGACATAGTGGTACTCCGGGAAGATCAAATACGGTCAGTCAAATGGGGCCGGCAAGGACGCCATGGGTCTGGAAAATGGAAAAGAGCAGCTTGAGTATCGCTGAGGGAGGCTGGCTGTGGGTTGCTGATGGAGGGCTTGAGCATCATCGGGCGGTGGCAAGCAGGCGATATCACTATAAAGTCTCAGCATAGTGTGCATAAAGCGCACAAGGCAATTGATAAAATTGCACAATGTCGTGTGCTGGCGTAACGATCCCGTCAGGGCTATTCCTGGGCAGGACAGAGACGTTCATCAAGAGGGAAGCGAATGAGACAAGGCGTGCCCAGCCTGGGCGCATTACAGGCTTTTGAAGCGACGGCCCGCTTGGGCACGTTTTCACGTGCGGCCGAGGAGCTGTCTTTGACGCATAGCGCGGTGTACAGACAAGTTAGCGGACTGGAGCAGCGTCTGGGTGTGGCCTTGCTGACACGAGTGCGTCGTCGGTTGGTGCTGACTCCTGCAGGGCGGGACTATGCCGCCCGTATCCGCCATCACCTGGAGCAGATCGGTAAAGATACTTTCAGCCTGATTGCACGGGCTGGAGTGGGTCGTAGCATTCATCTGGCTGTGTTGCCGACCTTGTCGACGGTGTGGCTGATGCCGCGTCTGGCCCGCTTCTCTCAGTGTCATCCCGACATCACGGTCAGCCTGTCCGTGCGTACTACCCCGTTTCAGTTTGGTGACCACCCCTTTGATGCCGCCATTTATCATGGACGGCAGTTATGGCCGCAAACCGAAGGTATCAAGCTCTTTGATGAAGGTGACTTGGTGCCGGTTTGCTCGCCCACGCTGGCGGTCAGTGGCGATTGGCACAAGCTGGTTCACCTGCACATGTCGACGCGACCGGATAGCTGGGCAGATTGGTATCGCTCCGCCGGTCTGGAGCCTGATTTGCGTGTCAGCTCCGGCCCGCGCTATGAGCTGTTCAGTCTGGTGATGGCGGCACTGCAAGCCGATATGGGTCTTGCCCTGATGCCACGCTTTTTGGTGCAACAAGCCCTGGACCAAGGAGAACTGGTCATGCCGGTGCCCTATGCTATGCCGGTCAGCGAAGCCTATTTTTTTAGTTATCCCACGGCCAATGAGCCCAGTGAAGCGCTGCTATTGCTGGAACAATGGCTGCTGGAGCAAGAAAAGGAGAACACATGAGATTGCATTGGAAACCCCGCGTCTTGCTGGGGGTGCTGGCTTTAGCCTTGGCGCTGCCTACCCAGGCCCAGCAGAATCTAAGCCACCATTTGAATCCCGAAGCAGCCAGCAGCTATGCGCAACGCGATAAGGTAGTGACTAGCAAAAGCATGGTTGTGACGGCGCATCCTCTGGCAAGCCGCGCCGGTCTGCGCATGTTGGAGCAGGGTGGCAGTGCGGTGGATGCGGCCATTGCCAGCCAGTTGGTCTTGGGCTTGGTAGAACCCCAATCCTCCGGGGTCGGCGGGGGCGGTTTTTTGTTGATGTTTCAGCCCGAGTCTGGCTTGTCGAGCTATGACGGACGCGAGACCACGCCTGCCGCCAGCAGCCTGGACCGCTTCGCGCTGGATGGCAAAACCATGTCTTTCAAGCAGGCGGTTAATAGCGGTCGCTCGGTGGGGGTGCCGGGCTTGATGCGTGCCTTGGAGTTGATGCATCAGGATGGTGGTGTCTTGCCTTGGGCTCAACTGTTTGACCCAGCAATTGAATTGGCCGAAGGCGGTTTTGAGGTCAGCCCGCGCTTGCATGCCCTGATTGCCGACAACCCGGAGCTGGCTGATAAAGCCGCCACTCGAGCTTATTTCCTGGATGAACAAGGCAAGCCTTGGCCGGTGGGTCACCGTCTGCACAATAAAGAATACGCACAGGTTTTGCGTGTGCTGGCTAAAGACGGCGCGCAGGCGTTTTACAGTGGTGACCTGGCTCGCGATATGGTGACTGCCGTGGCAGCCGATCCAATTGCCGGAGATTTAACCGAGGCGGATCTGTACAACTATCGTGCCTTGCGACGCGACCCGCTCTGTATGGACTGGCAGCAATGGGCCCTGTGCGGCATGGCACCACCCAGTTCTGGCCCGATCAGCGTGATGCAGGTGCTGGGTATCTTGCAGCACACGCCTATTGCCTCTGCAAACCCCCAGTCAGCCGAAGCGATCCATTATTTCTCCGAGGCGGGTCGTCTGGCTTTTGCCGACCGGGACGCCTGGGTGGCAGACCCTGCGTTTGTGTCTGTGCCGCAGCAGGCTTTGTTGGCCCCGGAGTATCTGAAATCGCGTGCCGCCTTGATTCAGGCTGATCGTTCCATGGGCCACGCCCAGCCGGGCAAGCCCCTGGCGGACTCGCAAGCAGCCACTGACAATACGCCGGAGCTGCCATCGACTACGCATTTGTCAGTGGCGGATGCTAATGGACAGGTGGTGTCCATGACGACCTCGGTGGAATCGGCTTTTGGCAGCAAGATTATGGTGCGTGGTTTCTTGCTGAACAATCAGCTGACGGACTTTGCCTTGAGCCCCAAAGATGAGATGGGGCGTTTGTCTGTGAACCGTGTAGAGCCGGGCAAACGTCCACGCAGCTCTATGGCACCCATGATCGTGATGCAGGATGGTCGTCCTGTGATTGCGGTGGGCTCACCCGGTGGCAGCGCCATCATTCCTTACGTAGCCCAGGCGTTGACTGGTATGTTGATTTGGAACTTGGATGCGCAAGAAGCCGTCAGCCTGCCGCACTATGGCAGCCGTAACTGGGCAACAGAACTGGAAGCGGGTACGGTGGTGACAGAACAGGCCCAGACTTTACGGGCGATGGGGCACGAGGTGCGTGAACAGCCCTTTCCCAGTGGTACGCATGTGATCCGCTGGACAAAAGAAGGGCTGGAGGCCGGGGTAGACCCACGGCGCGAAGGCTTGGCACTGGGGCAATAAAAAAGCCCTCAATAGGTGGATCTGTATCCACGTATTGAGGGCTGTGTGTTTCAGCTTGAGCCTGGGCTGACGCGTACCGCTTAGCGGAACACCACGGTGCGCTGATCGTTCAGCAAAATACGATGCTCAACGTGCGCACGCACGGCGCGGGCCAGAACCAGAGATTCCACATCGCTACCGATCTGAGTCAGTTCAGCCGGGCTGACGGCATGGGTGACGTGCTCAACGTCTTGCTCGATGATCGGGCCTTCGTCCAGATCAGCCGTCACATAGTGAGCGGTGGCACCAATAATCTTCACACCGCGAGCATGGGCCTGGTGGTAGGGGCGTGCTCCCTTGAAACTAGGCAAGAAGCTGTGGTGAATGTTGATGGCACGGCCAGACAGGGACTGGCACAGATTGGTGGACAGAATCTGCATGTAGCGGGCCAGCACGACCAGATCCACTTTCAGATCACGAGCCAGATCGATGATTTGCTGTTCTTGCTCGGGACGAGTCTCTGGTGTCACTGGCAGGTGATGGAAAGGAATGCCGTAGGAAGAAGCCAGACCGGCGTGGTCAGTGTGGTTGGAGGCGACGGCAGCAATTTCAACGGGCAACTGGCCGCTATGGGCGCGAAACAGCAGATCGTTCAAGCAATGGCCCTGACGACTGACCAGAATCAGCAAACGGGCTTTGCGTTGGGCATCATAAATAGTGGCTTCCATGCCGAATTTTTCAGCAATGGGCGCAAAGCCAGCTTGCAGGGCGTTCACGTCTTGCTTTTCAGGCAGAGAAAACTGGATGCGCAGGAAAAAGCGGTTGGTGGCGGCGTCGCCAAACTGCTGGGCCTCAAGAATGTTGCCGTTCTGCTCAAGCAGCCAGCCCGATACGTTGTGGACAATG
>SMEN01000574.1_pt1 | contig 16819 bp, 13 predicted proteins | sample 2456271 | NCBI WGS metagenome assembly SMEN01 (sample SAMN10132593, study PRJNA489261) | soil metagenome | isolation source: day1 control-loamy sand soil ammended with raw manure from dairy cow... | place: USA | collected 2015-04-01 | reverse complement strand
CGCAATGAATTTCTGATACCACTGCCCCCGCAGACCCTGTTATTCTTGCTCCCCATCTCTCTTCGTAAATTTTTCACCGGCTCAGGCTTTGTCCATGAAACCCTGACGAGCAGCCCCCAACAAGCTCGTCCTGCCTGAAACCTGGCTTTGATTCGTGTCTTGCAGTCGCCGTGCTGCAGCTTGGGACACACGCATTCGGGATGTATTTTGAATAAAGGATTTTATCTGGTCATGGCCGCGCAGGCATTGTCGTCAATCGCCGACAATGCCTTGCTGATTGCCGCCATCGCCCTGATCGCCGACCTGCATGGACCTATCTGGATGGTCCCCATGATGAAATGGTGGTTTGCGCTGTCCTATGTGCTGCTGGCCGCGTTCGTTGGAGCTTTTGCTGACTCCTACCCCAAGGGCCGAGTCATGTTTGCCACCAACGCCATCAAGCTGATGGGCTGTATGCTGATGTTCTGCCATCAGTACTTTGGCATGAACGACTCGCAGCAACTGATTTTGGTTTTTGTGTCCTATACCCTGGTTGGCGTGGGTGCGGCGGCCTACTCACCGGCCAAATACGGCATCGTCACCGAAATGCTCAAACCCGAGCAACTAGTCAAAGGCAATAGCTGGATTGAGGGTCTGACGGTGCTGTCCATTATCGGCGGCACGGTACTGGGTGGCATTTTGATCAGCCCCACCATTGCCAGCACCCTGGCAGACCACCCCCTGATTGCGCCTCTTGCACAAACGCGTTCTGAAGTCGCTATCTTGCTGATTTCCCTGATTTATCTCCTGGCTGCGCTGTGCAATCTGCTGATTCCACGCACCAATATTCACTACCCTCCCCAGCAGAAAAACCCCTTCTTGCTGCTCAAGGAGTTTCGCCTGTATGTGCACATTCTGTGGCGTGACAAGCTGGGACAGATCTCGCTGGCCGTGACCACCCTGTTCTGGGGAGCCGGAGCCACGCTGCAATTTATCGTGATCGAATGGGGCGCCCAGCACCTGGGCTATAGGCTGGATCAGGCCTCGGTATTGATGGGTGTCGCCGCGTTAGGGACGGTCTTCGGCGCTGTCTTTGCCGCCCGCGTCCCCTTGAAGAAGTCTTTGGCAGTGCTGCCGGTGGGTGTGGCAATGGGCTTTGTGGTCTTGCTCATGCCCCTGGTGCACGAGAAATGGGCGGTCTATACCTTGCTGATGGGCATCGGTGGTTTGTCAGGCTTTTTTGTCGTGCCCATGAACGCCTTGCTGCAACACCGAGGCCACGTCATGCTGTCTGCCGGACACTCAATTGCCGTCCAGAACTTCAATGAGCAATTGAATATCTTGTTTATGCTGGCCTTGTACAGCCTGCTGCTGTGGCTGCGCCTGCCTATCAACTACATCATTGTGTTCTTTGGCTTGATGGTGGCATCCCTGATGACGGTCTTCATCATCTGGAAAAATGCCAACTTGCGTGCGAACCCAGAACTGGAAGCCTGCATTGGCCAGACAGGCCATGGACAGGCCTTGACGACCAAGTAGTCCCCAGAGGGGGCACTTTTCACCTTGGGGCGACCCGACGGCTCCCCACGGAGCCAACTTCAGGACTGTGCCTGCAGTTCGCGCAGTAGCGACAAATCTCGCCAGGCATTGGCTTTGTGCTGCGGACGCAGCAAAAGCGAGGCGGGGTGATAAGTCACCACTAAAGGCAGGCTACGACCCAGACTATCGGTATAGGCCAGGGTTTGGCCGCGCAAAGCCTCCAGATCCTCATCACGGCCACTTAAGGCCACCGCCGCCAACAGGCCTACGGCCAGCAAACGACGCGGCTGTACCAGACGAATCTGCGCATCCAAAAAGGCTCGACAAGCAGCCAGTTCTTCCTGAGTAGGCGGACGATTGCCCAAGGGGCGGCATTTCACTAAATGCGTTTTGTAGATCGAGGCATTGGGAATCGCGCTGTTGAGCATAGCCTGCAATAGCAAGCCTGCTTTGCCATCAAAAGGCTGGGCACTTCGATCATCGCTAGTCCCGGGCGCTTCACCAATAATCATCCAGTCCGGTTCCACCAGCAGTTCCGACCCAAACACGACCTGCGCCCGGCCCGTATACAAACCACACTCCTGACAGGCCTGAACCTGTTCCAGCAGACTGGCCATATTCTGAGTCTTTTCAGGTTGAATCAGCACAGTCGGTTTCTGAGCAAGCGAGTCCTCGACCGGAGCCGCCACCACAGGCCGGGCTCCGGGCTTACGCAACAAGGCCAAAGCCTGGTCGCGGGCGGCTGTCATGGCATCACTGGCAACACCACGCGCAGGGGCTGGCTTGGTAACGAAGCTAGACGCATCATCCAGTTTCCGCTCAACTGCCGCAGGGGCTACAGGTGTACCTGCTTGCTCCTGCGCGGGCGCAGATTGCGATGCTGGTCGCGCCTGGGGCAGACGCGCCAGAAAGGCACGCTCCAAGCCCAGCTCTAAAAGCCAAGTGCGCTGTAAAGGTGAAATGGCTTGAAAATCAATCATGCCCCGGCCTTGCCTACAAGGTGAAGGCTCATCAGTATCGCGTCTTCGCGCATACCGTCCGCCAACGGGTAGTAGTTTTTACGCAAGCCATCGGCATGAAAACCGTATTTTTTATACAAGGTAATAGCTGCTGCATTGGAGGCTCGAACCTCCAGAACCAGACGCTCTACTCCATGTTCACGCGCCCAGTTCAGACCGTCATCCAACAGTTGTCGGCCCAGACCGCGTCGCTGTTGCTCCGGGGTCACCCCAATCAGCAAAAGCTCGATCAGGTCGGGGGCCTTCAGCCACACGGCATAGCCTTGGACCTGGCCTTGCTTGTGAATAATGCGGGAGCAGTAAGCGGTATTGCCCAAGGCGTCCGTGAAATTACCCGCTGTCCAGGGATGGCTTTCTACCCGGCGCTCAATATCCAGCACGGCAGACACATGGCCTGCCTGCATCGCTTCGACTTGAACGGGTTGATCCAATGCGGCGGGATTACCACCTGAACCCTGTTCCCGTTCCAGAATGGTGTAGGCCACTTTTTCGCGCACATACAGCGGCATGGCTAAATCCGGGGATACACCACGGCCACAATCCAAATCATGCAACGCCAAATGGGCCACGCTGGCACCAGTGGCTCGCCAGGTCTGGCCTACTGCCCAGCCCTGCTCTTGCACAGCCAAACGCAAATCGGGAAATTGCTCCAGAGCATCACCCAAGACCTGAATACGCAGTTGCGCACCGATCAGGCCTTCTGCCTGCAAGCGACCGATCCAGCTCGTGACTTGCCCAGCATCCAGCAGAACGGGGCTTTGCAGCACTGCCCAGGACTGCTCGGGTGTCCAGCTATACACAGCGGCATACACCTCCTGCATACGAGCATCCTGCACCACCACGTAAGCCGTGCCTTCTACCGGTGTGCCGCAAGCCGCGGCCGCCAAGAGGGAGGAGACTGGCAACACGGGCAAGTCCAGCGCAAAAGCCATGCCTTGCGCCACACCACAGGCGACGCGCAGACCAGTAAAACCGCCTGGCCCCTGCCCGAAAGCAATCGCGCTCAAGGCCTGTCTATCCAGACCGGCCTGCTCCAGCAACTGCTCAGCCATAGGCAAAAGACGTTCGGCGTGATCGCCACTGCCCTCGTGGCTCAGTTCCACAAGCGAAATACCCGCTTGAGTGCGAGACAACAAGGTCAGTTCACAGAGATTGGAGGAGGTCTCCAGGGCAAGAATATGTGCATCCATCGCGCTATTTTAGTTTAAGCAGGCCCAAAAAGGCACCTTGATGAGATTGACTTGCCACCATCGGCGTCCCAGAGGAATCCAGGGCCATTTTTGAGTCGACACCGTTTTTTTTCAGCAGACTCAAACCGACCCGAGAGACGATTTGCCACCATACGAAATTATCCGGCATGAGCCCCGACCCGCTGCAGGGCGCATAAATCGTACAAAACACTTAATGTGTAATATTTTTCTACACCCCCCTGTACGCGCTTTCTGATGCCTGTTACATTTTCGCTATGAATACGCCGACCCCCCCCCTCACCCGCAAAATCCTTGTCGTTGACGACGATCCCCGGCTGCGCGATTTATTGCGCCGCTACCTGTCCGAACAAGGGTTCAACGTTTTCGTCGCCGAAGACGGTAAAGAAATGGCCAAACTGTGGCAACGCGAGCATTTCGATCTGCTGGTATTGGATCTGATGCTACCCGGCGAGGATGGCCTGTCCATCTGTCGTCGGTTGCGCGGCGGACACGACAACACCCCTATCATCATGCTCACCGCCAAGGCCGAGGAAATCGACCGTATCGTGGGCCTGGAGATGGGCGCCGATGACTACCTCATCAAACCCTTCAACCCCCGTGAACTGCTGGCCCGTGTCAACGCTATCTTGCGACGCCGTGGTACCGAGGAGCACCCCGGCGCACCTAGTCAGGAAAATGAATCGATCGAGTTCGGCCCTTATGTGCTGAACCTGTCCACACGGACACTGACACGCAATAATGAAGTCGTCCCCATCACCACGGGCGAGTTCTCTGTGCTGAAAGTGTTTGCCCGTCACCCCAAAATCCCCTTGTCGCGCGACAAACTGATGGAACTGGCGCGTGGTCGTGAATACGAAGCCTTTGACCGTAGTCTGGACGTCCAGATTTCGCGTCTGCGCAAACTGATCGAACCCAATGCTTCCAAACCCGTGTTCATTCAAACGGTATGGGGTCTGGGCTACGTTTTTGTTCCTGACGGCGGTAACTGACCTTGTCTTCCGGTCAGCAAGACGGGCGGCCCGCCGTGGCCGCCCAACGCCGAGCAACAAAAAACTCGAGTATCCGGCTGGGTTTATTCAGCCGGTCTTTTTTATTGCTTGCTGCGTTAATGCTCGTCAGCCTGGGTGCCTGGCTACAAGTATTCTTCAGTATGGAAGAAGGCCCACGCGCGGCCCAAATGGCTCAACGCGTGGCGTCCATTGTCAGTATTACCCGCTCGGCACTGGTCTACGCGCCCCCGGCCGTACGCCCTGCCCTTTTGTTGGATCTGGCCACCAAAGAAAGCCTGCGCGTACAACCACGCGAAAACACCGACGAGCTGGAACCCCTGCCGCGCTCGAACTACTGGCAACACGTCTCTACTGAAGTGCGCGGAGCACTGGGTAGCCAAACCCTGATCATGTGGTCGGTCAATAGCGTTCCTGGCATCTGGGTCTCCTTTGATATCAATGAAGATCAGTATTGGCTGGTCTTTGACCGCGAACAATTAAGCCTGACTGCCGGTGTGGAATGGCTGGGCTGGGGCGCTACCGCCTTGCTGCTGGCCTTGATCGGTGCCGCAGTCAGTGTGCGTTTTGTGAACCGGCCCCTGGCACAGCTGGCCAAAGTCGCCCAGCAACTGGCCCGTGGTGAAACCCCTAGTACCCTGCCTGAAAAAGGCCCAGTTGAAATCCGCGACATGAATATCGCCTTTAACCGCATGGCCCGCGATATTCGCCAGACCGAGGCGGATCGGGAAATCATGCTGGCCGGTATTTCACACGATTTACGCACACCTTTGGCGCGTATGCGCCTAGAAATCGAATTAAGTCAGGTGTCAGACGAAACCCGTGCCGCCATTGACGAAGACTTAGCCCAGATTGATCACAGTATTGGTCAACTCATGGAATACGCCCGCCCCGCTGCTGCCGTCCCCGAGCATGGTATTGATGTCTCTGCCGTGCTCAATGATGTGTACGAGCGTGAACGCACGCACACCGAGTCGCTGGGTGGTATTTTGACGGCGTCGGTTGAGCCTAATCTGTATGCCCGTATCAGTGCCCACGACTTGAAACGCATCATCTCCAACCTGATCGAAAATGCGCGCCGCTATGGACGCAGCCCCGAAGATGATCGGGCTCGCATCGAGCTGTCTGCTCATCAGCATGGCAATATTCTGGTCATTGCCGTCAAGGATCAGGGCGCAGGGATTGCCAAAGGCGATATCCAACGCCTGCTACGCCCTTTCTCCCGTGGCGTGTCCGCTCGAACGGGCGTTAGTGGGGCCGGTTTGGGCTTGGCAATTGTGGAACGTTTACTCGGTCAGGTCGGTGGCCACTTTGAACTGGTCAGTGCTCCCTCCGAAGGTCTGACGGCTCGTATTCAGTTGCCGCGTATCCGGGCGGGTCGTAATGCGGCCGGCACCCAAGGCGATAAAGACACGAAGATCTCCTAAAAAGCCCTGGGTGGGGTTCCCCCTTGCCCTGGGCCTATTTTAGAGCGGAGATCAAACTCGATCAGGCGCGGTACAACAAGGCCACTGTAGTCACCGCAATCCCTTCCTGCCGCCCCACAAAGCCAATAGCTTCATTTGTTTTACCCTTGATATTCACACTACCCGGTTCCAATTGCAGATCTGCCTCGATATTAGCCACCATGGCAGGTGCATGCGGGGCAATCTTGGGTTTTTGCGCATGAATCGTGGCATCCACATTGCCTACCCGCCAACCGGCGGCACGCACCTGCTCATGAGCATGGCGCAAGAGCACGCGGCTGTCGGCTCCCTTATATTGCGGGTCTGTATCCGGAAAGTGGCGACCAATATCTCCCAGGCCCGCCGCGCCCAAAATGGCATCGGTAATCGCATGCAGCAAGGCATCCGCATCCGAATGCCCCATCAAGCCATGGGTATGCGGAATAGTGACCCCACCCAGAATCAAGGGCCGGCCTTCGCACAGCACATGCACATCAAAACCTTGTCCTACGCGAATCGGCATGCTCATAACCATTTCTCCATCAATTCAAAATCTTCAGGCCAGGTGACTTTAAAATTACGCGCTGACCCCAATATTAATAAGGGTTGGCTGCCGGTCAGTTCCATGGCACTGGCCTCATCCGTCACGGTAAGACCCTGTTCTTTGGCCTCTTGCAGGGCAGCCCGCAAAGCGTGGGCGGGAAAGCACTGGGGCGTCTGCGCCAGCCAAAGCCCTTCCCGGTCCACAGTCGCCTGCACGGCAGTCGGTGCTATCGTCGTCGCACGCTTGACCGTATCAGGCACGGGCAAAGCCAGCAAGCCACCACGCCCTGCCTGCAAGCAGGCATCAATCAAACGCTCCAAGGCCTGGCGCGGCAAGCCAGGACGAGCGGCATCATGAACCAGAACCCAGTGTTCCGCATCCTTATCCAGACTGTGCAAAGTATTGAGCACCGTTTCAGCCCGCGTCTCGCCGCCACAAGGCAGGCAGACAGTGCGCGGCAAGCCTTCCAGCGCAGCGGCTGCCCAGGTATCACCAGGGGCGACCGCCACCCGCACCTGGCTGATACGCTCATCAGCCAGCAAAGCCTGCACAGAACGGCGCAACATGGGCTGCCCGCCCAGCAAACGATATTGCTTGGGCAAGCCTTGCGCCTTCGTGGCAGAATCCAGGGCGCGCGCACCGATACCAGCGGCTGGAACAATTGCAATCAAGGTAGTCTTCATAGGTGGGTGATTTTATAATGACAATCCTGATGGAAACCGAAAAACAGCATTTCCTGTCCCTACCCAGCACCCACGAGGTGCTGGCTGCATTGCGCCCCGGTCAACGCTACACGCAGCCCATGCCCCCTGGCTCGGGCGACGCCTGCCTGATTGCCGACCTGGCCCGCCAACATAAAGCGCCTATTTTAGTGCTCTGCGCCGATCCCTTGACCGCCCAAAGGCTGGCCGAGGAAATCCTGCTGTTTGGCCCCGCCTTGCGGGTTCGTCAGCTGCCAGACTGGGAAACCCTGCCATATGACAGTTTCTCTCCCCACCAGGATCTGATCTCCGAACGACTTCGTACCTTGCATGCCTTGACCATGCACGAGGTCGATGTATTAACCGTCCCGGTCACCACCGCACTGTACCGTCTGGCCCCTCCCTCGTTTCTGGCGGCGTACACCTTTTCATTCCGTCAGGGCGATAAGCTCGACGAGGCCCAGTTGCGTGCTCAGTTGATGCTGGCCAACTATACCCATATGACACAGGTCAGCGCTCCCGGAGAGTTCAGTATCCGCGGTGGCCTGATTGACCTGTTCCCTATGGGCTCAGTGCTGCCTTATCGTCTGGATCTATTCGACAACGAAATCGAAAGCATACGCAGCTTTGATATCGACACGCAGCGCAGCCTGTACCCCGTCAAGGAAGTCCAGCTGCTACCTGGCCGCGAATTCCCCATGGACGAGGATGCCCGTACGCAGTTCCGTGCCCGTTTCCGCGAGTTCTTTGAAGGCGATCCTTCACGCGCCCTTCCTTATAAAGACGTGGGCAATGGCATTGCTTTTGCCGGTATCGAATATTATCTGCCGCTGTTCTTTGAAGACACGGCAACCTTGATGGATTACGTGCCCGAGGGCAGTCTGGTCATCACCCACGGGGATGCACAAAGCGCCATTGGCCGCTTTCAAAGCGATACGCATAGTCGCTTTTCCTTCCTGAAGAGTGATCGCGAGCGCCCTATTCTTCCTCCAGAAAGTCTGTTTCTGTCGGACGAGCAGTTCTTTAATGGCATCAAGCCCTTTAGCCGTTTAAGCCTGAATGCCCAGGCAGACAATCAGCCCATCGCCCACCCTGACTTCGAGCCCTTGCCGCTTGTTGCGGTAAACCGGCGCGATAAAGATCCGCTGGCCCAGCTGCGGCAAGAGGTTCTGGACCCCAAAAACCGCACGGTGCTGTGTGCAGACTCTGCAGGCCGTCGAGAAACTCTGCTGCAAATGCTGCGTGAGCATGATCTCTCGCCTGCGGCAGACTGCCAGAATCTGGCGGACGTGCTGGAATCAGACACCGCCTTTGCCTTAGTGGTCGCGCCCTTGTCGCGCGGCTTTGCCCTGGTGCAGGATAAGCTGAGCCTGCTGACCGAGAACGATCTCTACCCTACCCAGACGCGTACACAAAGCAGCCGCCGCCGCAACGAGCGCAGCAGCGATGTGGAAGCCATGGTACGGGACCTGTCCGAATTGCGTGAAGGCGACCCCGTCGTTCACGCCGAACACGGCATTGGTCGCTACTGCGGTTTGAAGGAAATGGACTTGGGCGAAGGCCCGGTAGAGTTTCTGCACCTGGAGTACGCCAAAGGCAGCACGCTTTATGTGCCCGTTGCCCAATTGCACGTGATTGCCCGCTACAGCGGTGCCGACCCCGAGCACGCCCCACTGCATCAATTAGGCTCTGGTCAATGGGACAAGGCACGCCGCCGTGCCGCCAAACAAGCACGTGACAGTGCCGCCGAACTGCTGGCCCTGTATGCGCAGCGTGCCGCCCGTGAAGGCTTCCAATTCAAGCTGCCATTAAATGACTACCAGGCCTTTTCTGAAGGCTTCGGCTTTGAGGAAACACCCGATCAGGCTGCCGCTATTGAAGCGGTGATTAACGATATGACCTCGGGCCAGCCCATGGACCGTCTGGTTTGCGGTGATGTAGGCTTTGGCAAAACCGAAGTCGCTCTGCGTGCCGCTTTCCTGGCCGTCGCCAATGGCAAACAAGTTGCCCTGCTGTGCCCGACCACCTTGCTGGCCGAGCAACACACGCAGACCTTCTCGGATCGCTTTGCCGACTGGCCCATACGTGTGGCTGAGCTGTCCCGTTTCCGCTCCACCAAAGAAACCCAGGCCGCCATTGCTGGCCTGCGCGAAGGCAGTGTGGATATTGTGATTGGTACGCACAAAATCCTGTCTGCGGACGTACGTTTCAAACAATTAGGTCTGGTCATCATCGACGAGGAACACCGTTTTGGCGTGCGTCAGAAAGAGGCCTTGAAGCAACTACGGGCTGAAGTCGACATCCTGACGCTGACCGCCACCCCTATCCCGCGCACTCTGGGCACTGTTGCGTGAATTGAAACGGGGTGGGCAGGTTTACTTCCTGCATAACGAAGTCGAGACCATTCTCAATCGTCGAGCCCGCCTGGAAGAACTAGTGCCCGAAGCCAGTATTGCCGTGGCACATGGTCAGATGCCCGAGCGCGAGCTGGAAGCCGTCATGAAAGGCTTTTACCAGAAGCGCTACAACGTGTTGCTGTGCACCACCATTATTGAAACCGGCATTGACGTGCCTACTGCCAATACCATCGTCATTCACCGGGCAGACCGCCTGGGTCTGGCCCAGCTGCATCAATTGCGTGGCCGCGTAGGCCGTTCTCACCACCAGGCCTATGCTTATTTGCTCACTCCTGGCGAGGATGCCATTACCAGCAATGCCAAAAAGCGGTTGGAAGCGATTCAAGCCATGGAAGAACTGGGGGCAGGCTTTTTCCTGGCCATGCATGATCTGGAAATTCGTGGCGCAGGCGAGGTACTGGGCGAATCCCAGTCCGGCGATATTCAGGAAGTGGGCTATTCCATGTATGCGGATATGCTCAACACAGCCGTTAAGGCCTTGAAAGCAGGTGAAGAACCCGACCTGGATTCGCCCTTTGCCCTGCAATGCGAGGTCAATCTGCATACCTCTGCCCTACTGCCGTCTAACTACTGCCCTGATGTGAATGCCCGTCTGGGCCATTACAAGGCCCTGTCGCACGCACGCAAGGAAGATGACCTGATCCATATCCATGAGGAACTGATCGACCGCTACGGCCTGCTGCCCGAGGCCGGCGAGAACCTGCTATCGGTGCATCGCCTGCGTATCAAAGCCGAACCTTTGGGCATCGTAAAAATCGACGCCAGCGAAGCTCAGGCTACGATCCAGTTTTCTTCCAAACCCAATGTGGACCCGGTCAGCATTATTGAACTGGTGCAGAAGAATAAACAGGTGCGTCTAGCAGGCCCCGACAAGCTGCGGATTGAAATCACCAAAGGTGAAGAAATCAAGAACCGCATTCAGGCTGTACGAAATGTGCTGAACAGTTTGCGCAAAGAGAAGTAAGCCTTAAACAACACCGCTGGATGTAAAAAGAGCGCTGTCTGATGACGGCGCTCTTTTCTTTTGAACGATAAGGTTTGTTGCCTGAGTTCTGGTTCGCTTTATGGTGCTGCTCGGTACAGCACCAGGGCAGGCTGGCAATCCGCCGATATCAAACGTCCAAACGGAACCAGTTCAGCACCGCGTCCAGCGGGGAGTGATTAAGTGCAAAACTGGCTTGCTCTTGCACCACCGGCTTGGCACGGTAAGCAACCGAGTATTTAGCCTGGGCCATCATGGGCAAATCATTGGCTCCGTCGCCAATCGCAATACATTGCTCTGGGCCTGCGCCCAGTTCGGCCGCCAATTCCTGCAAGAAACGGGCTTTGGCCTGGCCATCCACAATCGCACCCAGCACTTTGCCAGTCAGCTTGCCATCGACTACTTCCAAGGTATTGGAATGCGCATAGCTCAAGTTGAAACGGTCTTTCATCCGTTCGGTAAAGAAGGTGAAGCCACCCGAAACCAGCAAGGTTCTAAGGCCGTGAGCATGAGCCGTCGCAATCAGGCGATCAGCGCCCAGGTTGGGCTGCAAGCGCTCTTCGTATACACGGGCCAGATCACTAACCGGCACGCCTTCCAGAAAAGCCACGCGGCGATTCAGGCTCTCAGTAAAGTCTGTAATCTCGCCACGCATGGCAGCTTCGGTAATGGTGGCAACCTGCTCTTTGCGGCCGGCCATATCGGCAATCTCGTCAATACATTCAATATTGATCAGTGTGGAGTCCATATCCATTGCCAGCACACGCATGTCTTTCAGGCGGTCAATTTGCGCCAGAAAAGCAAAATCCATGGCACCTATCTTGCACAACGCCTGAACCTCAGCCCGCTGCTGGTCATCCGCGCCCAGCAAGCGCACGGCGGTAGGGCCTAGCTCCTGCACACCATCGGCCTGCACCACTGCCGCTATTTTTTCGATGATGGCGCTATCCAGGCGCGGCCCTTGAAGAATGAGATGAGACATCAGATCGTCCACAAAACAGAAAAAGACAGCACAGCAATCGTGCCAAAAGACGATTATTGTAGCGTGCGGCAAGCGTGCCACGGCCTTGCCCGACCACTGCACTGTCAGTTTTCAGCTGGAACTCATCCTGCTACGATAAAAGCTATCGAGAAATGACGAGGACGTCCTTCATGTATATCTGGCCCAACCATACTTTGCTAGATCTGCTCCATATCGAGCACCCCATCATTCAATCCCCTATGGCTGGCGCACAAGATAGCGAACTGGCCATTGCGGTTGCACGTGCTGGTGGCCTGGGTTCCCTGGCCTGCGCCATGCTAAGCCAGGAACAAATACGTGAGCAAGTTGGGCTGTTCAGGCAAGCGGTATCGGCTCCCATCAATCTGAACTTTTTTTGCCATCAAGACCTGCGCCTGGAGCCAGAGGCCTTGCAAGAGTGGCGCCTGAAGCTGCTGCCCTACTACCAGGAATATGGTCTGGACCCTAACCAGGAGCTGCCTAAAGCCTCGCGTGCGCCTTTCTCAAATCAACACGCGGAATTGATGGAAGAGCTCAAACCTGAGATCGTCAGCTTTCACTTTGGTCTGCCCTCCCCTGAACTGCTCCAACGCGTGAAGGAAACCGGTGCCCTGATTATGTCCAGCGCCACGACTACCGCTGAAGCGGTCTGGCTGCAGGAGCATGGTGCCGACATCATCATTGCTCAGGGCTTGGAGGCCGGTGGCCACCGCGGAGTATTCCTGGAATCCCCGATTCATCAACAAGTAGGCACCCTGTCCCTGGTTCCCCAGATTGCCGATGCCGTCAGTATTCCGGTTATCGCTGCAGGAGGCATTGCGGATGGCCGTGGCATTGCGGCTGCTCTGGCTCTAGGTGCCAGCGCGGCTCAAATTGGTACAGCCTATCTGTTCTGCCCTGAATCCAAAATAACCCCGCTTCACCGTGAAGCCTTAAGCAATAGCCGGTCGGACGGTACAGCCCTGACCAATCTCTTTTCAGGCCGCCCTGCACGCAGTATCAGTACCCGTTTGATGAATGAAATCGGCCCGTTGAGCAGCAGCGCACCGGTCTTCCCCCATGCTGGTTCAGCGCTTAGCCCGTTGCGTATCGAAGCCGAAAAAAAAGGCCGCACTGAATTCAGCTCCCTCTGGAGTGGACAAAGCGCCGCCCTAGGGCGTCCCCTGCCTGCTGAACAGCTGACACTGGTGCTGGCTCAAGAGGCTCAGGGCGTCTGCAAACGCCTTGGGGTGGCCGGAGCTACCCATGCGCCTTTAGACAAGCCTTAATCGCTTCTAAGGGCGGTGCCAAGCTACCCATGCTGAAACCAACACCAGGTAAGCAGCAGTAAGCAGTAACTTAAAAAATCAGGTCAACGCTGGGACGAAAAAAAACCTCGCAACGTAATTTGCGAGGTTTTTTTCATTCAGTCAGCACTATTCAAATTTGCCTTTGGGGTGACGCATCAAGTATCGATACACAAAACCGGGATACGCCATCACCAGAAACAAAGCAAAGGTAATCGTAAAGAACACCCAGGTCTGTTTGAACGGATTACCGATGCTGGCCTCAAACGCAAAGCCGAAAGCAATCACGATGCCGTAAAAAGCACAGACTTCCAGCAAGCGGGGAAAAAAGCCTTTAGCGACTTTCTGGTGGCGGGTACGCCAGGCCGGGAAATAAAACACGGCAGCGACCACTACCAGCCCCAGAAGCAACTTGCCCAGCAGAACAGGCAAGGAGCTCAAGCCAGAGCTGGAGGCAATCACGGTGTAAATACCGAATCCCAAACCAGCCAACACAGCCAGGTAGACCACACCAACAATCAGTTGCAGCCCAGACGAGAGACCTGAGCTCTCGCCAGGCAAGGACCAAGGCAAAACCAGCAAGGGTTTTTCCACGAAAAACGGCAGGTTGGCCGTAATCACGGAAAGAACAATCACAACCCAGATGGAAAGGCTTTGGTCCATAGTGTTACCTACTTAAAACTGCAAGGAAGACTGACTCACGCGGATGCAGGTATCCATCAGACCACCAGGCAACAGGCCCAGGCCGATAATCAATACACCGTTTACCAGCATAACCAGCTTGGTCATCAAGCCTGTCGAGACAGGGTGTGCTTCGCCTTCAGGTTCGTCGAAGTAAACCACTTTCACGACACGCAGGTAGTAGAAGGCGCCGATCAGGGACATGATCACGGCAAACACGGCCAGCCAGACATAACCAGCACCGATCACCGCTTGCAGAACACTCAGCTTGGCCGCAAAGCCGGACAGCGGAGGAATACCTGCCAGGGAGAACATGGACAGCAGCCACACCAGGGCCAGACCAGGATTGCGGCGGCTCAAGCCCTTCAGATCGTCAATGTTTTCACATTCAAAACCGCGACGGCTGGAGATCAGGATCAGGCCAAAGGTGCTCAGCGTGGTCAGCACATAAATCACCACGTAGAACAAAGAGGCACCGTAGGCTTGAGAGTGAGTCTCGCCATTGAAGACGCCAGCCAGCAAGCCCAGGAAAATGAAGCCCATGTGCGAGATGGTCGAATACGCAAGCATACGCTTGAGATTCTTTTGCATGATCGCGGTCAGGTTACCCAGAGCCAGCGACAGCACCGCCATGATCAGCAACATAGGCTGCCAGTCCACGGCTACACCGTGCAAGGCTTCAACCAGAAAACGCATGGTCACCGCAAATGCAGCCAGCTTGGGCGCAGCACCGATAATCAAGGTCACCGTGGTCGGAGCACCTTGGTAGACGTCCGGTGTCCACATGTGAAAAGGCGCAGCCGTCAATTTGAAGGCCAGACCTGCCACCACAAACACCACACCAAAGACCAGAGCCAGACGTTCGGCTTGACCGCTAGCGATCACTTCAGCAATACGTGGGAATTCCAGATTGCCCGTGGCGCCATAGATCATGGACATGCCGTACAACAAGATACCGGAGGCCAAGGCACCCAGCACGAAGTACTTAAGGGCGGCTTCGATAGACTGACGGTGTTCACGACGCAAGGCAACCAGAGCGTACAGAGCAAAGGACATCAGCTCCACACCCAGATAAGCGGTCAACATGCTGTTGGCCGAGATCATGATCATCTGGCCCAGCAAGGCCATCAGAGTCAGGGTGTAGAGCTCGCCACCGCGCTCCATCATGTCGCGCTGTTCAGCGTATTCACGACCGTAGATCAGGGTTGCAGCCACCGCCGCACACGAAAGCAGCTTCAGGAAGTGTGCCATTTCGTCGACGACGAACAGACCACCAAACGAGACGCCGCTAACGCCCTTGGACCACTGCCAGGCCACGCTGGCCGCAACCACGGCAAGCGTCAGCAGGCTGAAAACAAAGGTAGAGTGGCGCTGCTTGTGCGTGCTGAATGCATCAAAAATCAGCACACACGAGGCCAGAACCAGGAGCAGGATCTCCGGCAAAGCCAGAGAAAAGTTAAAGGTAGTATCCATAGTGATTCGGCCTACAGTTTCGAGATGGAGACGTGTTGCAGCAACGCTTCAACCGAAACGTGCATGACCTCGGTAAATGGCTTGGGATACACACCCATACCGATTACCGCAATCGCCATTACGCCAAGAACGAAGAACTCACGGCCGCTCAGGTCGCTCATACCGGCAACTTTGTCGTTACCCACGGGGCCAAAGGCCACGCGCTTGAGCATCCACAGCGAATAAGAGGCCCCTGTGATCAGTGCTGTTGCAGTCAACAGACCAATCCAGAAGTTGTATTCGACCGCGCCCATGATAACGGTGAACTCACCGATAAAGCCGCTGGTGCCTGGCAAACCACTGTTGGCCATGGAGAACAGCACAAAGAAGGTGACAAAGCGTGGCATAACCTTGACCACACCGCCGTAATCGGCGATTTGGCGACTATGCATACGGTCGTACAGCACACCGATACACAGGAACATGGCACCGGATACGAAACCGTGCGAGATCATCTGCATGATCGCGCCTTCCATACCCGTGGTGTTGAACACGAAAAAGCCCAGTGTGACAAAACCCATGTGAGCCACAGAGGAGTACGCCACCAACTTTTTCATATCGTCCTGAACGATGGCAACCAGACCGATGTAGATCACCGCGACCAGGGACAGGGCAATAATGATTCCAGCCAGACCTTGCGAGGCATCAGGAGCGATGGGCAAGGAAAATCGCAGGAAGCCGTAAGCACCCAGTTTCAACATGATGGCAGCCAGCACCACGGAACCACCAGTAGGCGCTTCCACGTGGGCATCAGGCAACCAGGTGTGGACGGGCCACATCGGCACTTTCACTGCAAAAGCCATGAACAGCGCCACAAAGATCAGCACCTGAGTGGTGTAATCCAAGGGGACTTTGTGCCAGGTCAGGATGTCGAACGTACCACCGGACACGTTCCACAAGTAGATGAAGGCAACCAGGGTCAGCAAGGAGCCCATCAGCGTGTAGAGGAAGAACTTGAACGAGGCATACACCCGGTTCGGTCCACCCCAGATACCGATGATCAGATACATCGGGATCAGTGTGGCTTCAAAAAACACGTAGAACAGCAAGCCATCCAAGGCGGCGAAGACGCCGACCATCAGACCCGACAGGATCAGGAAAGCACCCATGTATTGAGCCACGCGGTTTTTAATAACCTGCCAGCCCGCCAACACCACAATGACGGTGATGAACGCGGTCAGCAAGACAAACCACATGGAAATACCGTCCACGCCAAGGTGGTAATTCACCTTGAAGGCATCAATCCAGGGGGCCAGCTCGACAAACTGCATGTCGGCCGTACCGGGATTAAAGCTCGTGTACAGAGGAATAGTGACAAGTAAGCCAGCAATCGAACCTAATAGGGCCAGCCAGCGGGTGAAGGTGGGACGATCATCGCGCCCCAGAGCCAGCACCAGCAGGCCAGCGACGATAGGTACAAAAATCGCCAGCGTTAACCAAGGAAGAGTAGAAGACGCCATATCGCTAGCCATTTACCGAACCGTCAGTACAAAAAA
>SMEN01000253.1_pt1 | contig 16838 bp, 9 predicted proteins | sample 2456271 | NCBI WGS metagenome assembly SMEN01 (sample SAMN10132593, study PRJNA489261) | soil metagenome | isolation source: day1 control-loamy sand soil ammended with raw manure from dairy cow... | place: USA | collected 2015-04-01 | reverse complement strand
AGCTGATCCAGATTGCCCGGCTCGGGCGCACGGCCACCACGGCGTTCAAATAATGCAAAGCGAAAACCCGCATGCTCAAATAGACTCTGGCCGTTATGCTGCATCGGCGCAACTAAGGGCACATCGCATTCTGCCAACTCAAAAGAAAAGGCGTGCTCTTCAAGAATTTGCGCATCACTCCAGCGCTCAGGACGATAAAACTTCGCAATCAACGGTGTTTTATCTTCAATCCCAACTTGATAGACACGGTTCTTGTAATACCTTTTACGTTCTCTTTGCATGTACATCTCTATAAGCCTCTGTTTACGTAGCTTACAGAAGTTTTACCTAAAATTATGTGTACACGTTATTTTAGGCATAAATATGTACAAAAAGAGAGTTTTATGTACATATTAAAGGATACCATATACATCAAAAAGCCAAATTAAAAATTACCTCTAGGCCGAGATAACGGCTCCTCGTGCAAAATAGCAAATTGCTCTCTTAGTGCCAGAATGTGCTCTGCCCAATAACGCTCTGTATTGAACCATGAAAAGGCGGAAGGGAAAGCTGGATCGGACCATCGCCGAGCAATCCATGCTGCGTAGTGCATCATGCGAAGCGTGCGTAACGATTCAATGAGGCTTAACTCTCGGTCATCGAACTCGTGGAACATCTCGTAGCCCTCCAAAAGAACGTCGAGTTGCTCAGTTTGTTCCTGACGGTCGCCGCTAAGAAGCATCCACAAGTCCTGTACCGCAGGCCCCATCCGGCAGTCATCAAAATCAACAAACACGGCTCGATCATCCCGCCAGAGGATATTACCTATATGGCAGTCGGCATGGATACGGATAGCCGTGTACTTACAATTACTGAATCGTTCATCAATGATTTTTAGAATGTCGCTTGTGAGCGTATCATAGGCCTCTCTGAGGAAGGATGGAAGACTGTCGTTGCTCAGCAGAAACTCACGGCTAGCGACCCCATAATCTTCTATATTGATGGCCGGACGGTGCTGGAACGGTGACAGCGCACCAACCGCATGTAGGCGACCTAATGAGCGACCAAGCACCTCAATCGTATCAAGGTTATCAACCTCTGGAGCATGACCGCCAAAACGGTTAAATAGAGCAAATACAAACTCTCCATCACGGTGCGCAGACTGCCCATTGGGACCGACTAATGGCGGAACTACAGGCCACTCAGCAGCGGTAAGCTCAGCACAGAATGCATGTTCCTCAAGAATCTGATCGTAAGACCAGCGCGCCGGTCGATAGAACTTCGCAATAAGCGGCAACTCATCCTCAATACCCAATTGAAACACGCGGTTTTCAAAGGAATTTAATGCATTGATGCGCCCATCACAGCGGTATCCTTGAGCCTCAACTGCATCCAGTATCCGCTCGGGCGTGAGCACGCTGTAAGGGTGAGATGACATGCGAAAAACCTATTATGAGTGCGAGCGGTCATTGTAGGGTAAAAACGCTATCAGTTGTGATTCGGGCTGGTGGTGCTGTCTTATGTCAAGGCAACATCGAGCTTTTCTAAAGCTGACACAATACTATCGACTGTATACCTGTCAAATTCAGCGCGATCACTTTCTTCATGCGTCCCTTTGTTTAAGTAGCGCCATTCGCGTGAATCTCCATTCAGTCCTAACAAAGCTTCGATAGGTTCAAAGACAGCCTCTTTGCTTGGCGCTGAAAAATCTTGTTTATTGATTTTGCTTTTCAATTGCTCGGTAAGATTTCTAAGCTCAATTGAAGCGGAAACTGAACGTAGTTTTAGGCTCAGATTGCCATCCCCATATCTAGACACGTATCTCCAAACCTTATCTTTCGTTAAGACTTCTAAAGCTTGACGCGACTTAGCCAGTGCTTGCCTGACTTCGTTTTTATTGATGTGTTCACGTGCAGCAAGGATGTAGTTTCTAGGTGCACAGTTAAAATCCACCCGTATATGCTGTTCACCTAAACGCGGTAAAAAACTAAAGGATTTGGCTTGGTTAGCTGCCTGAGCGGGTAATAAATTCTGTATATCCTTAAAAAACTCCTCTCCATGACACGTCAGAATTATCTGTTTACTGGCAAAATACTGGTCTTCAAACAAAGTCCGACGAATTGACTCTCGGTGCTCATCATCAATGGCATTTACAGGGTCATCAAAGATTAATACTGGAGCATTTTCTTTGAGGTTCTTAGCTAGCAAAATTGCTAAACCCAGACAGCGAACATGGCCCTCGCTAAGAATTTGTAAGGCATCATAAAGTTGGTCAGGATCATTATGAAATGCCACTTTTAAACGTTGGCTTTGGGTCAAAGGTAACGCAACATTTGCCAATAGCTCAGAAGCAGAATCATTACGATTAAATGCGTTATAAAGCTCAATAACTTTTTCACCAAGGTCTGCAACTAACTGCGCAGGCAGGTTCTTGTTGTAATTATTCAAATTTTGAACAAATGTAGCGTAGGCAGAAACTATCTCTTTGTTTCTTTCCACCACACTTTTTTCTGCCTCAACAGCTGCGATTAGTTGAGCATTTTCAATTTGAAAGTTTTCAATTAGTTGCTGGGCGTCTGTAATGGCTTTATCTGCAGTTTGTCGACGTGTTTGCAGTGCAGTAATTTGGCGAGCATATTCTCGAAGCCTATTTAACTCAGCCTGCTTAGCACTTTTCTGCTGTATCGCTTGATCAATTTTCACATCATTTTTTTGAACTTTCTGAACCTGTGAAACTAGATGCTCCCAAGAAGTATAGCCATCAGGCAACTGAATAAGCAGAGATTCCCACCATTGTATTTCAGGCTGCGTATTGTTAAGCGTCTGATATTGCTCGAGAGGATTGTTCAGTGAAAAGTGATTTAAGCAAGTGTTTATGATTTGGGAAAGCTGAAACAAGTTTTGCTTTGCGCTTTGTTCAAAGCTTTTTGCAGCTTGCTGAATAGTTGCCAATTGTTGAAGCTTTTGCAGCTCTTGGTTTGCATGTATATATGGATCTATCGCAACTTCATTTAGCGGAGTTAGGCAGGCAGGACAGTTATTCAAGCTACCTTGCTGAACTTGCGATACCGCTTCGTATAGCTGTTTAAAAGATACCTGTTGACTGGCTGCGGTTAACTCTTGCTGTTTTCCGCGCAGTTCCTGAATAGTTGTAACAATACTATTTCTTAGTTTCTCTAATGCCGCGCTGGTTAAATTACTTTTAGCTGCAATAGGTTGCTGTAGTTCGGCTTCAAGACGCTCAATTGCTCCAGATATTTCATCATTACCATTTAGTTCTAGCACCATCTGGCTAAAAGTAATATTTCCCCTGTATTGCTTAGCTAGCGCTGATTCCTCTGCGGTAATTACTTCAAGGTTTTTATTGTTATTCTGAATTTGTTGATGTGCTCCCGCCAACCCAAGCTCCTTCTGAGTTAATCGCGTTAATTTTTCTCCAACAACATCAATGTATTGTACACCAATTTCAGCACTAAAATTACGCACAAAATCGGTAAATGAATCCAGTCCAAATAAAGTGGAAATTAGTTCTGTTTGTTTTGCAGGTGCTTGAGCAGCAATACGTGAGAAACTATCAATGCGGTTCTTTTCAACAAAACAAAAACGATATGCAGCCTCATTTGAAACAATCTCTACTTCATTACCTTCGCTATCAATGCGGTAAATCTTTGGTGGCAAAAACCGATTTACATAAGCATTTTTTAAGTAATCATTTTGCTCGCGAAAACGGTTGCTCTCCGCCTCAAGAACCTTGCCTAGCAACCCATATTCCAAGGCTTCGCAAAAGCTAGTTTTTCCGGTTCCATTCGGACCGTAAACCAACACTAGACGACTATTAAGATCAAACTCTTCTTGTTTGCCAAAACCACGAAAAGGACCAACTGCTAAACGATTTAGCTGAGAGAAATCTACCGCCTCATCTTTTTGTGCTGTCGAGATAATCTGAGTATTAGGCTTAATAGTTGCCCAATCTTTTTGTGCTAGCGCAACAAGATTCTTAATACGCTGCCCTTGATGGGTGCTTAATGGAGATAAGGCATCGAAGTGAATCGCTACAAGGTTTGCTAATTTTCGTACTGAATCAGTAGTGTTCGAACTTTGGAGCGTTTCTAAAAAACGAAAGTATTCAGATCTAGCCATAAATTATCTCCCTTATTTTACCGTTACTTGGCCATTCATTAGCATTGGTAGAAGCCAATCTCGCAGAACTTCAAGCTTGGCGTTTTCTTTAAGTAAGGTTTGCTTTTTCCTCTCAAGCGGTGCTGCAAACTCAAAAAATTGTTTGGCTAAATGCATGGGGGGTAAAGGTATATGGTATTTATTTACAAATGCATCAAACAGAAAATTTTTAATGCCGCTTGTTTTTCCTTCCCAGCCAAATAGAACGCCATTGTTATATAAACTATTCCACAAATAGGCAAAAAAATAGAATAAATCATTGTCATGCAGTGAAACTGCCTTGCAAAAATTTGAGCAAATTATTGGATGACTAAACCTCTCTAAAACTTCATCAGTGATGAATGCCATTCTTCCAGTAGACTGGGTTGGGCTTCCACCTGAAATTTCTATGACAAGATCAAACGGCTCTAATAACTTGTGCTCATTTTTTTGAAGTATGAAACGGTTAGGGGTGTTGATCTTGCCATTGCCATTAATGCCATTGATATCAGCGCCTCTTATACAGTCAACTTGGAGAGTATAATTTCCTTCCGGAGACTCTTTTCCCCAGTCACCAGTTTTATCTGACTTTATCCAACTAGTTAATGTACTTACCATCCAGCCCTCCGGTATTTCCCGCTTTAGGGTTGGGTTGTAGAGCATTTTTCCGCGAGAGGTTTTATAGGGTTTGCCGTTGGCGTCGGGGAAGTCGAACTGTACAAACCAGTAGTCGTATAGGGTTTTGGCTATGGCTTCTAATTCGGCGTTGATACGGTTGTTGATTTCGATTTTTTTGTCGAGATCACTTAAAAGTTTAAAGACTATTTCTCGTTGCTCTTTTGGGGGTAATTCGGCGATGATATTTAATAGTCTTTCTTTATCAAACTCACCTTGGCCTGTACTACCGTCCATAAAAGTTTGCAGTAGACCCTCAATACTAAATAGCAAATATCCTAAACAGCCTGCTGTGTAAAAATTATTTACTCTAACAATTAAAACATGTGAGTCTGTAATAACCACTTTGTTTGTAGGTAGCTCCTTAACAAACGCACATCTTCCGGCCGTGCCTTGACCCGTTGAATTAATTAAAATATCACCAATTTTAATTATTTTGTCTTTAGCAAACGTTTTTTCTTGGTCGTGGTAGCGAGCGAAAGAAAAATCTATAGCGTTATTTCTTATGCACCTTTGATTAATAACTAAAATATTAGATTTTTCAACATATTTGGGTGTTATCCCCTTTCTTGTTGAAGATATTAGATCTCGAACATGATAGGTATTACTCATATTTCAACCCCGCCAGCTGTTTTTTAATCTCAACTTCTAATTCACGTGATTGACTAAATAAGCTATCCAGGTTACTGGTAAAATCCTGCATCTTCTCAGCAAACTGCTCTGGTGTTATATCTATGTATTCAATTTTCACATCAAAATACTGACCAGCACTCAGGCTATAGTTCTTAGCTTCAATCTCGTCATAGCTGACGGCTACCGATAAATCTTCTACGATTTCTTTAGTATTAAACACATCAATAATTTGCTGTTCTTCTGTTGGCGTAAGTACAGTTTTTTGGTTTTTACCGTCTTTGACTTTTTCGCCTAAATTCGAAGCATCTACCAGCACCACATCGCCGTCGTTGCTATCATCAATAAACAAGATAGAGACGTTAGTGCCAGTAGTGGCAAAGATGTTGGAAGGCATAGACACGACACCGGCCAGCATTTTATTTTTAACCAAGTGCTCACGGACTCTCTTATCAATACCGCTCTGGGCAGTAATAAATCCAGTAGGTACTACTACCGCTGCCTTTCCACCAGTTTTTAAAGAAGTAATGATGTGCTGCAAAAAAAGCTGGTAAATAGCCATACCAGCTTTGTCCTTTTTAGGCACGTTAGGTAAACCTGCAAAGAAGCGTTCTTTGTTTTCTTTGCTGTCCAGATCATCCCTAAAATCGCTAAAGTCGAGCTTAAACGGCGGATTGGATACGATATAGTCAAAACGTTTTAGCTCTTTGCCTTCTTTGTGGTAGGGGTACTGAATTGTATTACCCTGAATTACGTTCGGAATAGAATGCACTAAGTTGTTCAAAATCAGGTTAAGGCGCAGCAGATTTGAGGATTTTTGCGAAATATCCTGAGCATAAATACTGCAACGGTTTTCACCAATGGCGTGGGCCACATTCATTAACAGCGTGCCAGATCCCGCTGATGGATCGTAGCAGCTTACATTTTTTATCTTGCCACGCTGGGCTTGCGGAACCAAAATTTCCGCCATAATACGAGCTACCGCATGAGGCGTAAAATACTCAGCATATTTACCACCGGAGTTGCTGTTGTAGTCTTTAATCAGGTATTCAAAAAGAGTGGCGTAGAAGTCGAATTTTTGAGTAAAGATGCGCTCGAAGCTGAACTCCACCAGTTTATTGATAATGGCGCGGCAGAAGTCGTCGCGCTTTGATTCATCGGCGATGTATTCACTCAAACGATCAAACAGTACTACCTTAGCACCACCGTCGGTTTTTACAGCGAACACATCATTATTAGTCAGGGCGATATCGCGTAATGTGTCGTCAAACAGCTTGGCAAAATCCGCTGTGTTCTGCTGGCTAAATAAGTAGCTGATAAAGTGCTGTGGCTTTAGACGTGCTGTGTCGCCGCCCATTTGCAGTTGCAGCATATCAAGATCGTCTTCGCTCATACTGGCGAGCGCTTCTTCCCACTTTTCAGCCTTAGCGATACTCTGGTCGATTTTCTTTGCTTCAAACGCGAACTTGTCATTCAGGAATTTGTATAAAAAGGTTTGGGTAATGATTTTAAATTCGTTGCCGTCGTTACCTAAGCCATAGTTGGCACAGATGCTTTTTAAGCTATCAATCAACTCTTTGGTTTTTTGTTGAAACTCTTGCTCTACCATTTTCGTTTTACTTCCTAATGAGTACTGCTGCCATTACCAAGTTTGACTACCAGTATTAAATTCTTTCAGGTATTCGGCGACGACCAAATGGTTTATGTAACGGGAGGCGTCGGCGTTAAGTTGTATATCTTGCTCACCTTTGAAGCGTTTGATAACGAGAGGCATCATTTGACGTTCAAAATAGCCTTCGTTATCGAGTATCTGGCTGTTATTAAGTACTTGCTCATCGGCATCTTGCTTTACCCCAGTAAGGGCTGCAAAAATTTTGCGCTCTGACTCGCTGATATCCTTGTTGCTGATTTGGCGCTCTTCTAGGCGCTTATGAATACGAGTGTACTTAGTATCACCTAAGTACTTTTGCCGTAGCTGGTTGTTTTGCCGGTTAAGCTCTTTAACACGATCGTGAATTTTATTCAGCGCACCAATATTGGCAACCATGTCTTCTTGGGTTACCTCACTGAGGTTCTTTTTCTTAAACAGCCTTTCCAACTCTTCTTTCAGGCTAACAAACTTGGGGTCTTGCTGGTCGAAATTGCTGGCTAAAGCTTCACGAGTTTGGCGTAGAGTGTTTTTCAGCTTGTCAGCGAGTACGAGCTCTTCTTCGCCAATTTTAACAAACTTGAAAATTACGTCTTCTAATGCACGATTCAGCAAGTTGCTGGTGTCTTGGCCGCTTTCTAAATCTTGCTTGAGATTGAGTAAATCCAGATGATTACTAGTTTCGCGATAGAGTACGTTGAGCTTGGCAAAATCCAACTCAGCCAGACTCTCATAATCGCCTTGCAAACGAATGAGATTATACAGGCTACGCGCATCCGCTAAGGCTTTTTTCAGTGCCAGGACGGTATCGCGATCTTGTATTTGGCTGATTTGGTTGCAGAACTCTTCCATGTTGTCGGTATTAAAGCGGAACAGCACATCTTTGATATGCTCGATTTCCAGTTTTATCTCATCGGTCGACTTAAACAGGTCTGAGTAATGCTCCATTTCATCGCCGAGCTCTGCTTGAAGCTCTTCAAAATAGGCTTTGTTGGTCGCGTCAAACTCTTTACGGATATCAGCAAAGTCCACTACATAGCCGTAACGGAAATCTTTATAGGTACGGTTCACTCGCGTTAAGGCTTGCAGTAGGTTGTGCTTGCGAATGACGCGCCCTAGATAAATTTTCTTTAGCCTTGGCGCGTCAAACCCAGTAAGCAGCATATTGTAAACAAACAAAAAGTCGATTTTGCCTGCTTTGAAGTCATCTACCCAGTCTTTACGCTCTTCTTTGGTGCCTATGTCATGCAGGATTAACGCCGCATTTTTTACCTTTTGCGCTTGCTTCACCGATTCTGCATAGGTGACCGCTGGAGCTTCGGCAGCCTCTAACACTGTGTTCACTTTTGTAGCTAATACGGGTTTACCAGCGTAAATTGCATTGAAAACATCGAACATTTGCTTAGCTTGATTTGAGCTATCACAAATCACCATACCGCCAATAGTAGCGTCGTTGATGGCACCACGACTTTTCTCAAAGTCTGTAACGATATAATCAAGCATGGGTTCGACAAAGCTAGGATGCGCATAGATGAGCTTGCGATCGACATCACCCATCTTTACTTCGGCTTCTTCCAAGGCTTTTTGTAATTCGATTTTGTATTGGGTGGAAATCTCTTCGCGGATCAAGCGTAAGGTATAACCATCGGCTATGGATGCGTTGTAGTAGTACTTGTGAATGTAATCACCAAACAAAACCCGTGAATTATAATCATCACCTAACAGCGGCGTACCCGTGAGGCCAATTTTAATGGCATTGGTGTCTGACTGGCTTAAGTTAGCTAAGAAGCTGCCCTTAGGGTTGTAGCTGCGGTGCACTTCATCGAGAAAGTACACGCGCTGGATACTAACGTCGTAATCCCTAGTCGAGACGATATCCGGATCATCCTGAAACTTCTGAATGTTCACCACCGTAATTTCTGGCTTACCAGAATGGTTATGGATAACCTGCGTGGCTTTAATATCGCGCGTAAAGGCTTCACGGGAGTCAACGGTGTGCACGGTCAATCCGCGAGCAATGAACTCACGCTGAGCTTGTTGCAGCAAGTCGAGTCGATCGACAATAAAGTAGAATTTAGGAATGATTCGTTGCTTTTGGAAATAGTCGGTCAGAAATCGGACGTTATAAAAGGCAAGCGCTGTTTTACCACTGCCTTGGGTATGCCAAATAATGCCTTTTTTCACGCCTTCATCTAATTTTTGTGCAATGGCTTTGGTGGCAAATAACTGCGGGTAACGCATGATGTGCTTTTGCAGACCATCAGATTCAGACACATAAGTCAGTGCGTAGCGTAGAACAAAAGCGAGCCGCTCTCTACTGACCAACGAAGTGCAGATGCGGTTAGTTGGGCGCTCGGGCTGTTTATTCGTTTGGAACTCTGGGTTACTTCTGATCACTTCTAAATTATTGTCTTTTAGAACCCTGAGTTCATCTTCATCAGACACTGGCTTTAACAGCGCGGTGAGGTTGAATACTTCTTCCTCACGGAAGTAGTTAAATACTGGCTTGTGATAAGAGCTGCTGGCGTAGAAAGCACCTTGCACAGGCTCAGGGTCGCCGTCATCGTATTCCATGTTGTTGGAGAAAATCATAAACTGGGTGATGTTGGCAAAGCGCTTGAATTTTGTATTCTGAAATCGTTTATTGATGCGGTCACGCTCGGCCAATATACCTTCACGATTATTTGGCTTTTTCACTTCGATAAAAACCAGAGGCATACCGTTAATCAGTAAGGTGATGTCTGGACGAAACTCTTCATCGCCGTTCTGGCAGGTAAGCTCGGTAACTACGTGAAAGCTGTTATTGCTGAAGTTCTCGAAATCAATCAATTTGGTATTAGAGCGTTCGCCTAGCCTTTCAAAGAAAGCGCGCCCAAGGTCTTCGTTGTCGAGCAACAGTTTCACGTCTTCCAACAAACGACCAACGTCAGCGTCTTCTATACCTGGGTTTATTTTACTAATAGCTGCTTTGAATAACTGTGGAAAAATATTTGTTTCAATATCCCAGGTTTGTCCTTTCAGCGATAAGTATTGATAGCCTAAGCGCATCAGGTGCAATATTGTTGGTATTTTAACGCGAGAATCTTCGTTGAACTTCATAGCATTCCTTTGTAATCGTTTTAATAGAGAACATTCTCAAGCAAATCACTCAGCAGACTAGGTGACAGCGAGTCATGCTATATCCATCTTAATACTTAAAAACACGGACTGTTTAAACAAGTATATAAAGCGGTATGCCCAGTGATTTATCACCGTCTACAGCCAGTTTTATAGCTGTTGATTACCCTACCAAAACTCTGATTCTTCTCAGTTTATTTAAGTTGAAATGAAATTATTTAGGCTGATTTAAAGCTAAATAGTATAGACGCTTTGTGTGCTGAAGGTACCCTGCTAGTTCATTAGCGGTATTGTTCGTTCGGAAGCCTGAACTGAATACACACAACGAACTATGACAATGAGTGACAAGCAACCGATTTACGTACCTGCCACAAGCATGAGCCTGACCGAGCACAGTCTGGAGCAGTTGAAAACATTCGTCCCAAATCGGGTTCTACCCACGCTTCCACAGACAATTCTAAAACGGTATATCAGTACTATCGGGATCAATGTGGATATCGCTTACACCACCGAATTGAGGCACTTCACCACCAAGCTTGCGAATCGTTTTTGCCATCTCCGCATTAAGATACAAGAGTGACATGTAGCGGCTGCGCGCAATATCTAGGTCACGCTTCAGCATCTCCATTTGAGCCGTCTGGCGGGGGTTGTCTTGTATGCGTTTTTTGCTGGAAACGGTACGTGGCTCCGATGCTGCCGTTGCAATCGCCTCAAGTAACGTCTCAAAACCCGGACGATTACGAATACTACCGCGCTTACGGCCTGCTTCTAGTGCGACCGTATCCTTATTAATCTCACTACCTTTTTCAACACGCTCTGGCTTGTTTTGCTTTAAACGCTCTAAAGCTGCGAAGTATTCTTTAACGGTTGGGGTTAGCTTCATAGCGTTTCCTCCGCAGGCTCTAAGTAACGTTGTGTGACGTGCAGAATTTCTGCCTCAATCGCCTTGTAGGGCTTGCTCTTGGGCGACATCATTTCTTGTTCAAAGCGCAGATTTTTAACATAGGCTTGCAGCTTGTCTTTAGTGAGAACTGCATCCTTACAGTTGCTTGTGCAGGGCAAGACAACATCAATGCCGAAATGCGGACAAACGCCTTTGAGCATGCAACCACCTACAGGGGTCTCTTTGTATGAAAGTCTGCCTTGCTTTATGGCCTTCTCGGTCTCTGCTCGACTGCTCAGCATCTTGGGTAGTTTGCCCCTATCCTTGGCGAGCTGAATCTCTGTACCCTTGGGGCCTTTTAGGGGTTCGGACGCTTGAAGCACACGCTCATGAAGGAGCAGGCTTGCATTGAACTGCTTCTCATCTCGAAACGCAGATAGGATGCTAGCACTCTCAATCGGGTTGCCTTCCTCATCTATCAAAAAACTCTGTGCGTAGGAAGAGTTTTCACCATAGTACGCTGTCATCGTTGCCGATAAATGTTTGTACTGCGTCTTGAGCGTTGGGAGTGACACCATGCCCGAGCGGCTGGCATACACGGCGACCGAGCGGCGAAATTGATGCGAAGTAAGCGGCCATAGACTGCCGACCGAGAAACGCGGGTCGTCATCCCAATTACGAAAAGCATCGAACGTGACAAGCTCATCGATATCGTCCTGTTCGATCACCAGCCCAAGTGACTGAGCGACATCTGTCCATTCACGTTTACTCCAGAAGTTATCAGTTATTGGTATCGAATAATGTCCTTGGGCGTTCTGTCGATCTGATCCTGACGAAATCCACAAGGGGGCGTTGTCAGGAAATGTTTCATTGGCTCTACGGTTTCTGAACCAATCCAACCGTGCTAACTGCTGTGCAACTTGAACTGCGTAAACCCCTTCTTTCGAAGTAGCCCACGTCAAAGCTCGACTGTAGTTCGCTTGTTCAAATTTTTTCAAATGCGAGACAAAAACAGGTAGGTCACCAAAGCCTTTTGCAGCCTGATGAATGACAGGCTCATACGGCATAACGCGCACTTCAGATCTACGCATACCTGAGAAGGCATGGATTAGCATCACGCACAACACCTGATGGTGACTGATAAGTTTCGCTACCCCCCTGACGGAGTCAATATCATGTGCAACGAATAGCTCACGAAGACCGTACCGTCTCAGTGTCTCAGCTCTGCTGACACACAAATTTTTAACGGCTAAGTAGCTCGAGAATTCACTATCAGGATAGAGCCGTTTTACGCGCCTAATATTATTATACCAATCAACATCTCCGTCGTTGAACAGGTGAGGAAAGGCATAGACCGCTTTGATGAATGCCTCAAGTTTCGACAGGTGAGGCTCTAGCGCATTTAATTGCTCAAGCGCACCCGTGATTAACATTGCAAGAAGCCGTGTTGGGATGAGTGGCGTTTGCTCCTTCTTCGCAAGCTTTTTATTCTTCAGCCGTTGTAATAGAGACTGTATATCATATAGCGCTTCTTCTGGGACTAGACGCGGCACAGCACACTTGATGCTCGAAACGCTCTGGAAGTGAGCCAAATCTGCCAGCAGACTGTTCAATGCATCATGGTTAGTAAGTCCTACTGCCGAAGCAGCGATGGAGGTTTTTAGCGCCACTTGAAACTTGGTTGAGAGCTCTGCTTCGTGCAGTGTAATACCTAACCCATGCGCGATTTTAGCGATGCCCTTTAATGACGACATCACAATTATTAAGGTGACTTGGCCTCGTGAACGACCGCCATTTGCGGTGGTGTTGTTTTGCAGCAGCCAGTGGATCAGTTTGATCTCGTCCGTCAAAGTTCGAGCGAGTTCATCCATAGGGCCGCGCTTGGATTCATCCCACCAAGATGCAAAGTGAAAAGGACCTTTTTGCCCGTAGGCGCGACAATCCCAGCTGTCGTCCCTAAAGCGGCTCACAACTTCGCCTGCTAGATTGCGTGCAGTGACCGTTTCAGGATCGATACCTATAATCGGTATACACTCAATTTGATCAGGTAGGAGTTCGTGCGGAGGGTTGCACCAATTGAGTGAAAAGAACATTTAAACAGCCTCCAGATCAAGCAGCGCATTAATTCTGGCAATCCAGTAGGGGTCTCGCTTTCCTTCGGCAAAGAGTACTTTTGTGTGCCTAACTAGTTCAGCAAGCTCCTTGCTACTTTTAGGTAGTTCTTTGAATACTTGATCAATTCGCTCAATATACGGACTGTACTTAGCAAAGCCCTCATCGAGATTTGACGCATATAGCTGAGTTTGCACCTCTACCCAACGCTGAATAGTTAACAATCGCACAAGGTCTTCGTCAACAGCATGTAGACCGAAATGGATACAAAAAAGGCAGGTAAGGGGGGCGCCGCAGCGTGGCTCTATTCCAGTTTCTTCAAACCCTTCAACGAGTTTCGGGCCTTCGACTTCAGGTACATCACAGTGCCCTGTAGAGGTGTCTTCTCCGTCCTCGATGATACGAACAGGCTTGAGTCCTGCGTACCGCAACGCAGCCGACTTAGCCTGTAATTCGAAATATTCTGACATATGCTTGGTCGCCTCGATTAAATTTTTATGAGCGTAATGCCGCTCAACAGTCTGAGGCGAGACGGCCTGCATAGCCGACGCAAGTGCAATGTTTCCACCTGAGCTCTCAATAATGTTGACTGTTTTGTGCTTGCGAGCCTCCCGCGTGGCTAGTGCAGGACCGTTATTTGGCCAGAGGCCACATTGTCTTATGTTGTTCGCTCTCAGAGGGGTGTAGGGCTCACGATCAAGTTGGTAGGCAAGCAAAAAAAGGCCATTCTGGGGGGCTTCGAATCCTTGTTTACACAGGCGTTGCACCATCCACGCCCGAAGTTCTAAGTAGCGCTTCCATACAGTCTGTGTGAAACGCCGATCAACAAACTGATCTTGTTGTTCGTAGCCCGCTCGTCCCTTTACGGCGAGCAAGCGAGATGCCCCTAGCTCTTTGTCTAGCCGTACTTGTGAGCAATCAACCGTTGCTAGCGTGGATGCATTAGAGCCTGCTTCAGCAAGCAGAAGGTATCCAAAGTGACGGCTAGCCAGATTGGCCATGTACCTTAAATCAGCTTCAGCGAATACTTGGGCGCTACGCTGGCGTCTTTTGTATGAATCAGACTCGTTCCTAATTGACTCAATCCCATTCGCAGCGAGGAGTTCGTTAAACTCTTTGAAGCTGCCCTTAAAAAACCCTTCTCGCCTATAAAAGTAGGGCATCCAATCTGTCGGCAGATCTTTCCCACCCCCTCTTGTCCAACCATTTGCTGAGTTGGTTTTCTTGTTATAAAAGATTACATCCTCAAATCCGAGATCAGCCAATTCAACTACAGCCGGAGGTGGTGCATTGTTAAGAATTGCATCACTAAGCGCGGTGAAAAATCGTGTATGCATGGCGTGAGCAACAACATGCTCATTTTCAGTAGTCTTAGCCGCGGATAACGCACGAGATGGACCTGGAGCCCTCTGTGGTATGCGGTATGCCCAACTTTGTACAGTACTGGTATCAAGGCCCGTCGCCGCTGCGCAGATGAAGGCCATGCTTAGCTGATTACGAAACGCGGTAGAGTATGCTAGGGCACCTGCTGCTTTGGCACCGACATTAGAGAGTTGGATGCGATGCCGCAGTTGTCCTGTGTAATCCCTGTAGAGCCCTTTGGTGGATTCCAACGCAAATAGCTCAGCGCCGCGATTCTGCTGATCAATCCAGTCAAAAGCACCAGTCATTTTCTCAAACACACGTGGATTGAGTGACCCGATCAAGATACTCGAAACAAGCTGGTGAACAATCTTGGCGCGCTGAGGACAGAGGCTTAATAGGTTGACCTTTACTATTTCCCTTAGGCTGGTAACGGTCGTATCTAAAGATAATCGATCTAAATAACACCAGCGGTACGGACGGATATAGCGTAACTTCATGCCTCCATGCTGCCCCATGTCTATTATGGTGAGCGCAGGATCAAATTCAGGAACGATTTCGTGGTAATTCGCAGCAAGAGTTTGAAGACCATTAGGTAGTTTGTACAGTTGGGTATCGGTCGCCATTTTTTATACCAATCTATTTAATCGATCATAGTGATAAACGGTAACGTTCTGTACTGCTTCGCTCGTTTCGTCGTAATTCAGATAGAGTTGTGTAGTTTGAAAGTTCTTGTGCCCCATTCTTGAGCGCAATGATTCACGCACATCACGAACTCCCGCCTGATCTGCATCACGCACAAGGTTCATGCCGAACGTTGCACGTAAATCATGGAATCTAAAGTGATTGAAGTCTGGGTGCCTGCATCGGATATCACGTATCAAACGCTGAATATAGTTGCGCACTGCGTAGCCTTTTTGAATCGTGAAAGCTACACGATCCTTTTGAGAAATACGTTGACTAAAAGAACCTTCTTGACGGTCCCTAATTTCCCGCTTGCTGGTGAAATATGCAGAGCCGTTTCTCGCAAGAAATACGTAATTTTCGTCGCTCTTCCCGTAGAAGCTTTTAGCACATCTCCCTGCATGCTCTTCAGATGCAATATATTCGCCTAATATCTCCGCAAGCTTGCGGGGGAAATGGAGGCGATAATTCACATCGTTTTTAGTATCGATATCGGTTCCTGGGCCAACTTTGAGCAAAATCTCACCTCTGACAGACTTAGACTTCAGCATCTCTTTGACATGTTTAACTCTGAGCGTGCATGCAGTCTGAATTCGTGCGCCCGTAGATAGTGCAACAAAGCACATTAGCTGGAAGGCGCGATTGCCGTAATGCTCTAGCTCAGCAAGAACGATAGCTTGCTCTTCTTCAGTCAGAGGTCGCAGGTTTCCGCCATCCTGTATTGCTCCAAGCACAGTTTCACGTCGTGGGGCTTTAATAGTTAAATTACTTGTCTGAACCTGCTTGATGTACTGCAAGCCGATACTGTTTACGACGGGTATTCCTATCTCTTTTGCCTCGTAGGGCGCATTAGCAATCGCTGACTCACGAACCAAGCCGCCATGCAAAACTCCTCTATAGAATCCAATCACAGCCTGCATACGCGCCTTGGCGACCCCTAACGAAATAGGCTGGGGGTTCTCTCTGAGTAAACGGCGCAAGTAACGATGGTAACTATAGGTCACTCGAAACTCTTCTCGCTCCGGGAAGTAGAGCTCATGAATAGTCTCGTTTTGAGCGCGCACATGCTCAATCCACCGCAGGTACATCATCAGGTGTTTGGCTATATCTTGTATCGTTTCAACGCTAGGAGGCTCAATTTTTGCAAGATCCGTAAGCTTGTACATCAGGTACAAATTACCGAGATCCCAAGGAGTGCCATCACCCCTAATAATTATTGGAAACTTGCGTATTACCCCGTCCTCGACCTCGGAAAACTGCAGGGCAGTATCGGTATATCTAAAGGGGCTGAATCGAGCATTTATTTTTGCGTTGTGCTCGATAATTTCACATTGAGAGGGGTAAAAAACATCTATATATGACAAGTGTGCGGATGAGTTTAGCTGTTGTTTTGACCGCTGATTGAACCGCATGTCTGAGACCCTGTATTCGTAATATACATATATAGTAAAACGTTACAGGTACCATGTACACATCTAAACGTTACGGGTATCATAGCTGTTAAGCGCCAACACCCGTGCATCACTTAAAAAACCAAGGCTTTCAACGGCATCGAGCACTAAATCAGGTGTCAGTGCAGCAAACGGATGA
>SMEN01000403.1_pt1 | contig 16936 bp, 16 predicted proteins | sample 2456271 | NCBI WGS metagenome assembly SMEN01 (sample SAMN10132593, study PRJNA489261) | soil metagenome | isolation source: day1 control-loamy sand soil ammended with raw manure from dairy cow... | place: USA | collected 2015-04-01 | reverse complement strand
CAGCAAGGGCATATTCACCTAACTAATACTTCGTTCCCAGCGTGGGCGCGCGCAAGCACACTGGCTCATCATTCCATGAACCATGTAAGGCAATAGCGCAGCCCACGCGATTCCAATTCAAGCAGGGCTGGCGCTGGTATTGCTGCAAGGACATCTGATCATGCCTGCCCAAGCCCCTGCCGCACTTGCCTTAAGTGCCCGGCCATTGATGCTGTGGAAACAGCTGCGCGACGATTTGCAACTTATCGCGCGCGAACACGCCGATGCCGTTCTGGCCAGCTCCCTGGCTGCGGAAGACATGGTGCTGTTTCACGCCATGTCCATCTACACCCCTGACTTGCAAACCGTCACCCTGAACACTGGCCGCCTGCACGAAGAAACCTTGCAGCTAGGCCAGCATATTCAGCAGCACTACGAACGCAACATCCTGTTTTTTCTTCCTGACCCGGACCGGGTTCAGGAACACGTCAACACCCATGGCACACACGCTTTTTACGACAGCGTAGAGCTGCGCAAAGAGTGCTGCAACATCCGCAAAGTCGAGCCGTTGCGCCGTGCCCTGCAAGGTCGCTCAGCCTGGATTACCGGCCAGCGGCGCGAGCAGACCGCCAGCCGCACCGAACTGGCCAGCAAGGAGTACGACAGCGTCTTTGGCCTGGAAAAATTCAACCCCCTGATCGACTGGACCCATGACGATGTCTGGGCCGTGATCCGTGGCTTGAGCATCCCCTACAACGCGCTGCACGACCAAGGCTACCCCTCCATTGGTTGCGAACCCTGTACGCGCGCCATTCGCCCCGGTGAAGATGTACGCGCCGGGCGCTGGTGGTGGGAGCAGCGCGACAGCCTGGAATGCGGCCTGCATGCCAGCAATCTGAATAGCCGTGTCAACACCTGAAGGAAACTCATGGGCGAACCTCTCTCCAACCGTACTCACCTGGACTGGCTAGAAGCCGAGGCCATTTTTATTCTGCGCGAAATCGCTGCCGAAGCTGAAAAACCCGTTCTGCTGTTCTCCGGCGGCAAAGACTCAGCCGTGCTGCTGCAACTGGCCCAAAAAGCCTTTGCTCCTGGCCCCCTGCCCTTTCCTCTGATGCATGTGGACACCGGCCATAACTACCCGGAAGTCATCGAGTTTCGAGATCGCCGCGCCGCTGAACTGAATGCTGAACTGATTGTGCGCAGCGTGGAAGACTCCATCGCACGCGGCACCGTTGTATTGCGTCACGAAACCGCCAGCCGTAACGGAGCACAAGCGGTCACTTTATTGGAAGCCATCGCCGAGTTTGGCTTTGATGCCTGTTTCGGTGGTGCCCGCCGCGACGAAGAAAAAGCCCGTGCCAAAGAGCGCATCGTGTCGTTCCGCGATGAGTTTGGTCAATGGGACCCCAAGTCCCAGCGCCCCGAACTGTGGCACTTGTTCAACACCCGTATTCACAAGGGCGAGAACCTGCGCGTTTTCCCCATTTCCAACTGGACTGAACTGGATGTGTGGCAATACATCCAGCGTGAAGCCATTGACCTGCCTTCCATTTACTACACCCACTCACGCGAAGTTGTGGAGCGTCAGGGCCTGATCGTTCCCATTACCCCGCTGACCCCGTTGCTGGCTGGCGAGAGCTCCGAATGGCGCGATGTGCGTTTTCGCACCGTAGGCGATATCTCCTGCACCTGCCCGGTGCTGTCTACCGCCGCGTCGGTACAGGACATTATTGCTGAAACCGCCTTGGCCACGATTACCGAACGTGGCGCTACCCGCATGGATGACCAGACCTCCGAAGCATCCATGGAACACCGCAAGAAACAAGGATATTTCTAATGAACACCGTCAATGATGCTTGGCTCCAGGCCGCTGATCAGGGCGTACTGCGCCTGATTACCGCGGGCTCTGTGGACGACGGAAAATCCACCCTGATCGGACGCTTGCTGGTGGATAGCCAAGGGGTGTTTGCCGACCAGATTGCGGCCATCCAGCGCTCCAAATACAAACGTGGCGAGGACGCCGAGCCTGATCTGGCCTTGCTGACCGATGGCCTGGAAGCCGAGCGCGAACAAGGCATCACCATTGATGTGGCCTACCGCTACTTCGCCACGCCTAAACGTAAATTCATCGTGGCCGACACCCCCGGCCATGAGCAATACACCCGCAATATGATTACGGGTGCGTCCACCGCACAGGCAGCCATCATCCTGATTGATGCGCACCGCGCCAAAGACGGACAATTGCTGACCCAGACCAAACGCCACAGTACCGTCGCCAAATTGCTGGGCCTGCGCCATATCGTGGTGGCGGTCAACAAGATGGATTTGGTGGATTGGGATCAGGCCGTGTTTGATCGCATTCATGAAGCCTATCGTCAGCTGGCCGTGCAACTGGGTATCGAGCACTTTCAAATCATTCCCTTGTCGGCCCTGAAAGGCGAGAACATCACTCAGGCCTCACCCCACACGCCCTGGTACACCGGCCTGCCACTGTTGCCTTTGCTGGAATCACTGGATTTACGCGAGGATATTCAACGCCCTGCCCGTCTGTTTGTGCAATGGGTGGCACGTCACGGCGGCAGCAGCGCTGATGGGTTCCGTGGCTATGCCGGGCAATTGAATGGTGGCCGCATACAAGTGGGTGACAGTGTGCAGGTGTGGCCCAGCGCCAAGACTGCCGTAGTGACGCAGTTGTTCCGTGCAGGCCAAGAACAGATTCAAGTCAGCGACGGCGATGCTGTCACCATCGTTCTGGACCGTGAACTGGATATTTCCCGTGGAGACTTATTGACGCTGGCCCATGACAAGGTCAACACCAGCAAGCACTTTGATGCGCAGTTGTGCTGGCTGGACGAGCAAGCCCTGAACACGACCCGCTCTTACTGGCTAAAACAGGGCACGCGTGTCACACAAGCCAAGGTACAGGCCGTTCATGCCTTGCGCGATGTCCATAGCCTGCAAGAGCAGGAGGCGGGCGGTAGTTTGTCGTTGAATGATATTGGTCGTGTCAGTGTGGTGAGCCGAGACCCGCTGGTGTTGGACGCTTATCAAGACCATTCCAGCACGGGCTCTTTCATCTTGATTGATCCCAGCACAAACCAGACCGTCGCTGCCGGTCTGGTTCAACAATCTGCCTAAGATCTAGTAGCTGGGCTTACTGTCTGGCACGCACTAACGCGAGGGACTGCTCAGCAATGATCAGTTCCTCGTTCGTTGGAATGACCAGAACACGCACTTGGCTATCATCGGTGGAAATCACGGTTTCCCCTGCCTGATTACGTGCCGGATCAATTTTCACACCCAGCCATTCCAGATGCTGGGCAATGCCCGCACGCACACAGGGGCTGTGCTCGCCAATCCCAGCCGTGAATACCAGCGTATCCAAACCCTTCAAGGCTACGCACAAACCCGCCAGATTTTCAGCGGTGTGATAGCAGAAGTACTCCACCGCCAACTTGGCGCGGGGATCGTCCGAGGCTTCCAGAGCACGCATATCAGCCTGATCGCCGGACAAGCCCTTCAAGCCGGATTGGGTATAGAGCACAGACTGAATTTCATCGTGCTCCATGCCTTGCTCCAACATCCACAAGACCACGCCTGCATCCAGACGGCCCGGACGTGTACCCATAGGCAGGCCATCCAAGGCCGTAAAGCCCATCGTGGTGTGAATGCTGCGCCCTTCTTTCAACGCGCAAGCAGACGCGCCTGAACCCAAATGCGCCACCACAACACGTCCATCGGCCAGCTCTGGAATTTCACGCTGCAAATGCTGGGAAATATAGTGGTAGGACAGGCCATGAAAACCGTAGCGGCGTACGCCCTGCTCGAAGAAACGACCGGGCAAGGCAAAGTGCTGCAAATATGGAGCATGCCCTTGATGGAACGCCGTATCCAGACACGCCACCTGAAAAATTTCCGGATAGTGCTCGAAGATCACGCGCACAGGCGCCAGGTTGTTTTGCTGATGCAAGGGAGCCAAAGGCGACAGGCTGTCCAGATAATCCAGAACCTCGGGCGTCAAACGCACACTGCTGTCATAACGAGCGCCCCCGTGCACAATGCGGTGGCCCACCGCGATAGGCCGACCATCTACATGCTCCAGCAACCACCGTGCCACCAAAGCCTGGGCGGTATGCAAATCGTTGGCCTGCGCGCCATCCAGATCCTGTTTGACCATGGATTGGCCTTGAGCATCTTTAACCTTGAAAGCAGGTTGAGAACTGCCAATGCCTGAGACTTGACCGCCGAACTCAAAGTCCAGCTGATCGCCCGGCTGCACCTTATACATATGAAACTTCAGGCTGGAGCTGCCGGCATTAATGACCAGAATCTGCTCGCTCATGAGTGCTTGGACTCCACAGCAACTTTACGCTCCAGATAACCAGCGTAAATGCTGGCCACGGCGCAAGAAGCCATGCGGGTCTGGGCGCTGTCGGCACGACTGGTCAAGATGATGGGCACGCGAGCGCCCATCACGATACCTGCAGCTTGAGCACCCGATAAAAAGGTCAGGTTCTTGGCCAGCATATTGCCGGCTTCTAGGTCAGGGGCCACCAGAATCTGCGCCCTGCCAGCGACCGGCGACACAATACCTTTAATACGTGCCGCTTCCAGGCTGATGGCATTGTCCAGCGCCAAGGGACCGTCCAGCACACCACCGGTAATCTGACCACGATCGGCCATTTTGCACAGCGCCGCCGCTTCCAGCGTGGTAGGGATTTTTTCTGTGACTTGTTCGACTGCGGACAAGATGGCCACCAATGGTTTACCCAAACCCAGGCCGTGGTGCAGATCAATGGCGTTTTGCACAATGTCTGCTTTGGTGCTGAGGTCCGGGAAAATATTGATCGCGCCATCCGTCACAAACAAGGGCTCGGGGTAGCTGGGCACATCCATGATGAACACATGGCTCAGGCGACGGCCGGTACGCAAGCCTTTACCTTGCGTGCACAACACCGCTTGAATCAGTTCATCGGTATGCAAGCTGCCCTTCATCAGCAACTGTGCACGACCGGCCAGCACTTCTTCCACGGCTCTTTCCGCCGAGGCATGGCTGTGGGGGGTATCAATCAGGGTGACCCCTTCCAGGCTGAAACCATGTTCAGCCGCCACAGCCTGCAAGCGGGTCTGCGGGCCAACCAACACAATCTCGAACAGACCTTGAGCACGCGCCTGCAAGGCTGCTCCCAAAGACACGTCATCGCAAGGATGAGCCACCACACAAATCCGACTGTGCTCTTTGCGAGCTTGTTCGATCAATCGGGAATAATGACTGGAAGGCCCAGTGCGATCAACAGCCGCGGGGGCCGAACCCAAGCCAGCAGGGTGATTCATGATAGATGACTCCTTGGAGGTGAACAAAGGCTAGCCCGACACTAAACCATTTATCTGAATGCGTGTCTTTGATAGCGAACAGATAAACTTCAATATTGTGCTTATAAGTCTTTTCATAAGACTATGAATGAAGCATAAAGATTAAGGATTTAAAAAATCCGGTTTACCAAACGGCAAACCGGATTTTTAATTTCTTTAGCTGCTTATCGCCAGCAATACTTAGGCAGATGGTCTTATCTGGGCATTAAAGGCCTAGGTCGCTTAGGCTAGGATGCTCGTCAGGACGTCGCCCCAAAGGCCAATGGAATTTGCGTTCGGATTCTGTAATGGCTAAATCATTAATGCTGGCATGGCGCACAGCCATATAACCGTGCTCGTCAAATTCCCAATTCTCATTGCCGTAACTACGCCACCATTGGCCGTATTCATCTTGCCATTCATAGGCAAAGCGCACGGCAATTCTATTTTCCTGCCAGGCCCACAGCTCTTTTATCAAACGGTATTCGCGCTCTTTCTGCCATTTGCGTTCTAAAAAAGATTGAACTTCATCGCGCCCTTGCGGAAATTCGCTGCGATTGCGCCAGCGCGTATCTACGGTATAAGCCTGTGACACCTTGACCGGGTCATGGCTGTTCCAGGCATCTTCTGCAGCACGTACTTTCTGGCGAGCGCTCTCCAGCTCGAAGGGGGGCAAGGGAGGACGATTATCCATAGTGATCTCCTAGAAAACAAGACTGGACCAGACAGTCTAGCGGTAAAACGTCAGCAGGCTCTTAATGGCCTGGGTCTGCCCAATCCGCTTGTTCAAACTCGGCCACCAGAAAGTCGATAAAGGCTTGCACCCGAACCGAGCGAGAGCGGCCCGGTGGGGTCAGCAGATGCAAGGTCAGGCTGGGCAAGTCCCATTGCGGCAGGACGACTTGCAGCAAGCCCTGCTCCACCTTATCGCCCAATAAGAATTGCGGCAGAACGGTCAGCCCTAAACCTTGCAGCAAAGGCGGGATCAAGGCTTGGGCATTATTCACCTGCAAGGCACACGGTACTGTCTGGGAATAATGTTCTTGTCCCTGCTGGAAGCGCCAGACACTGCCGCGCCGTTCATAGGCATAGCGCAGGCTGATGTGTTCGGCCAAGTCGCTGGGGTGCGCCGGTCTGCCGTATTTAGCCAGGTAGGCAGGGGCGGCAACCAGTTGCAAGCGTAGATTGCACAGGCGACGTACCAAGAGGCTGGAGTCGTCCATGGAAGAAATACGCAAGGCCATATCAAAGCCCTGCTCAACGATGTTCACTTGGGCGTCGTTAAAGTGCAAATCCAGCAGAACGGCCGGGTGTGTTTCCATAAAGCGTGGCAATAAAGGGGCCAGGTGCTCCAGACCAAAGGACATGGGGGCTGCTATTTTGATGCGTCCTTGCAAGCTCTCGCGCTGATCTCGGGCGGCCGCTTCGGCGCTTTGCCCCGCCGCCAGGACGGCTTGTGCCTGTTCCAGGCTGGCTTGGCCGGTTTCTGTCAGTGACAAGCGTCGGGAGGTACGGTGAAACAGGGACACGTGCAGTTGTTTCTCCAGCCGCGTGATGGCTTTGGAGACGGTAGGCTGGGAAAGCCCCAGCACTTCAGCGGCCTGGGCAAAGGAGCCGGTTTCGGCCACGGTGGCGAAGACGGCCCATGCTTGTAAGTCTGGCAATGTTTTCATGTAATTTTTGGAATGAATACTATTCTATTGATTCTATTTTATTCAATCAACAAGCCGCTTAGAATTCTTTTTAGTATCTAATATTAAGGAGCGCATCATGATTGAACATCGGCCTTTTAATGAGCTGGGCGGTGCCAACCACGGCTGGCTGGACGCCAAGCACCATTTTTCCTTTGGAAATTACTACGATCCCACTCGTATGGAGTGGGGTGCCCTGCGTGTCTGGAATGACGACACAATCGCGTCCAACACCGGCTTCCCGCCTCATGATCATGCCGATATGGAGATCATTACGTATGTGCGTGAAGGGGCGATCAGCCATCAGGACAGTTTAGGCAATAAAGGGCGTACGGAAGCGGGCGATGTGCAGGTGATGAGTGCCGGCACGGGTATTCGCCATGCGGAGTACAACCTGGAGAGTGACACAACTCGGATTTTCCAGATCTGGATTCAGCCCGAGCGGCGTGGTTTGCCTCCTGCCTGGGGAGCCAAGCCTTTTCCCAAGGATGAGCGATCCGGGCAGTTTGTAACGCTGGCCAGCGGGTTTGAGGGGGACACGGAGGCTCTGCCTATTCGTGCCCAGGCTCGTGTGCTGGGGGCTACCTTAATGAAAGGACAACGTACGACTTTGTCTTTGCCTGCGGAGCATCTGGCTTATCTGGTACCGGCAAAGGGCCGGGTTTCGGTGAATGGTCTGGAGTTAAATGCCCGTGACGGGGCGGCTGTTCGCAATGAGACTACGCTGGAGATTCAGGCGCTGGAAGATACCGAACTGGTGCTGGTTGAAACGGCTCAGTAGTTCTTGAATGGATGTCTTGGGGACGGGGGGAGCGGTCATGGCTCCCCTCTTCTTTTCTGCTCTGATGTTCTTTTGCCCGGCAAGACGGCACGGCCTGGGTAAAAGACCTGTGTTTTTAACTGTGTCATGCACGGGGGGAATAATTAAACAGGTGGATGTCAGGATACGGGGAACGGGCCGCCTCATAAAGTAGATCAAAGCAGCTCCCTTTGTCTGATTAAACTGTTTGTTCTCAATCGACAAACGCTTGTCAGCCACCAATATCGTTACAATTGTTGTAACGTCAAATTCCAACTCTATTAAATACACACGAACACACCGTGTCCTCTCCCAACCAGTATTTCGTTCTGATTGTCCCTTCCTGCGCGGCTTTGCTGGGCGTCGCCATGATTTACTGCTGGAGCCGTCTACGCGATCATCGTTACCTGCTCTGGATTGCTTCGGGCTATATCGCCACGGCAATTCCTATGGGGATTCACAGCTTGATGCCCAATGAGCAGTTGGCTCGTTGGACTTTACCGCTGTCCTCTATGTATCTGCTGGGTGTCTGGACGATGGCCAATGGAGTGGCGTTGCGTTTTGGTGGTCGAGCGCATGCGGCTTGGGCCTTGCCGATTATGCTCACCACCTTGGGTTTGTTGTTTTATTTCTCCCGCGTGGATGATGATCTTTGGTTGCGTTTGCAGATCCTGAATTCGGGTCTGGCTTTATTGGTGACCTTACCCGCCAAGGCGATTCTGTATAGCCGCACGCCTACGCTGCCGCTCAAGACCTTGCTGCGAGCGTCTTATCTGACGGTGCTGCTCTACGCTTTTATGCGCGTTGCTATTCTGGCAACGGTCATCCCCAAAGAGGTACAGCCGGAACTGACACGTTCGGGTTTTTGGCTGCTCATGCTGGCCATGAATATGTTGATCAGTATTTGGCTGGCTTTGGCTATCTTGACCAGTACGGCGATGTCGATTGTTCAGTCGTTGGATCACGAGCGCAGCCGCGACCCCTTAACCCGTCTATTGAATCGCCGGGCGTTTTTCGAGCAGGTTCAAAAGCGGCTGGACCTATATGGCCACAGTGGCTGGGCGGTCATGACCTGCGATCTGGACCACTTCAAGCTGGTTAATGACACCTGGGGACATGCGGCAGGCGATCGGGCCTTGAAGGAATTTGGTGCGCTCCTGGCACGCACGGTCCGGCAAGATGATCTGGCAGCCCGCTTTGGGGGCGAGGAATTCGTTTTGCTAATACGCAGTGCCAGCCTGCACACGGCAGTGATGGTGGCGGAGCGCTTGCGCAGCAGTGTCATGAATTTACATATCCCCGCCACAGCCCATACGCTGACAGCCAGCTTTGGGGTGGTGCAGCTCAGTAGCAATGGCGATATCAACCAAGCGATTGAACAGGCCGACCAGCTTCTGTATGAAGCCAAACATGCTGGCCGCAACCGGGTCGTCTGGAAAGCTTTCTGAGCCATTCCGGCAACTTGCTGCTACCCTTACAGACTCTTTTTTCAAGACAGCCCTATTAGAGGCTGATTGATCGAACTATCACAGTCAAAGGGGGTACGGACGCCCCAAGGAGACCTTATGTCACTCCATGAGCTTAGCGCCAGCGAACTGCTGGCAGGTCTGAAAAAGAACCAGTTCAGTGCCCGCGAGATCGCCGCTGATCTGCTTAAACAATCACAAGAAATGGCTCATCTAGGCGGCCTGGCGCATTTGAATCCGGAGCTGTTCTACCAACAGGCGGACCAGTCCGATGCACGACGCGCACGTGGCGAGGCCTTGGCGCTGGACGGCGTGCCCTTGGTGCTGAAAGACAATCTGAACACCACGGACATGCCCACCACGTCCAGTACGGGAGCGCTGCAAGGCCGCGTGCCGCTACAAGATGCACAAACTGTCAGTCAGCTGCGTAAAGCGGGTGCCGTGTTGCCCGCTAAGGCGGTGATGCACGAACTGGCTTTTGGCATTACGACCAACAACGCCACCACCGGCCCTAGCCGCAACCCCTATGATCCAGACCGCATTCCCGGTGGATCTTCAGGCGGTACTGCAACGGCCGTTGCCGCCCGTCAGTTTCCAGCCGGTTTGGGCACGGACACCGGCGCTTCGGTACGCCTGCCTGCTGCGCTTTGCGGCCTATACGGTTTTCGCCCAACGGTGGGCCGTTACTCGGGCCAAGGTATTGTGCCCCTGTCCCCTACCCGCGACACCGCCGGTCCCATGACACGCAGCCTGGCTGACATCAGCCTGCTGGACAGCCTGCTCTGCCAAAAAACGCCTTCTATTATCGCCACCGCCTCCCTGAAGGGGCTGCGCCTGGGCGTGCCCCGTGACAATTTCTGGAAAGAGTTGGATTCTGGCGTAGCCGAGGTCACTCTGGCTTTTCTGGATGATTTGCAAAAAGCCGGTGTCACTCTGCTTGATGTAGACCTGGGCCCCGTTCTGAAGATCAACGCCCGCGTGGGCATGCCAATTGTGCTGTACGAAACCTTGCAGCACCTGCCTTTGTATCTGGCAGAAAACAAGTATGGGATTGGTCTGGATGAACTAATCGCAGGCATTCACAGCCCGGATGTAAAAGAGATTTTCGATGCGATTACTGGCGACTACACCATCAGCCGAGAAGCCTACGAAGAAGCTCTGACCGTAGACCGCCCCCTGATGCAGCAAGCCTATGCCGACTTGCTGCACGCATCGAACCTTAGTGGTCTGATCTTCCCCACCAGCCCCATGACCGCTTGCCGCATTGGTGACGATGAAACCACGATGCTCAACGGCAAGATGGTGCCTACGTTCAACACCTATATCTCCCGCACGGATATGGGCTCCAACCTGGGGGCACCAGGTATCTCCCTGCCTATCGGGCTGTCGAGCGGTTTGCCAGTAGGAATGTTGATTGAAGCTGGCATCGGGGCGGATGATCAACTGCTGGCTCTGTGCCGTGCGATTGATCCCTTGCTGCCAGCGACGCCTGCGCCTGATTTGAGCAAACGGGCTAAAGCTGCGTAAGCAGTCATGGCGCCAGACCACAGGACGGAGTAGCGGGTGTCACTCCTGCACCCGCAACCAGTAAAAAGGACAGGCCTGCCCTCTTTCAGGATCTGGCCTGTCCTTCATGGCTCAAACACATGGATACAAAGATAATTTTGCTGCGAGGCGTCATGCCCAGCGGGAAGAACAAGCTGCTGATGGCGCCATTTCGCCATGCCCTGGAAAAAGCCGGTCTGCAGGATGTAAGAACGTACATCCAAAGCGGCAACGCTCTTGTCTCCACCTTGCTGGAACAGACTGAACTGGAAGAACGGGTTCATCAGGTCATCAAGAACCGCTTCGGGGGCGATATTCAGGTGTTGGTGCGCTCGCCCTCGTACTTCCGTCAAGTCATGGAGAACAACCCGTTCATGGATGAGGATCCCAGCAAACTCTACTACACCCTGCTGAAAGCGAGACCAGAAAAAAAGCTGCTGCAAGCGTTTCACGCACTGGACCACGGTCCAGACCAGGTGCGAGTCAGGGATGATATTGCTTATATAAGATGCTCGACCTTGTACCGTGAACTAAAGGCCAATAACAATTTCATCGAGAAAAAGCTGAAGGTCGTTGGGACCACGCGTAATTTCAATACGATGAGCAAGCTGCTTGCCTTAAGTCAGATTCAGGCCACCGTCTGATAGCAAAACCTCGCCTGTCACATAACTGGACTCAATCAGCATCGACACCACTTGCGCAATGTCCTCAGGGCTGGCTGCCCGCTGCATAGGCGCACGCTCTCGCCACAACTGCTGGGCCTGCAGCCAACCAGCCGTTAGCGGAGTATCCACCAGGCCAGGGGCGACCGCATTCACACGAATATCAGGGGCCAGCGATACGGCAAGCAAGCGCGTGACATGATTTAATGCCGCTTTTGTTGCGGCATAAGGGATGGAGGCCCCCTTGGGCCGAACACCGGCGTGCGAACTGACATTAATCACACAAGCAGGTCCGCCATCAGCGGCTGAAGCGCGTAGCGCTGTCTCGGCCAAAGCAATGATGCGAAACGGCGCAATGACATTGATCTCATGCAGCTCACGCCACAGATCAGGGGTGGCAGTAGCCAAATCAGAATGAGGAATCACACGGCTTATTCCCGCATTGTTCACAACGACATCCAAACGCCCCCATTGCACGATCGCTTCCTGCACCAGACGAACTCTGTCTGCATCGTCTGCCAAGTCGGCTTGCATATACCTTGCCAAACCCAGCTCGCGTGCCATGGCCATGCCCTCTTTCACCGAGCTGCGCGAATGCAGGATGACTGCGTAGCCGTCTTTGGACAATCGACGCGCGACCGCCGCGCCTATACCTGAGGTAGACCCTGTTACAAGAGCGACGCGCTGAGACTGGCACATAGGGAAACCGAACCAAGTGAAATGGATGACTAGTTTACATGCAGCCGGAATTGCCAAGGCCTTATGGCACCTGCACTGATGGGGCCCAGGACAAATATGTAACAACACACCCCCGGTGCTCTTGAAATTAACGAACTCGTCCCTATAATTAGCACTCGTAGGGGTTGAGTGCTAAATGCCTCGCCCTTTCTCCATGGCACTGCGTCCTTTGAACGATCGTGTGATCGTCAAGCGTCTGGACAACGAACGCACCACCGCTTCCGGTATCGTTATCCCCGAGAGCGCCACTGAAAAGCCCGATCAAGGCGAGATTCTGGCCGTTGGCCCCGGTAAGAAGACCGAGGACGGCAAAGTTCTGCCGTTGGATCTGAAAGTCGGCGACAAAGTTCTGTTTGGCAAGTACTCCGGCCAGGCCGTCAAGATTGACGGTGACGAGCTGCTGGTGATCCGCGAAGAAGAAATCTTCGCCGTGATCGAATAAGTACCGTCAACGAAAATTCAATAGGATTTAAACCATGACTGCAAAACAAGTGTATTTCGGCGACGACGCACGTACCCGCATCGTGCGTGGCGTCAACATTCTGGCTAACGCTGTTAAGACCACCATGGGCCCTAAAGGCCGTAACGTCGTTCTGGACCGCTCTTTCGGCGCTCCTACCGTTACTAAAGACGGTGTATCCGTTGCCAAAGAAATCGAACTGAAAGACAAGTTTGAAAACATCGGCGCCCAACTGGTTAAGGAAGTTGCTTCCAAGACTTCCGATAACGCCGGTGACGGTACTACTACCGCTACTGTGCTGGCTCAAGCCATCGTTGAAGAAGGCCTGAAGTTTGTTGCCGCTGGCATCAACCCAATGGACCTGAAGCGCGGTATCGATAAAGCCGTTGTTGTGGTTGTTGACGAACTGCGCAAGCTGTCGCGTCCTTGCACCACCAGCAAAGAAATCGCCCAAGTCGGTTCCATTTCGGCCAACAGCGACCACTCCATTGGTGAGATCATCGCCAATGCCATGGACAAAGTCGGCAAAGAAGGCGTTATCACCGTTGAAGACGGTAAATCGCTGGAAAACGAACTGGACGTGGTTGAAGGTATGCAGTTTGACCGCGGCTACCTGTCGCCTTACTTCATCAACAACTCCGAAAAGCAAGTTGCTGTTCTGGAAGAGCCGTTTGTGCTGATTTTCGACAAGAAAATCTCCAACATCCGTGATCTGCTGCCCGTACTGGAGCAAGTTGCCAAGACCAGCCGTCCTTTGCTGATCGTTGCTGAAGACGTGGAAGGCGAAGCCCTGGCCACGCTGGTTGTGAACAACATCCGCGGCATCCTGAAGACCACCGCTGTTAAAGCTCCTGGCTTTGGCGACCGTCGTAAAGCCATGCTGGAAGACATCGCTATCCTGACTGGCGGTACCGTGATTTCCGAAGAAACGGGTATGTCTCTGGAAAAAGCGACTTTGGACGATCTGGGTCAGGCCAAGCGCATTGAAGTGGCCAAAGAAAACACCACGATCATTGACGGCGCTGGCAACAGCACCGACATCGAAGCTCGCGTGAAACAAATCCGCGTTCAGATCGAAGAGTCCACTTCTGACTACGATCGCGAGAAACTGCAAGAACGCGTGGCCAAACTGGCCGGCGGTGTTGCTGTGATCCGCGTTGGCGCTGCCACCGAAGTCGAAATGAAAGAAAAGAAAGCCCGCGTTGAAGACGCCCTGCACGCTACTCGCGCAGCCGTCGAAGAGGGTATTGTTCCTGGCGGTGGCGTTGCGCTGATTCGCACACGCGCTGCTGTGGCACTGTTGAAGGGCGATAACCCTGATCAGGACGCCGGTATCAAACTGGTTCTGCGTGCTATCGAAGCTCCTTTGCGCACCATCGTCTCCAACGCCGGCGAAGAAGCCAGCGTGGTTGTTAACCAAGTGGCCAGCGGCACCGGCACCTACGGTTACAACGCCGCTACCGGCGAATACGGTGACCTGGTTGAGCAAGGCGTTCTGGATCCTACCAAGGTTACCCGCACTGCCCTGCAAAACGCAGCTTCGATCGCCAGCCTGTTGCTGACTACCGAAGTGGCCGTATCGGAAATCGTGGACGACAAAGCAGCTCCTGCCATGCCTGACATGGGTGGTATGGGCGGCATGGGCGGCATGGGTGGTATGGGCGGCTTCTAAGCCACTTATCAGCACCCGATTGGGGCAGGAATTGATCACTTCTGCCCTGATCGTCACGCTTTTAGTACAAAAAACCGGATGGAATTCTCCATCCGGTTTTTTTTCGCCCGAGCAAACCCCTATAATCAGGGCACATCAATCTGCATACCCCTTCATGTCAGACTCTCCATTCAAAAGCAAAGGCGGCTTGGGCCGCTTGTTCAACGCCCTGCGCTACTCCAGCCAAGGCTTGGCTGCAGCCCTACGCCATGAGGCGGCCTTTCGCCAGGAACTGGCTTTGGCGCTAATCCTGACGCCGCTGGCTTTCTGGTTGGGGCAAGGCCCGCTGGAGATTCTGGTTTTGCTGGCCACGCTGGTCTTTGTACTGGTGGTGGAGCTTTTGAACTCCGCCCTGGAGGCTCTGGCTGACACGATTACCCTGGAGCATCACCCCTTGATCGGGCGCGCCAAGGATCTGGCCAGTGCTGCCGTGCTGCTGTCCCTTATTTTTGCTGGCGCCGTCTGGCTCAGCTTTTTGTATAGTCGTTTACTTTCCTGATTCCCATGACATTCATAGAAAAACTGAACCGTGCCTGGACGGACAACCAATCCATGTTGATGGTCGGTCTGGACCCAGATCCTGCCCGCCTGCCTTTGGAGCTGGCCGACAAACCCGGCGCGATTTATGAGTTTTGCAAAGCAATTGTGGACGTCACTGCCGACTACACCTGTGGCATCAAGCCCCAAATTGCTTACTTTGCTGCTCAGGGTGCCGAGGATCAGTTGCAAGACCTGTGCGACTACATCCGCAGCCGCTACCCGCACTTGCCTATCGTGCTCGATGCCAAGCGTGGGGATGTGGGTTCGACGGCCGAACAATACGCCCGTGAGGCCTTTGAGCGCTATCGCGCCGACGCCGTCACCGTCAGCCCTTACATGGGCTTTGAGTCCAACCCCGGCGGCTCGGATCTGCAATTTATGGAAATGGCTGACGGCACTCCCTTGTATCTACACGTTGCCAGTCTGGTAGCGGAGAAATGGAACAAAAACGGCCAATGTGCTTTGGTGGTCGGAGCGACCTTCCCCGACGAAATCGGCAAAGTGCGTGCCCGTATCGGCGATATGCCTTTGCTGGTGCCAGGTATTGGTGCACAAGGTGGTGATATCGTCGCTACCGTTGCCGCTGGCATGGACTCGCAAGGCAATGGCATGATGATCAATTCGTCCCGTGCCATTTTGTACGCCAGCCGTGGCAATGACTGGCGCGATGCAGCGCAGGCAGCAGCCATTGCTACGCGTAATGCCATCAATGATGCGCGGGACGAGCAAGGCTGAATAAGACTCCCTGCGGTCTGATGAACGAAAGAACAAGCCGCCATAGACGTCAGCGACAGCACTCAGAGCAAAAACAGAAACACCCCATCATTTGAATGTATTGCCAGATGATGGGGTATTTTGTGTATTGCTAGTTGCCCTGTACTGCGACTCCATCCAGAACCGGCACCTTAAGGCTAGCTTAGGCTCAAATGCTTAGCTTTAGCCCTGACTTTGCCTACGCCATTGCATCAACTCCGGACTATCCGCTCCCAGCAAGCTTTCCAGAGCCTGCTCGGTATGCTCGCCCAACTGAGGGGGAGCCATGCGATACGACACCGGGCTTGCCGAGAATCGCATGGGGCTGGCTGTCATGCTGACTTTCCCTGCCTGGCTGTGATCCAGCTCGATACGCATCTTCCGGGCCTGTACCTGCGGATGGGAAAACACCCCATGCAGATCATTGATAGGCCCGGCAGGCACACCGACCTTGTCCAATTGCTCCAACCAGTAAGCGCTTGGGTGCTTCTGCATCGCAGCGCTTAGAATCTGCTCCAAGGCATCACGATGCTTGACCCGCTGGCTGTTGATGCGGAAACGCTCATTCTCGACAATCTCCGGATGCCCTATCGCCTCGCAATACGCCGCAAACTGACGGTTATTCCCGATCGCCACAATGATGTGACCATCTTCAGTTGGAAACACCTGATACGGCACCAGATTCTGATGTGCGTTGCCCGCCCGTTTAGGTGCCTGCCCACTAACCAGATAGTTCATATTCTGGTTCGCCAGCATGGCAACCTGACAGTCCAGGAGCGCGATGTCGATATGCTGCCCCAAGCCACTGCGTGAACGCTCGAACAAGGCCGCCAGAATGCTGCTGGTGGCGTACATCCCCGTCATCAGATCGGCAACAGCGACCCCGGCTTTTTGTGGGCCGCCACCGGGTTTGTCATCCCGCTCTCCTGTCAGGCTCATCATGCCGCCCATGGCCTGAATCATGAAGTCATAGCCAGGACGCTCGGCATACGGGCCAGTCTGCCCAAAGCCGGTGATGGAGCAGTAGATCAAACGCGGGTTGATCTCTTTCAGGCTGGCGTAGTCCAGGCCATATTTGGCCAAGCCACCCACCTTGAAGTTTTCCACCAGAATGTCGCATTCGCGTGCCATGGCTCGTACCACGTCCGCCCCTTCCTGGCTGGCAATATCCAGGCTGATCGACTGCTTATTGCGGTTGGCTGACAGGTAATAGGCCGCTTCAGCCGTATCTTCCTGC
>SMEN01000258.1_pt1 | contig 17059 bp, 19 predicted proteins | sample 2456271 | NCBI WGS metagenome assembly SMEN01 (sample SAMN10132593, study PRJNA489261) | soil metagenome | isolation source: day1 control-loamy sand soil ammended with raw manure from dairy cow... | place: USA | collected 2015-04-01 | reverse complement strand
GCAAAGGAAGCGAATCTCAAACCGTTCAGACAGCTTATGCCCGACTGTCATCACCACTGAGTTTGATACAAACTTCGGTTGTGTTTTAGTTCCACAACTACGACTTTCTAATACCACTTTTCCGCTAGTTACAAAGCAAGATGTTTTCCATCACCGCTAAGTACAGGTTCGCTAGTATTTTGACTAGATAAGTCATCGTCACCGCTAAGTCACATTTGGACCGCTAGATGAAAATCCAGATCAGATACGTCACCGCTAAAACACTATTCCGCTAGTCAAACAACTGTACTGCTTTATAACGTCACCGCTAAAAAAAATAGCTAGTAGCGATTAATTCAACATTAATATTAAATTAATGTTTGAGTAATAACTAAGATATTTGGTTGGCGTGAACCAACAACGGAGCCACCGTTAATGCTTCTTACTGAATAATCATCAAATACCACAACTATTAACAGCCACGTTAATATTTGGGTAATAGGTTTGATTTTCTTCCACGCCAAAAAAGTTTGTACCATTTCATAGATACTGAGGCTGCCACACCTCGCTTTTAAAAACCCTTGTCTTTGGTTTTAAATATTTCCCGCATTGTCTTTCGCTTCATCACCGCTTACGTTTTTATTCGCTCGAAGTGACTGGATTTATATAATCAAACATCTCTTTAAAGAGTGATTAATATATATAAAGTCTACTCAACAATTCTCCCTCTCTCATTAATCAAAACTTATTGCCCACTCAAGGTAGGTTTTCGCTTCAAACAGTCTATATCAAGGAGCCACCTTGTATAATAATCGACCTGAGAGATTCCCATATTAGTCATAATGGTCTTTGTCTATTAACTGAATAAATCAGTATTAATAAACGATCAGTACGCCTATCCACTCCACAAAATAACAGCTATTCCATCTTTCTACAGTAAGAGTTCCAAAAACCCATATTATTAACCGTTATTCGACTTCATTGTGGGTAAAGCACTTGATCTACGCAAAGCAACATACTTAATAATGCACACACCAATAATAAAAAAGACCACATTAAACTTAATTAATGCAGTCTTAATATCTTGATGACATTATCTTTTACGTGTCACCGTTACAGGCTTGAGCTATCCAACGATCTCACCAACCAACTTAAAATGTCATCTCGACAAGTCATTTAAGTCAATCCTTGAGTACCAGAGTTATCCAGATTTCTCCTCAAACTCCCTAATACCTCACGATATTCTCAGCAGCCCACCTGTGCGCCATACATCATGCCCTTCGTAAAAATTGAAGCATGAAATAGGTGTTATTAACGCAACTATCATTCCTTGAAGTTACTCACACTCTCCATTAGACAGGGTTTGATCTAGTCGCCTAGATTCCCGTTTCTATGTCGCCCAACGATTACATATAAATACTCAGATCAGTTTAAAAGCAGTCCTTTTCTTACATGCTGTCAGGATTGGGTCAAAGAGCGGAATTTCACCGCCCAGTGCCCTTCATAGCCGCGCCAGCTACCTTTCGGACGCACGCAGCTTTGCGAGTTTTAGCAATGTGGTGGCTGCCACATGCACATAAAACCTATCGACAAGAGTTTAGAAATTTTTGGTAAGGACACTACTCACATCCCCCCAAAAAAATCATGTTTGGCAAGCACAGGATATGCCACTGAAACCGCAAAAACAACCCTCAAAACCTTTATCAGCACGAATTCACAGGAACTCTTATTTACGGATAAACCATTCTCTTTATAAAAAAGATAGATTTTAAAGAAAATTTCTCTTATTCTTTTTGTAAAACATGGTGTCGCTTTTATGCTTCAACCAAATCAACTAAGGTTTGAACAAAATATGATCACTTATAGCATTAAGAAAACTGACTGCTTATCTGCGCTCATGAATGCGGTCGCCATGGCAGGATGCCGTTATTGGATGAATGGAAAAATTCCAATTAATAGCGTTAATGCTGTTATCCCAAAACTAATTGATAAGTACAAATTGGATCAGGATCAGAATGAACGCCAGTATCAAGCACGTAATGGTTTACCTGTTTGGACCTTAGTTATTCATTACAACCCTTCTCACATAGGCGAGATTGAATTCTGGTTGCTGACTACTGGCTTCCGTAAATCATCTCGAAGCAAAGTCAAAGAACCGGATGAGATCAGAAAGCTCAATGAGAAGCTGATGGCCCAAGAAAACTTGAAGCCTATCATTACCCGAAATCCACTTGAGTACCTTAAGTTTGGTGAATACGTTTTAGGTCTGTACATTTCTTATGATGAACTAAAGGACAATATCGATAACGACTATTTATTCCCTTTTAACTATGGCATTCCTATCGATCCTTCCATTGCAAACAACATGGATCATCTGTCATTTAAGTCAATTAATGGGCTTAAGACCAGTCTTGATTTAGGATCGAAACTATCCCAAACCGAAGAAAAAAAATACGAAGCTATTAAAGAAAACTTTGGCTTTCTCTATATGAAAGATGCAGATAATCTTGAATATAACCAAGAGAAGGCTATTAGCATCCTTAAGAAACAATACGGCGTAACGGTCGAAGAAGGCACTTCTTACAACGATACCATCAAGCTATTAACCAAGCTGCTGAATCGTACGAATAACCAGTATCTACATATTTTTAAAAGGAAATCTAAGAAGCGTTTCCGTTTTACTTGGTATTTAAACAACGAATTCTTGCAGAAAATGGGTACAGATATTGAACGCAAGATCACGCTGATCCCAACTCGCCCAAGTCAATTTGAAGATGCTATGCGCCGACTGTATGCCCGAGGCAACTTTCATGGGGTGCGTCACCAGATTGGGAAGATTTCTGGCCGAGTCAAAAAGATCGTTAAAGATAACTATCCTAATATTTTCAATAAGTTGCAATTTCCACAAATGTTGCATTATGTGAGATATTCCCCTGTGCCATATAAGAACTTTAAAGAGTTCCAACAGGCTTGTATTAATGAAACTATTATGATTGAAATTAATAAAGAGCAACGTGAGAATAATCAAAAACGGCTTAAGAAATTACGGACGGCGCTACGAAATAAAAATCCTGAATTAATGAAGGCTTCCCCTGCAACATTAAATTCATTAATCCAGAAGCACGATACGAATAAACCTGACCGTATTGTTATGCCTTCCGATAAAGAAGTGGAAAACTTTATCGAACAACATAAAGAAATGGACCCAAGATTAATCTCAGACACGTTCTAAATATAATCTTGAATAATAAATAACCAGTGCTGCACCCTAAGTTACCAAGTTCTTTCATTTCAAAGTGAAACTACTTGGTAACTTACCTTTCTAAGCCTCATAAGATGTGGTTTTCCTGAATCCCCAAATTCCTCATTCTACTTGGTAACTTTTGCCTTAATTTCTTGCCAGTTTCCTACTTTGTTCAGGCACCTCTACGGCGTAACCAATTTCTTAAGTCTAAACTATTGAATAGATTTGAATTTCTTCCATACTTTTATGACTGTTCTAGTTGGTAACTTTTTGAGTGCTAACGCTTTATTATCTTTAATTGATGAATAATCGCTTTCGCTACCTGAAATAAATCCATTACCTATAATATTGGCTTAAGTAATTCTGATTATCTCAAGTGATCTAATTAAATATTCATTGTATATCGCCTCACGGCTGCCATAAATGCGCTAACACTGTTTATGGTCATTGTGACTTCTACTAGATCGTGAATATAAAACCATTTTATGCTTGGGCTTTTTCCTTTGGATGAATACCCTTCTATAGTCCACAATATAAATTATTATAGTTCCCTAGATTAAATCCTATAGCTCACTATTGATCAGGTTATAGCTCCCTATAGATAGTGGTATGGTTCCCTATATTTGGGATTATAGATTGCTATAGAGATAACATAGACTTCTATAAAAAAATGTTCGCCGTCCTATTTCCATAATCGGTAGCAGAACCATCAGAATGACTTTTTAGGATTTTATAATCGGTCGATCTATTATTAGGAGGTTTAATCTTATTATAGGGAAATGGTTTAGTACTCCCTATATCAGCGTGAGCTGTTTCCTTCGCGTGAGCGTATCAATGATCCAGATCGGGTGCGCCGTAGCCTGATGTATTGTCCTCTATGTTGGGGTAAGAACCTGATGAAGAATGACGGCGTTTTGGTTCTGGAATGAATCGATTACTACTCTGGTGGCATGATGAAATTGACGCTTCTTTGACTCAACTTTTGTGAGGTGAATTTGGCCTCTTTTTCTTGTTGATTTTGATCTGATGCAGCAGTCCATTTTGATGAAAATTGAGATGTCCTTACGCCGTCTTTTTTCAGTACTGATTGAACTGAAATTTGCTGAATATTAATTAAACATTTCTTTTTTTCTCTTTCATGGAATTGCGCCGTGGTCGTAAATATTTTGAATTGACCTCCTATACCTTGTAGTTGCTTTAGACTATTTAGACTAATTTTAAGTGTATATAAGATTATTATTTTGATGCTTAGTTTATTAATTTAAATATTCTTATTTGCCCTCTACGGCGTTTTAAGCATTAAATATTTATTATCATTTTGGTTAATGTTCCGATCGCAACTGATCAGATTGAGTAGCAAAGTGATTGTGGGTTCGCTTCCGCTCCCTAGAGTTTTGACTTCCGCTAACGCTAATCTTCTTCTCCTATACCATGCTTAGGCAACTTGATTTGGGACTTCACTTTCCAAACTTATCCTACGCCGTATGGTCTATTACATTCTTTGGCTTGCCTGATCTATCGTCTATCTCCCCCTATATAGATATATTCCCCTATATAGAGATTTGACTATTTCGACTCCCGACTGAATAAGCTTTGTCTTTTAAGGACTATCTTTTTTCTGGTAGTTGTTTTGATTCATCTTCTACATGTAGCAGAATTGCTATATTATTCATGGCAAGATTTATTTAGTAAGTAGGCTTATGTTCAACTACATTATTTCAGAACCAAGGGATGCTATTGAGATATGGGGTACATTTAGCGATTACCGTTATCTTCATATAACAATAAATTCGGTTATTGCTAAACCCTTTCTAGGATTAGAGGATAACGAATTCCTTTCCGAATTTTCACAGCTCATTCAAGCCAGTCTTTCTACGCAGAAAAATACTCACGTTTCCTATGGTGCGCCTCCAAGCTTGATGCTTAGTCCTTTCGATAAATCTGGGTTCCATCAATATCACGAACATCGTGTGACCTTAGACCCCATCCATCTCGTATTAAGTATGGCCTACCTAAGAAAAGTATTAAAAAGTGATTTTCTTGACTATATGGATATAGGTTACATCTGCCTGTTAAATCATGTTTCAACCAATGCTTTTAACGAATTAGCTTTTTGTTCACTCCATCCTTTAGAGTGGGGTGATGAACTAATAGCTAAACACTCTTATGAAACCTTAAGAAAACGATACTTCGATGCCCTAAAGCAGTTTGAGAAAATGTCTGAACCAAAACGCTATGAAAATTTTGAATCCATTCTGAATAAACTTCATGGCTAAACTTATAGGTAGCTATATCCATTCGTATAGTTACCTATATTCCCCTATATAGTTCCCTATGTATTTCTATTGCTCCCTACCTTAGTACCTTAGTTCCCTATTGATGGATCATAGTTATCTATCTCCCCCTATATTGATCTAACCCCTAACAGGGAATTGCTATATAGGAGATCAATCTCTTTTCCCGAACAATGTTTATCTTGGTATGAGCGAGAGCGGTGTTCTTCACTCTATGCGTGAGCATAGCAATGGGTGATCCGATCTACAGCCGGCCAACCATGTTCCTTTTGATTTTGATCTACGCCGTATGTGTATTCCCCCTATATCGGAATCAGGTTATGTCTTTCCCCATATATAGCGTACTTATCACTTCCTCATGCTTATGTCCTTCTCCTATGATCTGCTTCGGGTGATCCAGATACAGGATCAGACCTTATATCTCTCCCTATATAGAGATTGGTATATATGTCTACCTATACACATGAAGGCTATGACAAAGCTTATTTCATGTATTCATATGCACTGGCCGCCGTTTTCAAATTTTTGTCCCAAGCATTTTTTCTTTTTTATCCAATCGATCTAATTTAAAAGCAATATTGTCCCGTAATGAATCTTTAACATATACACTTTTGTCTACATTGATTTATGATGTTGTTTTCTTTCTTAGAGAACAGTTTAAGTCATGAGCAAGCAATACACTCAGGTCAATTTTAGAATGCCAGTCAGTCTTAAAAAGAAGATCGAGAACGTTATTGCTGAAAAAAATGAAGGCTCCATTACAGAGGAAATCGTTAACCGTCTGGAACTGACCTTCGATCTTACTCACGCCGAGGGATATAATTATGGCTACCGTGATGCCATAGCTCACATGACTTTTGCTATGACCGCAGCTTTACAAAAACAGAATATTCCCATGGATCAGATACAGTCCATCATCAATGAAACCATGCAAAATTTTGATAAAAATGGTTAAGCCTATTTTTGACTATGTTTTTGTCATTGGCCGGATCAGTGTTCAGCTTCCATCGAAGGCTCTATTTGTAGAGCCTTTTGCTTGTCTACAGATCAGAAATGATTATGTTTGCTGATACAGGCCAGAACCACAAAAAGACTATCTATCAGATGGCAGTATTTCTAAAAGCTTCATTACTTTCTAATAAGGTTTACTACTATGCTTAAACTTGAAAACTCAACCGATCTCGAAACCCGTCTAAAGCTTTCCAGTACTCCCGAAATTTTGGGTTACGCTCTCTGGTACGAGAAATGCGATAAAGTAGGATTCATCAATAAGTTCAAGTTCAAGTTCGATAGCGTCAACGGCGATCGCAACAGCTTCGGTTTTAGCGTGCTTAAGGCTCCAACCAACAAAACCCCTGCTGATGGTTATATCTATGATCTGGACACAGCCATCATGGTTCAAAGCGTGTTTAAGTGGTTTACCGAGGTCACACCTCAACTGCATTACGTCTATATCAATCAGATAAATGGCAAAACAATCCTGTCTACAGCTCTGGTTCAAAAAATCCTGTCTTAGACCTTTTTTGCGGGTGTAACATTTTGCCACCCCTAGAATTAGGTTAAGTTATTGTTATTAATATATAAAGGTTCATATTTAACGATATGGGCCTTTTATACTTCCCCGAGGGCCAGTGTCATATAATGCCAATCCACGGCGTTTCTGATTGATTATTAAGGAACGAATCCAGACAATATATATTTTTAATTCCTTTTATTTACAATTATATACATATTTTTATATATTAAATATGCGGTATATGTTTAATCTGGTGTATAATGTATCTATCAACTTAGGAGATACACCATGTTAAAAGACGCATTGAAAGCAAGCTTCCTTAAAGACTTAGAGTTCAGTGGTTGGACTGATTCAGTTAACCTAGCCACCTTCCGTCAACCCAAAAACAGCTACACTAAAATTGTAGGCGAAATCAAAGATTCGGCCGCAGCCAAGAAAATTCAGGTGATTGTTTCAAACGGCGTGAATATCCGATTCCTAGAAGGCAATAAAATTATCCGTAAAATCTATTGGTCCAAAGCGGTTGAAGATTCCAATTTTGAAAGTACTGTCACTGACTTTCTAGGTCTACCTTTCGCCCAAGGCCGTGAAGTATTCCGCTCTCTCATGGTCGTGATGGCTAAACAGTTTTAATCCGATGGCTACAGGTGAATAGATCGCCTGTAGCACTTCCCCCTATATAGATTGGAGATCAACAGCATGTTCTTGCTTAAGGTGCTTGTTAAAAGTAAGACTGGTGGTTTTCTGGCTTTTTTTTTCTTATCTGTCGTGATGGCTTTCATCGGTGACAAGTATTTGCCTTCTGGTGCTTTGACCAACCATGTACCGCCGTTTAGTTGGTTACTGTTTCTCTTTACTGGTCTGGTCTACGCTGCCTTGATTTTTGCAGTCTACTTCGCTATCAGACATGCCATTCAATTTTCCTATGACGATTTGACCAGTACGGCCAAGAAGCTACGCAACCAAGAAAAATAATGTATGTGGCCCGTATCTCCACTTTTTAAAGTCTTAAGTTGATCGCATTATCTAAATCGCCTAACTCCAATCCTGCCAAGTGCAGGATTTTTTTATGCAACACTTCTCCAATCCACTTCCTTTTTTCAAACACCCCACGCTTACGCTTTATGCGCCGTATTGCTAACGCATTCGGCTCTTAGCCTTCAATAAAGGCATTGCGCGGATTTTGGAATTATCCTTACCCGACTGAATCATCTTTTCTGATTCTTAATACTTAAAAGCAGAATTATTAAAAATATACTGATATTGGTATTCTATATTTGCGGTATATGCTCAAGTAGGGTATAATATAATTATCAACTTTGGAGAATCACCATGAAATTTCAGTCTATTGAAAGCATTGCTTCACAAATCAAGCACCCAAAATTTTCAGCAGAAATTTTCTTCAATAAAATGTCTGATAAAGACTATTTGATCCAAGATCAGGTATCTAATAAATTTCATGAAGAAGCCTTTCACGGTACTGTGAAAAGTTTCACAACCACTTTGGCTGATGTGGTTCCAGATTCTCCAATCGATCTTAAAGTGGGTGACTTGGTAACGTATACCAATGAAGCCGGCCTATCATGGGTAAATCATAAAATTTTGGGCTTTGATACCACCCCAAGCTATAAGCGTGTTGTTTACTTGGATTTTAGCTCGTACTGGTTCGCCGTAGAAATCGAATCATTAACCCTGCAAGAAGGCTATGTCGGCCTGAATGCTGATGATATGGCATTGATCGAAGAAAAATATCAAAACAGCTTTGTGCCTTTTGATGTACAGATGATTCGTAATAAGAAGGACGCTGCTTAAGCAGCTCCGGACGGCGCGACCGATCCTAAACTTAACTCATACACATACTGAGAAAATCCTAATGAATACCGTTGCAAACAACAGAAAAAACTTATTTACCTTTATTGGCCTTAGCCTTGCTCTACTATTGGCCTTCGGATCAGTTGCCTTAAGTATTCATGCTCAAAATAAAGCAGACAAACAGGCGCGAGATGCTGAACTTGAGCAAATTGCAATGTTCTATGCCCACAAACAGGATTTAGAAACCTGTAGCAACCAGACCCCAGACAAGGCAATCCGGATAGAGAGTTTTAATCTGCTTTTACAGCACACTATTAGCCAAGATGTGCCAGTCAGCACCATGGTTAACATGATCAATAAATGCAAAGCCACTTTAGGACTTTAATTAGTCCGTCTGCCCCACGCTTACGCTAGGAAGCCATCTGCTTTCGCATCTGTCTGTAAGCCTTCAAAAAGGCATGTGCGCGGATTTTTGAATCATCCCTGACCCGACTGAATCACTCTTTTCATTTCACAATATTTAAAAGCAAAAATAATAAAATAATACGGCGTATGAGTATTTTATATTTGCGGTATATGCTCATTTAAGATATAATGCTAGGTATCAACTTTGGAGCTATTCCCATGAGTCACTATAAGACCACCCTACAAATTCATTCAGACAATGCAAATACAGTTCTTAATGCGCTTGCCTCTCAAGATTCTTTTGTGGACTTTGCGAATATCGTAGCCCTTCCAGAAGGTCACGAGCTGATTAGCGACATGCAGACCAACGAAGCAGTTTATTACTTCCTAACAAAGCGTTTAACACGCCCTCTAGCAGCATTTGAGTACAACATGTACTTTGTACTGTGCAATATTCCAGAGCTGCATACCCCATCGCTTAATAACATCATTTCTTTTACGCTAAATTACCTGTCTAAATTTAAAGAAGATGGCACGTTTGATACCGTTAAACATGCCGGCTACTATCCTTTCCCTCATAAAAACCTTGATCAACTGTATGAAAGCGGCAAAAAGACCGTTGCCATGATCGACAAGTACAACATCAATAATCTGTCGTACTGGAAATATAAAAATTGGGGTAGTTATACCAATGCTTTAGCTTCTGAGCGTATCAATGAAAACACAGTTTCTTTTAAAACTATGAGTAAAGATGCCCTACAGGTAATGAAGAAGCTGATCAAGGATCAAAAACTGACTTGCAGCCTGAAAATGACGTATTGGATTGATCAATCCACTGTAGCCGATCTCGAATTTGTAGACGGCGTACTTCAATTATCGAAAGCAGCTTGAGGATCAGGACATGACGACAGATAGAGCAGATGTATATATTGCGGTTAAAACTACGGATGCAGTTAAAGTCACTGAACTATTCCAGAAGAACCATTTTTATTTTGATGTGGATGAAAATGTCACAGGGCCATTCGGTAGTGACGAAAGCCTAACCGTGTTTTTCTTCTCAGAAGTGAAACACGCCAACATGGAGCGGGAAACCGCCCTATTGATGGAGCATTCAATCCCTTTTTCTCTTTTTCATGAAGAAGGGAGCGATTTTTATTATGGTTGGTCCCATGCTCGATTAACCCCAGAAGGCACGATGACGTATACTCAATATTTCGGTGACGGCGAAATCGTGAGTATTTCAGAAGTACAAATGCTTCTGGATCAGTCCGAATCTCTGGATCAGGCACGAACCGCGATTCGTGATTTATGTCAAAAGCAACGTTACCCCGATTGGTAATTGCTTGTTTTTCAGAATTACAGATAAAAATTTAAGGAAACGTATGGACACCCAACACTCAATCATCGATAAGCTTCTGGCCGAGAATAATATTTCGGCTTTAACGCAGAATTCAGGCGATGAAGATCAACGTTTTGTCGTTATATCTGACACTCAGGCGCAACCGTTTGTTGCTGCCTCATTTATTGATCCGTCTAATGCGAATTATGACGAAGCTGTTTTAAATATCTTCCTGCAAGGTATTGCTACAGAACTTCCTAAAGACTCAGTAGTTCAGATTTCTTTAGTTCATGAAGGATATGAAGATTACAGGAAGTTAGCTGTACAGAAAAATGAAGATTTTAATGAAATCGAAAAGGCTGAATTACTGGATACCATTCATCAATGCTGTAATTCGGTTTATGAGCAAGAATCAAAGCCTCTACTGGTCAGCATAAAAATCCCAACCCATGCCGATCTCAAACCAGAGGAATCTAAAAAATTCGTTCAGGTTGTATATGACAAGCTGAAAAACTTCCTGATGGCTGAAATCCGACATCTTAACCGTGATGAATATGTGGTCCATCATCTGATCTATTAGGTCCTAGATCACTCACCCTTAGACTAGACTCTCCATTTATCCTCTGGTGAAAATGGAGAGTCTAGTTATTCAAGCTCAGTCAGATATTTTTTCAATTTTAAAGCACATATCCTATAGCCAATAGCACACTGAAATTGCTAATATTTTATTGCAAAATAATGTTATTAAATTCTAGTAAGATATGGTTTATCTGCGGTATATTCTATATAATATATTATTATTTTCAAATTATACGATCTTGGGGATTCAACCATGCCACTTGGCCCAATTAAACGTTTATCTCTGAGCCTTGCCACTATAAATTTTGCTCGAATTCTCAAGAAAACTCAGGCTGAAAAAATTGTCTGGGAAAATGGCGACAATATTCTTTGTGAATCGGCAATTAACCTAAAATGCCTCAATACAATCTGTGATCCGAATAGCGCAGAAAGACAGAATATTCACAACATGGACCAGACCGACTTCGATAGCCTGAAAGCGGCTGTTTCTAAACTGGTGGATCAGAAAATTATTCATACCACAGTCGATATTCAGGAAATCACCGGATTAGCTGCCAGTGGTTCAGATATTGCAAAACGGCGCACCATGGAGGAATTCTTGCAAAAAGACTGTGCAGGATTCTATGAGCCGACTGAACATAATTTTCAGGCCAATTATGAACACAAGCAGATCAGGGCCATTCACGAGCCGAATAGTGAAAATCTAATGATGTTTGGTTGGAATACAAAGCTCTATCTGGCTAATGCCGGAGGATCGCACCATTTCGCTTGTTTAAGACATATTGCATCAGAGCTTGATAGAAGTGTGCCAATTACTTCCAACATGCTCCTACAAGCCTTAAATCGTGATGCTGTGAGTGCGTTTAATCAGGATTATTCGTTCTATCTGTTCAATTCAAGTATTCACTATTCTCTTATTAGTGAATTTATCGAAAGTCAAAATCTACCTTCTTACACATGCTGTATTAATATTCCTTCTAGTCAGATTGGATTACTTTTTTTGCAAAAAGATCACTGGCAGCTAAGCCAATCCTCAGATAGTGCTATAAAAGATGTACTGACTGATTTTGGATCAGAGCTGACCAAGTTAGTTTCCATTCAAGAGAATAATCAACAGTTTCAAACGTACTGGTCACGCTAAAGATAGCGCGGTCTTAATCTATAAAGTAACGATATGGAATATTCAGTTATGAATAACCCAATACAACAAGAAATCTTGCAGCTTGAAGCATCTTTTTCCCAAAATTCTGCGGGTCTGGCGGTTCCAGTCCTGAAATCTATCAATCATAAAGGCATTACGTGGGAAATCACCTTAGCCAATGATCAAGTCTGTCAGATGCACAGCACCTTTAATGACATCGATCATGAAATTTACGTGGTACATGTTGATGCTCGAAAATTCTATTATTACTGGCTTAAATCATCTCAATTTCTAAATCAACCGACTCGCCGTGAAGTGAACTGTTCGCTGATTAAAGATATGCCAAAAGATCATAAATTCCATCGAGCAGCAGCCGGCTTTGCCAATTCCCATTTCAATCCGGTTCCACTGGCATTTATCTCCCCGTCTGTCCAACAGGGCCATGACTGCATCGCATTTAACAACGGCGTAACACGTACTATATGGCTTTTAGCGAATGGTGCTAAATCATTTCCAATTGAAGTCCACAAACAGCAAATGGCGCAGCATCTCTTTGGTCTGGCCGGCATTGGTGAGCCTCCATTGTCCAATCAGGACTATAAAGATCGTCATTGTGTCCAAAAGCCTTATTACCTTACTCAAGCGTATTTCGACACATTCAAGGATGATTGGTTAGAAAGCCCAGAGTTAAATGAGAGAAAATAGCATTTAATTAAATATATTCTCCAAGTTGTATATTATATTTGCGGTATATGTTGGTTATGCTGTATAATGTATTTCATCAACTTGGAGAATTATCATGAGTGCAAAAAAGAAAGCCGCACCGCTAAAAGAGAAACACATTCTTTATGTGTCTACTGGTGCAAAAGAACATTTCTACACCCTGCGGAAAATGGTCATCGATCGCGCCGGTAATTCCCGTGATGATTACATTTGCAATCTATCTAAAGACAAAGTTGAAGCTATTGCCAAAGCCAAAGAGTACTTTGAACAGATTCAAGCGCGTAACAGTGCCGCTCAGGTAGAGTTAACCCTTTCAAGTGAACCAGAGTTCAACACGACTCAGTACTTTAAATCCCGTAAAGCCCTGTCAGATGATCGCTTAAAAGACATCGAAAATGGCATTACACCGATTGGACGTTACAACGGATTCAAAGTTACCGAGCTACCTGAAACCTATATTCTCTGGTTAGCCGACAAGTTCACTGGTGAAGTGGTCACAGACAATGATCGGGTATTTCAGGCCCTATGCTCAGCAGCTCTAGGTCTGGCCCTAGAACGCAAGCTTTTTGACAAGCGGATTGAAGAAAACAGCCAGATCGGACATTTTGGTGAAGTAGGTCAACGGGTATCATTCAGAGGTGAAATCACCAAGTACGAAGTTAATCTGTCTTTTTATGGAAATATGCTAGATTACACGCTCAAGGTGGACGGAAAAACGGTTAAATACCGTGGGTCTAAGTTCATCGGGGCAGTTGGTGACATTGTTCAAATCAAGGCCACCATCAATGAACATCTAACCCTTGAAAATGGGTTTAAAATGACTTTTGTTAAACGCCCAACTCTTGAGAAATAAGGTCCAGAAAAATTGAATATTCTGAAAACTTTTAAAAAGAACAACGCGCCTCAAAACCTGTTCTTAATCTGTATGATTCTGGCCGGCATCGGGTCACTTATTCAACTTAACTGGCAAGCTTTCATTGCATGGGGCTGTTGCTTTGTCCTTTTTGTAATGTTCTGCTTTCAACGTGATCACAGCAATTACCTTATGGATCAGCTTAGAGAGCTACGCCGTGAACGTCTGGGCTTTGATAAAGAGGATTTAGAATGAATATTACTGGATGGGGCAAGCTCTATGCACGTACTCCCCTTTTTAAAGGCTGTGAAGTATTTGTCTGTATGGATCATGGCGGCATTATCGTATCTAAAGATACCCTTCACACTCACCCATACTTTGAAAAACTGAAATCGGTTGATCTTAGTAAATTTCAAATGGAAAACGGCGATTACGCTTTTGAGCAGGATTGCAACGCCAGTATTATTCTGGCCTTGGTCCCACGAGAAGTATTGAAGGAGTATTACAGCTATTGCAAAAGTGAGGAAACCTACACCGGATTCTATGAGCATTGTCTTATCATGCTTGAGCAATTTAATCCTGATGTCCTAGAGGTCATCACAGGCAATCAAACTCACCAGAACGGCCCTAGAATTGTTTAAATTCTGGGGTTCACTGTGGTCCCCGCGCTATCGCTTGTGCGCCGTATGCTGACGCTATCCGGCTGAGCCTTCAAAAAAGGCATTCGCCTTAATTTAAAAGCATTAACCATGGTAAAAATTCCAATTCCATCATCGGAAAACGTATAGCATTATCCAGAATGCTGAATCATCTATTTAAGGGGAGTATTTAATGAAAAATGTGGTACTGATCGTGGATATACTGCTTACAGTTTGCGCCGTAGCTGTCCTGATACTTCAACCTTTTGAAAGTTTTTCGATCAATATTTATGCCATGGTCACACTGTTGTTTATTTCATCTGGATTATTGGTCGTGTATTTCTTTTTGAGCCGTAATGAAGCCCGAAACAAACAGATTTAAGCGTTTTAATTCATATTTGAGTATTTTTATTCATTTTAAGCCGTTTTTATGCAGTAAAAGCGGTTTTTATTCATTTTTAAATGATGATTAAACCAGTCATTCGATCTCACTCCCCCAATATTTAACCATCCCTTACCCGACTGAAATAGCTTGTCTGTACTCAAAATTATTTAAACTAAATGATAAAATAATTTAGAAAAGTATCTCCTTTTTGCGGTATATGCTGTATAATGTATATATCAACTTTGGAGAGCTAACATGCTACAAAATTCAGTTTCAAAAATAATTCTGCACAATGCGTCACCAACTAACGTGATTGATGATTTCAAAGGTGAATTTAGCTTTAGTGGGATTCTACCAATGCCTTTTGAAGTACAAATGCTTAGAGATTACGAATTTAATTTACATGATCCTCTAAGAGCTAATCATGCCGAATATGTAAAAATCCTTTCAATTGTTCAAGATAAATTGCAAGTTTCATCAGCGCGTGAATGGTGTGAAAAATTCTGGCATTGTCGTTTTGACTGCTTTAATTCCTTTATTGCAGATAACAAAATCCAATTTAAAACCTCTGGATCAATTCCAATGGGTTTAATTGAGCCGTGGATCGCATCAAATAAAATTTCTTGTGATATTGCAAACCTCCAAGATGATTTTGAGTATTGGAGCTTTGCAACCTACAAGGACGGTGTACTGGTCAAGTTTGAAGATACCCTTGATGATATTTTATTAAAGGTACTTATGATGATTGATGAAGAAAAACCGAATGCTGAAACCTTTAAGCGTATATATAAGGAGTGCAATGACAGGAGTATCCCTAAATCGCTCTTAAAGACCTATATGAGTGGTGAAGCCTACATGCACACCTTCTAAACGAAACGAGCTGATAAAGGCACTAGAGATGCGAACTCTAGTGCCTTTTTTTATATTTTCTCGCCTCCCAAATGCAAAACGAAATCCCGTAGGGTTTTTTAGAAAAAATATTAAATTTCCCTTGGGGTTATGGCATATCAGATTTAACAAGATTAATTTAAAAATAAATATAAATAATACCCTAACAGGTATAGCATAATTGCGGTATATGCTATATAATGTTAGACATAATCAACTAAGGGGAAAAATACATGATTAACAACGAACTACAACAACAATTACGTGATGCGACTTCAAGCGATCAGTTCACTCAAATTGCTCAAGCGAACGGCTTGAAAGTATTTGGTGGTAATGGTGTCGGTTTTACCGCATTGGCTTGGGAAGAAGGCGATTACGACAATCGCATTTGCTCAAAACGCTTCTGCCCTGCTTGTGGTACGGCTGATCTGCCACGATCTACCCTGCAATGCAAAACCGAATACTGTACGCCGTGTGGCATCAAGTTCGGTGAGGTCGATCCCGAAGAAGTTGAAGAAAGTTCAACTTCGATCTTCAACGATCCATTTCTCAACAGTAACCAAGATGTTCCGCATCGTGTTACTCAAGGTGAAATGCACGATGATCGTATGGCGATATTCAATAAAGAATACTAAGAGTCGCCATATTCTTCTTAAATTTGTTCCCTACAAATTTGAAAATTCTTCTTCAAAGAAAACAGATATTTTCTTTGTGAATTCGATTTTCATTACCACGGCGCTCACGCGCGTAAGTTCTCCCGCAAATAACCTAAAAATGTTTTCCCCTCACCAGTATTTCCCATTGGCTTACAGCTACACTCGTTTTAATAGTGGCACTTATGGCGCACCCCCCTCGCTTTCGCTCTATTTTGGCTGCTGACGCAACCAAAAATTAAAGCCTTCAAAGAAGGTATGTTCGCAAAATTTGAATCCATACCCGACCCGACTGATTATTTATTTTTCATATATGTCTTTGTAAAAGCAATGTTTATACAATTTAAAACATAAGTAGATATGCTGTTTCTGCGGTATATGGTACAATGGTTTTATCAACTTTGGACCATTGCAATCATGATAGATTCTTATTTTGAAATCGAATACGATAACGATGAAACCCGTGTATACCGAGGTGTTACTATTCATCGCAACCGCCAGATTAAAACTGGTAACAAGGGTTGTTACTACGTTAAAGATTCCCTTCGCACATCAATTGAAGATGCAAAAGAATACATCGATGGCATGTTGGAAGCTTGCGGGATTGAAT
>SMEN01000289.1_pt1 | contig 17111 bp, 16 predicted proteins | sample 2456271 | NCBI WGS metagenome assembly SMEN01 (sample SAMN10132593, study PRJNA489261) | soil metagenome | isolation source: day1 control-loamy sand soil ammended with raw manure from dairy cow... | place: USA | collected 2015-04-01 | reverse complement strand
GAGTTCTTGTCCCAGCCCGAAGCCTCGGAAGTCAGCCAGTCGCGGACGAACTGCTTGTCGAAGCTGGCCTGGGCCTGGCCCGGCGCGTAGTGCTCGGCATCCCAGAAGCGCGAGGAATCCGGGGTCAGCACCTCGTCGCCCAGGGTGATCTGGCCGGTGGCCGGATCTTCGCCGAACTCGACCTTGGTGTCGGCCAGGATGATGCCGCGCTCGCGCGCGATCTTCTCGGCCTGCTCGTAGAGCGCCACGGTCTGCTCGCGCAGCGCTTCGGCGACCTCGGCGCCCACGCGGTCCACGGTCTGCGCGAAGGAGATGTTCTCGTCGTGCTCGCCCACCTCGGCCTTGGCCGAGGGGGTGAACAGCGCCGGCTCCAGGCGCGAGCCGTCCACCAGCCCGGCAGGCAGCGGCAGCTCGCACACGGTGGAGGACACCTTGTATTCGGCCAGCCCGGAACCGGTCAGGTAGCCGCGGGCAATGCACTCGATCGGGTACATGTCCAGCTTCTTGCAGACCATTGCGCGTCCTGCCACCTGGGCAGGCACCTCGGTGGAGATCACGTGGTTGGCGAAGTCGCCCAGCTGCTCGAACCACCACAGGCTCAACTGGGTGAGCACCTTGCCCTTGTCCGGGATTTCGCTGGTCAGCACGAAGTCGTAGGCGCTGATGCGGTCCGAGGCCACCACCAGCACGCGGTCGGTGTCCTGGAAGCTGACGCCCGCCGGAACGTAGAGGTCGCGCACCTTGCCCGAGTAGAAGTGGTCCCAACCCTCAAGGGCGAGCACGTCGGTCTGGAATCCTGCCATGAATCTGTAGTCCTCTACTTGCTTTCGTTTGCAACGACAATCTCGCCGCGTTCTGCCTTCAGTGCGATGTCGCTGCGCGACTGGGCACCGGGCCAGCTGATTTCGGCCACGCCGGCATACGCCGCCGCGCGGGCCGCCGACAGGTCGTCGCCCAGTCCGACGACGGCCAGCACGCGGCCGCCGGCCACGGTGATGTTGCCCTGCTCGTCTCCGGCGGTGCCGGCGTGCATGACATGCACGTTCTCCAGTCCGTTGGCCGCTTCCAGGCCGGCGATGACCGCGCCCTTGACCGGGGTGTCCGGGTAGTTCTCGGCGGCGATGACCACGTCCACCGCGGTCTGCTTGGACCACACCAGCTGCTCGGTGTCATCGAGCTTGCCCTGGGCCGCGGCCAGCAGCACGCCGCCCAGCGGGGTCTTCAGCCGGGCCAGCACGGCCTGGGTCTCGGGATCGCCGAAGCGGGCGTTGAACTCGATGACGCGGATGCCGCGCTTGGTGATGGCCAGGCCGCAGTAGAGCACGCCGGTGAACGGGGTGCCGCGCTTCTCCATCTCGCGCAGGGTCGGGTAGGCCACGCGTTCCATGACCTCTTCCGTGAATCCCTCGGGCAGCCAGTCAAGTGGCGAGTAGGCGCCCATGCCACCGGTGTTCGGACCCTCGTCATTATCGAAGATGCGCTTGAAGTCCTGGGCCGGGGACAGCGGCACCGCATGCTTTCCGTCGCAAATGACGAACAGCGAAACTTCCGGGCCGTCCAGGAACTCCTCGATGACCACGGTGCCGCCGGCGGCGAAGCAGGCCTGGGCATGGGCCAGCGCCTCGGCGCGGTCGGACGTGACCACGACGCCCTTGCCGGCGGCCAGGCCGTCGTCCTTGACCACGTAGGGTGCGCCGAATTCGTCCAGCGCGCGGGCGGCCTCGTCGGTATTCGTGGCGACATGCGCCATGGCGGTGGGCACCTGGGCCGCGGCCATGACGTCCTTGGCGAAGGCCTTGGAAGCCTCAAGCTGCGCGGCGGCCTTGGTCGGCCCGAAGACCGGGATGCCCGCCTCGATCAGCGCATCGGCCACGCCGGCTGCCAGCGGGGCTTCCGGGCCGACGACGACCAGGTCGCTGGACAGCTCGCGGGCCAGCGAAACAACTGCCGCCGGATCCTGGGCATCGATCGCGTGGGTGGTGACGTCCTGCGCGATGCCGGCGTTGCCGGGTGCGCAATGGACCTCATTGACATAGGGGTCTGCACTCAGTGCTCGGACAATTGCGTGTTCGCGGCCGCCTGGGCCAATAACCAGTACCTTCACATGCCAAAGTTTACCGGAGATGCCCGCTCCCCCAGGCTTGTGTGACCGGGCCCCGCCATACGCCCGGGCCGGGCAGTACAGGATCTAGACTGGCAGGCATGGAACTTGGTCTTGAGTTGTCAGACTGCGCCGAACTGGTGCGCATCACCCGCAACGGCATGGTCGAATCCCGCCATCTCGGCGTGGCCCTGGTGCTCGATCCCTCCGGGCAGGCGGTGGCCGAGCTGGGCAACCCGCAGGCGCGGATCTTCCCGCGCTCCGCGCTCAAGCCCTTCCAGGCCATCGGCTCGCTGCGCGCCGGGGCGAAGCTTTCTCCCCAGGGCACGGCCCTGGCCTGCGCCAGCCACCTGGGAACCTTCCGGCACCAGCGCATCGCCGGGGAAACGCTGGAAACCGCAGGGCTGGATGCCGCCGATCTGCAGTGCCCCAGTGCCTGGCCGGGCGATGGCGCCACCCGGACCAGCATGATCTTGAACCGGCAGCATGCCAATAGGCTGGCGTTCAACTGCTCGGGCAAGCATGCGGCTTTCCTGAACGCCGCGGTCCTTGCGGGCGCTCCAACGAGCTCGTACCTCGCGCCCGAGCACCCGGTGCAGCGTGCGGCGCTGGCGGCCATGGAGGAATTCTGCGGACCGATCAGCTTCGTGGGCGTCGACGGCTGCGGCGCTCCTGCCCCGCAGATGTCGCTGCTGTCGCTGGCCCGGGGATTCCGCCAACTGGTGCTGTCCCGGGACGTCCACGCCCAACAGGTCGTGCATTCGATCCGCGAAAATCCCTGGGCCATCCGCGGAGAGGGATCGGCCAACACCCTGGTGGTCGAGCGCACCGGCATCATCGCCAAGCTCGGCGCCGAGGGCGTGCTGGCCATGGGAACCCCTGCCGGATACAGCGTGGCGCTGAAAATGCTCGACGGTTCCCCGCGCGGCACCGATGTGCTGGCACTGGACCTGTTGGCCTCCGTCGGGGCGCTGGGCGAACTCGACCACCGCTGGCTCCGGCATGCCTTGACGCCTGAACCCCCGACCCCCGGGGCCCGGGCTGCTGGATTAGAGTTGGCGGGTAGGGATTTCCCCGGATGCTAGCGGCCGTGGCGCCGCGCCCGGGAACAAACATGACGGAAAACCGTCATCGAGCGAAGGAACCGGATCCATGGCCATCAAGCGGCGCATCAACGAAGCCGACGGGCGTTCGGCGCTCAGGGAATGGGTTAATTCGTTGCAGGCCGAAGCCTCGCCGTCCCGCCCGGTGCTCGCCATGGCGGTGCGCTTCACCCTTGAAGAGCTCGCCTCGCGGGCCGAGGGGAACTCGGTGGAAGTACGCGTACCGCCCTTCGGTGTGACTCAGTGCATACCCGGCCCCCGGCATACCCGCGGGACCCCGCCGAATGTGGTCGAAATGCCAGCCGATCTCTGGCTTCGCCTGGCAACAGGGAAGCTCGACTGGGCACAAGCCCTGCAAAGTGGGCAATTGCACGCCTCGGGACTTAGGGCAGACTTGTCGGCACATCTTCCCCTGATTGAGTACCCTTAAGGGTATGGAGCAACACCCCGCCACCCCGTCGTCTGCTGATCAGCCCATTGAAGTCCAGGTTCACGCATCACCGAAGTTCTGGCCTTTTGTCTTGACGTTCCTTGTCGTAGGTGCGTTGGTGGGTCTGATTGTCGGCCTGATTGGCGAGCCGTCCGAGGAATATTCACGCGCATCGGCCTCCGGGTTCTTTGCCATGTTCTGCGGCGGCTTGGGCGTAGGTATCGGCGCCGTGGTCTATGTGATCGTTGATCGCGTGACCATGCGCAAATCCAGCAAGCATCTGGCGGTTCCTCTGGCCGAGGACACCGACTCCAGCGGACCACAAGGCTAGGCAGCCCTTCCCCTTCCCAGGAAGGCAGGCGGCCGCGCACCTGGCCGCCACCCACCACATATTTGGTCGGTGTCGACCTCTGAGAAACATGAGAGAATAATTACATGGCGCGTGGCGATGGATTTCTAAATCACGACCTCCTTCCGGGCGAGAAGGGGCCGCAGGATGAATGCGGCGTCTTCGGTGTCTGGGCTCCGGGCGAAGAAGTCGCGAAGCTGACCTATTACGGTCTATATGCACTGCAGCACCGAGGCCAGGAATCCGCTGGCATTGCAACCTCCGATGGCGCACGCATCAACGTCTACAAGGACATGGGTCTGGTTTCCCAGGTCTTCGACGAGAACACCCTGAACTCCATGACCGGCCAGCTGGCCATCGGCCACTGCCGCTACTCCACCACCGGTTCCAGCCACTGGGCCAACGCGCAGCCGACCCTGGGCCCGACCACCACGGGCACCGTGGCCCTGGCCCACAACGGCAACCTGACCAACTCCGCAGACCTGGCCGAAATGGTCCGCATCAAGCAGCTCGCCGAAGGCGGCAAGGTCCGCGGCGAACTCGCCCAGGGCAACACCACCGACACCGCGCTGGTCACCGCGCTGCTGGCCGGTTCCGAAGGCCAGAGCCTCGAGGACACCGCGCTGGAGCTGCTGCCGAAGATCGAAGGCGCCTTCTGCTTCGTCTTCATGGACGAGGACACCCTCTACGCCGCCCGCGATCCGCACGGCATCCGCCCGCTGGTGCTCGGCCGCCTGGACCGCGGCTGGGTTGTCGCCTCCGAGCAGCCTGCGCTGGCCACCGTCGGCGCCTCCTTCATCCGCGAGATCGAGCCGGGCGAGCTGATCGCCATCGACGCGAACGGCGTGCGCTCCACCCGCTTCGCGGAGGCGACCCCCAAGGGCTGCGTCTTCGAATACGTCTATCTGGCCCGCCCGGACGCCACCATCGCCGGCCGTTCGGTGTACGAATCCCGCGTGGAAATGGGCCGCCAGCTGGCCCGCGAGAACTCCGCCGACGCGGACATCGTGATCCCGGTGCCGGAATCCGGCACCCCGGCGGCCATCGGCTACGCCGAGGAATCCGGCATCCCGTTCACCCACGGCTTCGTGAAGAACGCCTATGTGGGCCGCACCTTCATCCAGCCCTCGCAGACCCTGCGCCAGCTGGGCATCAAGCTCAAGCTCAACGCCTTGGAGACCGTGCTGCGCGGCAAGCGCGTGGTCGTGGTCGACGACTCGATCGTCCGCGGCAACACCCAGCGCGCCGTGGTGCGCATGCTGCGCGAAGCCGGCGCCGCCGAGGTGCACGTGAAGATCTCCTCCCCTCCGGTGAAGTGGCCCTGCTTCTACGGCATCGACTTCGCCACCCGCGCGGAGCTGATCGCCAACGGCGCCGCCGTGGAGGAAATCGGCAAGTCGATCGGCGCCGACTCGCTGGCCTACATCTCCGAAGACGGCATGATCGAGGCCACCCGCCAGCCGCGCGAGCGCCTGTGCACCGCCTGCTTCACCGGCGACTACCCGATCGAGCTGCCCTCGGCCGAGCGCCGCGGCAAGAACCTGCTGGAAGCGGCCAACCAGGCCGGCTGCGAACCGAGCCCGGACTCCGAGCTCGAAGCAACCCTCTAGCCCACGCCCGAGTACCCCCGCAACCCACCTCGTTGCAAGCGCACCGGAGCACAGCTACGGTGTCCACGACAGAAAAGGAACCCTCTGCCATGAGCGGCACGCAAGATCAGCCCACGTCCATCACCTATGCCGGTGCAGGTGTAGACGTCGAAGCCGGCGACCGCGCGGTCGAGCTGATGAAGGGCGCGATCAAGGCGACCCACACCCCCGGCGTTGTCGGCGGCGTCGGCGGCTTCGCAGGACTCTTCGATGTCTCCTTCCTCACCGGCTACAAGAAGCCCTACCTGGCCACCTCCACCGACGGCGTGGGCACCAAGGTCGCCATCGCCCAGAAGCTGGACATCCACGACACCATCGGCCAGGACCTGGTCGGAATGGTCGTCGACGACATCGTGGTGGTCGGCGCCAAGCCGCTGTTCATGACCGACTACATCGCCACCGGCAAGGTCGTCCCGGAGCGCATCGCTGACATCGTGCGCGGCATCGCCGAGGGCTGCAAGCTGGCCGGCACCGCGCTGGTGGGCGGCGAAACCGCCGAGCACCCGGGACTGCTGGCCGAGGACGAGTACGACGTGGCCGGCGCCGCCACCGGCGTCATCGAGGCCGACCAGCTGCTGGGCCCGGAGCGCGTGAAGGCCGGCGACGTGGTCATCGGCATGGCTTCCTCCGGCATCCACTCCAACGGCTACTCGCTGGTGCGCCGCGTCATCGCCCACGCCAAGTGGGAGCTTGACCGCGAGGTCGCCGAGTTCGGCCGCACCCTGGGCGAGGAGCTGCTGGTTCCGACCCGCATCTACACCAGCGCCTGCCTGGATCTGGTCGACGCCCTGAACGACGGGGAGAACTTCGGAGTGCACGGCTTCAGCCACGTCACCGGCGGCGGCCTGGCCGCCAACCTGGCCCGCGTGCTGCCGCAGGGCCTGATGGCCCGCGTGAACCGCTCGACCTGGTCGCTGCCGGCGGTCTTCTCCACCATCGCGCAGCTGGGCAACGTGCCGCAGGCCGACCTGGAGCGCACCTTGAACCTGGGTGTGGGCATGGTCGCCGTCGTGGATCCGGCCGTGGCCGACCGCGCGGTGGAACTGCTCAACGCCGCAGGCATGGGCGCCTGGGTCATGGGCGAGGTCGATGTGCTCGATCCATCCGCTTCCGCCGCGGGTCTGGACTTCGTCCAGGGCGCCAAGGGCGTGGACGGCGGCGCGGTGCTGCTGACCGGCAGCTACGCCAAGTAGTCTTCCAAAGCTCACCCCCGGGATGCCGGCCGACAGGCTGGTGTCCCGGGGGTTTTGCGTTCCCGGCGCAGGGCCGCCGGCCGCGGATCTCACCGGCGGCTCCGCCAGTTGTGAGCGGCGGGATCCCGAAGGCGCGTCCGGAACGACCGTCTCGTCCTTCAGGCCTTCGCAGGTGCACAGGTCAGGTACCGAGCCGAAGCCCCTGACGGGCCTGGGGATTTCCGCACCCGCCCGGCCCAGGCAAAGAGCTGATCTGCCCGACGCGGGGCGAACGCCGCGCAGCGGAGCACAATGCGTCAACACCCCGTGAGCCGCCCTGACGGACCGCAGATTCACGGCTCAGAAGCAGGACACGAACTCCAGCAGCACCCGCGGCCTGAGCGTGAAAACCGTGCCACGGCACTTGAGCAATATCTTCGCCACGCTCGATGTGGGCTCGCGTACAGCCGCAGCAGCGTGGGCCTTGGCGCGCACTCTGATGCAGCCGTCGGCTAGAGCAGCTGCGCCATCGCGCGTTCCAACGGCACCCGCCAGCGCCAAGTGGCCTTCTGCTCGCCACGGACGTGCCCGTTGGTGATCAATGCGACAGGCAGCTCCAGCTTCACGAAATCAAGCAGGATGCGGTAGCCGCTCATCACCGCCAGCGAGGAGCCGAGCACCAGCAACGAGGTGGACTCGGCCTGCAGCTGCGCCATGGCCTCCTTGCGGGCGGGCGGGACGCTCTCGCCGAAGTACACGACATCGGGTTTGAGCACCAGCGACCCGCAGTTTTCGCAGGCGACCATGTTGAACTGTTCCACCAGGTACTGCGGCAGCTCCACGTCCCCGTCCGGGTTGACCGCCTCGGGATCGATTTCCACCGATTCCAGATACCCTTCGTTGGCCGCCTGCAGCCGCGCGTCGAAGTGCCGCCGGTCTTCGGCATGGCCGCAGTCCAGGCAACGCACGATCGACAGGTCGCCGTGCACCGGGATCACGCGCCGGGATCCGGCCTGCTGGTGCAGCCCGTCGACGTTCTGGGTGATGATCCCGTTGATCCGCCCCTCGCGTTCCCACTGGACCAGGCGCCGGTGGATGCCGTTGGGTTCGGCATTTCCCATGTGCCGCCAGCCCACATAGCCTCGCGCCCAGTAGCGCTGGCGGGCCTGGGGGCGGTAGCGGAACTCCTGGAAGGTCATGGGCCGGTGGCGTTGCAGCGAGCCGTTGGGGCCCCGGTAGTCGGGGATGCCCGAATCCGTGGAAACGCCGGCCCCGGTGACGACCAGGACCTTGCCCGTATCCAGCATCGACTGCACCCCGTCCCGGGCTTCGCCTTCCGCAGACGCCTCGGCCTGTTGCTCCACGATGCGCTGCATGGATCGGATCGCCGAGTGGTGCGCCATCTGGATCGAAAGTTCCTCGGGCGTGCTCATAATCGACCTTTCAAGGTTCCGGGTACGACAAAGGCCGCAGCGACCTCAAAGCTAATTTAGCTTATTCGCTGCGGCTTATCGTAAAAATGTATTAAAGAGCTGTACCACTTACTGCACAGGTGTGGCACCCCGAGCAAAAAGAACCCCGGTAAACGTCGACGACCTTAGTCGTCTTCGTCTTCTCCCGAATACTTCTTAGTCAACTCGTCGTAATCCGAATAATCGTCGTCATACGATGAATCATTACGCTCAGTGTCCCGAGCATGACGATCGGAGGGCACACCCAACTCGCGTTGGAGTGCCGAAAGGTCCGTCGAGGGCGAGTAGTACTTAATGTCTCGCGCTTGACGCTGTGCTTTAGCCTTTTGACGGCCGCGCCCCATGGCGTGACCCCCTCTTTTCAGTAGAGTCGGGAGGTGGTCCACCTAATAGATGGAGGCCCCCGAATATGTGATCAGTTCTTTCGTAATTAAAGGTTAACACGATTCCACGGCGAGCGCTGAACGCAACACCGGCCAGACCCGCTAGACTGGCGATTAGTCCAACGACTATTTTATGAGTAGTTGCCGTTCTCGCCCGATCCGCTGACGAAGGAGCCCATCAGGTGGTGGATAAGAACCTCCCGGAGCCGCAGGCCGCACTGCCTCCGTTGCGCCCGGAACCGGAGAAACCCAAGCGTCAGATCGGGCAGTGGTTCCTGCTGGCCGCCGCGGTCATCGCCTTGGCGGCCGCCGTGGTTTTCGTTGTGCTCAGAATCATTGATCCGCCGCCTTCGCCACAGGCGAACAACGTGCAGCGCAATGAGGCCCCCGGATTGGACGGGGTCATTGCCGAGAACATGCCGCCGGAGCAGCTGTTGCTCGGAGACTGCCTGCGCGGCTTCGCCACGCCGCTGGATCCGCAGACCGTAGTCACCTGCGATTCCTCCCACAACGCGCAGCTGATCGGCAGCTTCGAACTTGAAGGCGCCCCCGAGGCCCCATATCCCGGAGCGGACCAGCTGCTGACCCAGTCCGAAGACCTGTGCAAGTCGGTGTCGCTGGACCCGAGCGCGGGGATCGACTCGACCTGGACCTATCATTTCTCCCGTCCGTCGAAGGCTACCTGGGAGAAGGGCGACCGGGTGGTGTCCTGCTTCCTGAGCTTGACCGACGGCAACGTGCGTAGTTCCCTGCTTCCGGCCTCGGATGATGCAGGAAGCCCAACCCCGAGCCCATCGAAAGACAACGCCTGAGACAGGCGCCGGCGCTGCTGCGCCGGCCCCGGGTAGCAGGAATGCGGTGTGAGGACCTGAAAGTCTTCACACCGCATTCCTTTTGCTCACGGCCCGTGGAGGCTAGCCGTTGGCGCGTCCCACAGCCAGCCGGTCGTTGCCCTCGTCCAGCGTGACCGAGACGGTATCCCCGTCCTGGACCTCGCCGGCCAGGATCTCCTTGGCCAGCCGGTCGCCGATCTCGCGCTGCACCAGGCGGCGCAGCGGGCGGGCGCCGAAGGCCGGGTCGTACCCGGTCAGGGCGAGCCATTCGCTGGCGGCCGGATCCACTTCGAGGGTCAGGCGGCGTTCGGACAGTCGTTCGGACAGCTGGTCGATCTGCAGCTTGACGATATTGCCCAGCTCGTCGATGCTCAGCGGGTCGAACATGATGACCTCGTCCAAGCGATTCAGGAACTCCGGCTTGAACGACGCATTGACCACGTTCATCACCGCGGCCTTCTTGGCTTCGGCGTCCAGGGTCTGATCCACCAGGAACTGGGAGCCCAGGTTGGAGGTCAGGATCAGGATGGTGTTCCTGAAGTCCACCGTGCGCCCCTGTCCGTCGGTCAGCCGCCCGTCATCGAGCACCTGGAGCAGGATGTCGAAGACTTCCGGGTGGGCCTTCTCGACTTCATCGAGCAGGATCACGGAGTACGGCCGGCGGCGTACCGCTTCGGTGAGCTGCCCGCCCTCTTCGTAGCCGACGTAGCCCGGAGGGGCGCCGACCAGTCGCGAGACGGAGTGCTTCTCCGAGTACTCGGACATGTCGATGCGGACCATGGCGCGCGGGTCGTCGAAGAGGAAATCGGCCAGGGACTTGGCCAGCTCCGTCTTGCCCACGCCGGTGGGGCCGAGGAACAGGAAGGAACCGGTAGGGCGGTTCGGGTCCGCGATGCCTGCCCGGGTGCGGCGTACCGCATCCGACACCGCCGCCACGGCCTGCTTCTGGCCCATCAGGCGCTGCCCGATGATCTGCTCCATGTCCAGCAGCTTCTGGCTCTCGCCCTGGAGCATGCGTCCGGCCGGGATGCCGGTCCAGGCGGAGATCACCTCGGCGATGTCATCCGCGGTGACCTGGTCGGCCACCATGGTGTGCGCCTTGGCCCCGTGCTCCTCGGCCGCCGCGGCGGCTTCCAGCTCCTGCTGAAGGGTCGGGATCTCTCCGTAGAGCAGGCGCGAGGCCTTCTCCAGGTCGCCTTCGCGCTGGTACTTCTCCGCCTCCGAACGCAGTTCATCCAGCTTGACCTTCAGGTCGCCGACGCGGTTCAGTCCGGCCTTCTCCGCTTCCCACTGCGAGTTCAGTGCGTCGAGCTTCTCCTTCTTGTCGGCCATGTCTTTGCGCAGGGCGTCGAGGCGTTCCACCGATGCGGGATCGGTTTCGTCGCTCAGCGCCAGCTCCTCCATGGTCAGGCGGTCGACCTCGCGGCGCAGCTCGTCGATCTCCTCCGGAGCGGAGTCGATTTCCATGCGCAGCCGGCTGGCTGCCTCGTCGACCAGGTCGATGGCCTTGTCCGGCAGTTGGCGCCCGGAAATGTACCGATTGGACAGCGCCGCGGCGGCAACCAGCGCGGAGTCCGCGATGGACACCTTGTGGTGCGCTTCGTAGCGCTCCTTCAACCCGCGCAGGATGGCGATGGTGTCATCCACGCTCGGCTCCCCCACATACACCTGGGCGAAGCGGCGTTCCAGGGCCGGGTCCTTCTCGATGTTCTCGCGGTACTCGTCCAGGGTGGTGGCGCCGATCAGGCGCAGCTCGCCACGGGCCAGCATCGGCTTGAGCATGTTGCCGGCGTCCATGGCGCCTTCCGAAGCGCCGGCGCCGACCACGGTGTGGATCTCGTCGATGAAGGTGACGATCTGGCCATCCGAGGCCTTGATCTCCTCCAGCACCGCCTTCAAGCGCTCTTCGAACTCACCGCGGTACTTGGCGCCGGCGACCATGGCGCCCAGGTCAAGGGAGATCAACGTCTTGCCGCGCAGGGATTCCGGAACGTCGCCGGCGATCATGCGCTGGGCCAGCCCCTCGACCACTGCGGTCTTGCCGACACCCGGCTCGCCGATCAGCACCGGGTTGTTTTTGGTACGGCGCGAGAGCACCTGGACCACACGGCGGATTTCGCGGTCGCGGCCGATCACCGGATCCAGCTTGCCGGAGCGGGCCAGGGCGGTCATGTCGGTGCCGAACTTCTCCAGCGACTGGAAGGTGGCCTCGGGGTTGGGGTTGTCGACCTTGCGGTCTCCGCGAATGGTGGGCAGGGTGCCGACCAGCAGGTCGCGGGTGGCGCCCAGCTCGCGCAGTGCCTCGCCGGTCTTGGTCTGGTCGCTGGTCAGCGCGATCAGCAGGTGCTCGGTGGACACGTAGGTGTCCCCCATCTCCGTGGCGGCCTCTTGGGCATTATTCACGACCTGGAGCAGCTGGCGGGAGAACTGGGCCTGGGCCACAGAGGATCCGGAGCTGGAAGGCAGTGCCTTGATGAGCGAGCTGGCCTTCACCGAAAGCGCGTCGACATCCAATCCTGCAGTCTTCAGCAGGGCCACCGCGACCGAGTCGCGCTGGTCCAGCAATGCCTTGAGCAGGTGTGCAGGTTCAATCTGCGGATTGCCTGCGGTGGATGCATTCATTCCGGAGGCCGATAGTGCCTCTTGGCTCTTGGTAGTGAGTTTGGTGTCCACGCGCTTCCTTTCGATATGAGGGCGAACCGTTAAACTTGAGTGTACTTAACTCAACTCTGGTTTGTAAGGGGTTATTCCGTTTCCGTCGAACTATTTCAAAAAAGTTTTTCCTTGTGTTCATCTGAGCCCGGCACCGACAATGGAGCCATGGCAAACCCCAATTCACCAGAGCATTTATTCGCCGAACACGATGAGCAGGTGAAGGTCTTCATCGACCAGCATCGCCAGATGCTGATCGGCTGCCTCGACGGTCTGACCGAGGAGGAGGGCCGCAGGCAGCTGGTTCCCTCGCGCACCACGCTGCTGGGGCTGGTTAAGCACGGAACATTCGTCGAGCAGGTCTGGTTCCGGGAGGCGCCCACGGGAAACTCCCGCGAGACCTTGGGCATCGCACCGAATCCCGACGAATCCTTCAAGCTCGACGTCGAGGACACCATCAGCAGCGTCATCGCCGAGTACCGCGAAGAAATAGCGCATACCCATCAGGTCCTGGAGGGAACAACCGGAGAGACGGTTTTTCCCGGAAACAAGCGCGGACCGCTTCCCCTGCGGTGGATCCAGTTGCATATGCTGCGCGAACTGGCCCAGCACTGCGGGCATGCCGACATCCTGCGCGAGCAGGTTCTGGCTGCGCGCAACACATCGAGCTAGCCCGAATCCCAAGGAGGACCTCCCGCCGATAGATTGCAGTCGGTCAGCGTCGCCAACGCCTGCGAGCTTTCCCTGAGGGTGGAACGCACGATAGAGTGGATTTCACGTAAGGGAGTATTCACAAGCGTTTGATCCGTCAGTACGTAAGACACGGGAGTCTTGCCGGGTTCTGCGGCCGACCGAATTCGGTTGGCGAAGAGACTTACCTCGATGGCTTGTACCCAACTTACGAAAGCAGGAATCCCCATGGGAGTTTCTCCTTTAATCTGGGGCATCACGATTGCCGTGATCCTCGTACTTCTGGCATTCGACTACTTCTTCCACATCCGCAAGGCGCACGTTCCGTCGCTGCGTGAGGCGGCAATCTGGTCGAGCATCTACGTCGGCCTCGCACTGGTCTTCGGCATCGTCGTTTTCATCTTCGGCGGCGTGGACATGGGCGCGGAGTACTTCGCCGGCTATATCACCGAGAAGGCCCTCTCGGTCGACAACCTGTTCGTCTTCCTGATCATCATGGCCAGTTTCAAGGTGCCACGCGAAGACCAGCAGAAGGTATTGCTCTTCGGCATCGTCTTCTCGCTCATTGCCCGAACCGCCTTCATCTTCGTCGGCGCCGCGCTGATCAACCAGTTCGCCTGGGTCTTCTACATCTTCGGCCTGATCCTCCTGCTGACCGCGGGCAACCTGCTCAAGAAGGACGAAGAGTCCGACGAGGCCAACAACTTCATCATCCGACTGGCCAAGAAGCTTTTCCACACCACCGACAAGTATGACGGCGACAAGCTGTTCACCAAGATCGACGGCAAAAAGGTCCTGACCCCGATGCTGCTGGTCATGGTGGCCATCGGCGGTACCGACATCCTCTTCGCCCTGGACTCGATTCCTGCGATCTTCGGACTGACCCAGAACGTCTTCATCGTGTTCACCGCGACCGCGTTCTCCCTGATGGGCCTGCGCCAGCTGTACTTCCTGCTTGACGGCCTGCTGGATCGACTGATCTACCTGTCCTACGGCCTGGCCGCGATCCTTGCATTCATCGGCGTAAAGCTGATCCTGCACGCGCTGCACGAGAACAACCTGCCGTTCATCAACGACGGCGAACACGTGCCGGTCATCGAGATCACCACCGGCCTGTCGCTGAGCGTCATCATCGGCGTCCTGGTCTTCACCGTTCTGGCGTCCCTGTTCAGCAAGGCCGGCAAGGCGCAGACCGCCGTCGCCAACCTGCGCCGCCATGCGAACAACTACACGGATCTCTCTTACACCGCAGACCAGGCAGAGCGCGAGCGCATCTATACCGAACTGCTGGAAGAAGAGTCCTACGTGAAGACCATGGAGAAGAAGTACCGCGACAAGGTCAAGGACATCGACAAGATCCGCGACGAGATCATCGAAGCCCACCGCCAGCACGACGAGTACCTCAAGAACTAGCTCCATCTCTGGCAACAGGCCGGGACCGCACTTCCAGATGGAAGGGCGGTCCCGGCCTGTTTTGCTCCGGAGTGTGCCGAACGGGGGTCTAGCGGCAATGCCAGTAAGTTAAGGTTTAGCCGGGGGTGTCAACCAGTACTCCGCCCCCAGCATCTCGACGCGCAGTGTCGCCGGCCGGGTGGGCGTGCGCGGATTGCCCGCCCGCGCCTGATAGTTGGAGTTCGAACGCTTCACTGTCCGCGAACTGGTGCGCAGCCGCCGTGCCGGCTGCAACGCAGCCAGCACACGGGCACCAATCGGGCCAGCCCGCCTCAACCAGCCCGGATGCTGGCCCAGGAGTGTTGCTCCACCGTGCCCGGCACCGGTAAGCCGGGGCACCATCTGGGCAGCGACGGCTGCTGACGGGCCAAGCAGCAGCGTGTTGGTAGCTTCGGCCATCATGTTGCGCAGCAACTGATGCACGATCAGCAGCGCATAGATTTCCTGCTCTACCAAGGCCACGCTCCGAGAACGCAGCACCCGTGACTTGAGCAAGGTGGCTCTGATTTCCTGGAACGTCGTTTCGATTTCCCACCGCTGGTGATACAGCTCGATCAGTTGCTCGGCGGTACCTTGGGCCGGGTGGTGCAGATTGGTGACCAGACGGTAGGTTTAGGTCTTCTCCTCACGGTCGGTATGCAGGGTGATCCGAGCATTGAGCACCCGTACCGGCACCCCGGCCAGGGTGCTGTAGTAGGAGCCGTCCGTGAGGATCTGGTGCACCGGCAGGTTCCGCCCGTTTTTCACCCGGACCAGGAATCCGACCCCCTGGGCGGCGATTTCGTGCAGGAGCTTAGCGGAGGCGAAATTCCGGTCTGCGAGGATCAGCATGTCCGGGCGCATGCTGGGCACCAGTTGGGGTGCGTAAGTGGTTTCCCCAATGCTGGTGGGGCCGAAAACCGCGTCGCTGATGCTGCGGGTGGCGCAGTCGACCAGGGCGAGCAGGCGGGCCTGGGGGTAGCCGGTGCCGCCGTGATTGCCGGCCTGCTTGTGGTACTTGGCCAGGATTTTAGGGGTGTCGGGCAGGGGCAGGATCGTCCCGTCGATGGCGCAGGCCCTGTATCGGCCGAAGAACGCTGGGGCGTGCAGGGTTTGCTCGGGACCGCGCAGCTGGCCGAACAGCCAGCGCAGGGGCTTGACGTCCAGGCCGATCCTGGCTTGGGCCAGGGCCGGTGAGGTGGCGCGCAACAGCAGCAGCCCGGTGTGCTGGGTCAGTTTGGTGAACACCTCGGTGTAACTGGCGTGCGGGGGCCCGGATGAAGTAGATCATCGTGCGCGCTGGCAGGAGCCTGACGCGGCGTTGGGTGGTTCCGGTGGCTTGAAGGGCCGAGTCCAGAAGGTCTGGGCTATCGGAGTCCGGCGGAATTCGAGGAACTCTATTATTCTGAAGTCAACGGCGCGTTATCCGATGTTGCCGCTAGTAAATTAGCGGCATGATTTCCGGGACGGTTTAATTTCCATCGTCAGGGGAACCTGCCGGTGAGAACAAAAAGGAAATGGCCTAAAACACGGCATCCGCCACTCTGTAGGCCACTCACTCATTCTCGCCGGGGGCGTTGGCTAACTCTGTGAATAGCCCCAGACCATTCAATCCAACTCAATGCAGCACCTATGCGTTGCCTAAATGAGCCCGCATTCAGCTGTTGCTTCGAGGTAGTCCACAAACACAGGGTCTGTCAGGTCTCCCGCACGCATGAAGGGCCCATCCTCCGGATCTTGCTCACGGCGCGACGGAAAGCCAATGACCGCGGTGAGGTACCGATTGAGCTTGTCTCCTGCCACCCCATAGACCTTGAAGCCGGTGGTGAATCTTCCTTCGCGCTCAAGCAACACCGAGACTCGTTGTCCCAAGGCATGCTGGGCAGAAAGAACCCTATATGGGAGTTCCAGCATGTCGCCCTCGAAAAGCTCTTGCCAGTAGAACTCGGCGTCTTCAACGGAATCTTCATCGACAGCGACCGGCCGCCCATTTCTTAGTTCCAGGAGAACCGCGGGATTGGTGATGGTAAACAACGCATCAATCAGATCTTCCCGCACTTCCTCATCGAATTCGAATCCATCAGGTTCCATCAACCGAACGGGAATTCCGTAGGCCTTATAGTTGTCTTCAAGGAGTGCGCGCACCTGTATTGGAGTCACCGACGGCAACTTTGCGGCTTCCCAGCTCTTCAGCAATTCTCGTGGATCTGTTGGAGTCACGATCACTTGATCAGTTCCATCTTTTTCCTCCATCAGCATGCCTGAACTGTCCCGGAAATCATGTCGCCGTCTTGTGGGCGGCAGCGTCGGGCAACGAGCCGGAAATTTCATCATAGTATGTCTGCTCAAATTCCTCCGGAGTCTGGTGATCCAAAGAGGAATGCAAGCGATCATTGTTGTACCAGTGGACCCATTCAAAAACGACATCAACGACGTCGGATTCGGTCTTCAATGCTCCGTTGCGGAACGGTGAATCCTTGGCCACCGCTTCATTCTTGAACAAGCCCATCACGGTTTCGGCGGCGGCATGATCGTACGCGTCGCCGACGCTGCCGATCGAAGGAATGAGCCCTTCGATTTCCAGGGTGTCTGTGTATCGGATCGAGGTGTACTGCGATCCCGCATCGCTATGGTGCAGAAGCCCCTTGCCCACCGGCCTATTCGTGTGTTTTCGGCGCCAGAGTGCCATTTTCAGGCACTGCTCCACGAACTCGGTGTCCTTGACCGTGGAGGTTTCTCAGCCGACGTCGGTGTAACTGGCGTGCGGGTAGAGGATCAGGGCCCGGATGAAGTAGATCATCGTGCGCGCTGGCAGGAGCCTGACGCGGCGTTGGGTGGTTCCGGTG